>VOFE01001930.1_pt1 | contig 76000 bp, 135 predicted proteins | sample 5384071 | NCBI WGS metagenome assembly VOFE01 (sample SAMN12384724, study PRJNA508395) | human gut metagenome | isolation source: healthy gut D | host: Homo sapiens
GTCCGGCAAGATCTTCAGCAGCTGTCTGCTTCCATTCACACCCACATTATATGTTTGGCGCAAGTCCCTACCCATAAGGGCAGATCCTGATCCATATTCTTTTCACCCCTTCTAACCACGTCCTTTGTGGCAGTGAATATATGAACATTATAATGTTACTTGAAAAAAATGTCAATTTGTCCGATATGTATCAGAAATTCTTTATTCAAAAGTATATATGCCATCCCGCCAGTTTTGCCAATCATGATACCTGACCAAGGACGCTGTATACTGCACAAAGAAAAACTGCGCATCCATACAAGCCCCTGCCTGCTGGATGCGCAATTTCCATATCATCTACCATCATTCATGCGTCAGCAAATACTCTTTCAGTCCGCTGAGAGACGCCCTGCCGGCCTCTGCCCCGAGGTCATAAACAGCCTGCAGCTTGGCGGGGTCCTTTTCCACACGCCTGATTGGGAGTGGGGCCATTGGGCCGAACCACGAAGAGCTCCCCGCGCTGCCCATCCCTATGATCTCCTCCACCTGCCGGTTATAGACTTCACCGCCGGTTCAGACTCCGCAAAGGCCGGATAGCGATGGTAATAGAGGCGGTTGAATCGCTGAAGCCATGCTGCGGGCCGCTCTTTTCCGATACTCCAAGGGACGTGTGAGCACGAGAACGGTCTTGTCGTAGCCCAGACTCTTGCAGAAATGGACTGGAATACTGTCGCTGACCCCGCCATCCAGGTAGAATCTCCCATCCAACTCCACAGGCCGGGAGACATAGGGCATGGCAGAGGTGGCCCGCAGGACCTCCATCTGACGGAACGGCTCTGTGATCCGGATATACTCCGGGGCGCCTGTGTGCAGATCGGTGACCGCGGCATAGAAGTCAACGCCCGATCTCTGAAAGGCCGCTTCATCAAATATATCCAGCTTGAGGACACCTCATAGAAGGCGAAGTCGGCGTTGATCAGATTGCCCGTGGTCAGCAGCGAGCGCAGCCCCATGTACCGCTTATCCCGGATATACTTCAAATTATACCGTATGGCGCGTCCCTTCTGACCGGCGGGAGCATTGATCCCAAACAGCGCACCGGCCGGACACACCGACGATTCCATCAAAGGATATCTGTTCATCCATCCAGGAGTCCAGAACGCCTGCGGTAAACATTCCGCGCATGGCGCCGCCCTCCAAGACCAAGCCCGTTTTCATCCCTGTCCTGCCTCCTGTGATTTTTGTCGATTTTGATATTTTACCACAGGAAAAGCCAAAAATGGAATGCCTTGTACGAGACACAGGATATCGATCAGAAAGCGCAGAAGTTGATACGGCGGGAAGGACATTTTCCTTGACGGTTCTTTTATTTAATGATACATTTAGGTATGTAAGTTTTCTTCGGAAACGAGATATTTCTCTACTGGCGGTAACAGTCCGCGAGCGATCAGCTAATCCGGTGGAATTCCGGAGCCAACAGGTTCGGTCTGGAGGGGAGAAGAAGGCTTTCTGGTGCCGTGCCGGATGCCCATCCTCCTCAAGCAAAAGTGTATACTCTAAGCACCCGGTACAGCCATCTCTGCGTCAGGGAAATGGCGCCGGGATTTTTTATTTCCGGCGGCTTCTCCCTCGGAAGCGTCCAGTATGAATACGGAAGGAGCCTTGCTATGGAGCCAAACCTGCAGCCAAACCCATTGGAAACGGATCCCATACCCAAACTGATCGTTCGATACGCCGTTCCCACCTCACTGACACTGATGGTCAACTACCTCTATAACATCGTGGATCAGATCTTTGTCGGACAGGGCGTGGGCATTACAGGAATGGCGCCCACTAATATCGCGTTCCCGCTGACCATTCTGGTCAATGCTGTGGCATTGATGCTGGGAGACGGATGTGCCGCCAATATCAGTCTGTGCCTGGGTCGGAAAGAGAGCGGGAGGCGGACAGCACCATCAGTCACGCCCTCACCCTGATCTTGGCCAGCGGTCTGCTGGCCGCTCTGGCCTGCGGCATCTTCGCCCCGCAGATCGTAGTCCTTTTCGGCGCGACGTCGACTGCCTATGCAGAGTCTCTGTCCTATATGCGCGCCATCGCATGGGGGATCCCGTTCCAGCTCCTTTGTCCCGCCTTCACCGCCATTATCCGGGCAGACGGCTCCCCGCAGTACATGATGAAGTGCATGATGACAGGGGCGGTCATCAATCTGATCCTGGACCCTATCTTTATCTTTCCGCTGAAGATGGGCGTTGTGGGCGCCGGGATCGCCACGGTGATCGGGCAGGTGGCTGCTGGATGCCTGGCCCTGCTCTACCTGCGCCGCCTCAAAACCGTTCATATCCGGCGGGAGGACCTGCGCCCTACACGGAAGCTGACCTGTCGTATTCTGGCACTGGGCCTCCCCAGCTTGCTTACGCAGATGCTCTCCGCTCTGGTGCAGATTACCCTGAACAATCTGATGCGGGCCTATGGAGCCGCCACAGTCTATGGCAGTGACATTGCCTTATCCGTCTACGGCATGATGATGAAGGTCTACCAGATCGCTCACTCCATGTTCGTCGGGGTGTCCTCTGCCATCCAGCCCATCAACGGCTATAATTTCGGCGCCAACCACTATGCGCGGGTCCAAAAGACATTCCATATAGCTTCTCTTATTGCAGTAGGCATTTCAGTGGTGTGGTTTCTCATTTTCATGGTGTTCCCGCGGCAGATCGCAAGCTGCTTTGTATCGGACAATGCGCTCTATCTGGATTGCGCACAGCACTGCTTCCGGCTCTATATGCTGGCCTTTTTCCTGTATGGCCTTCACATGACCTCAGCCTCCTTCTTCCAGGGGATCGGCCGGCCTGGTAAGTCCCTGCTGATTCCTCTGGCCCGGCAGGGCTGCTTCCTGATCCCTCTGGCGCTTCTGCTATCCCGCTCCTTCGGGCTAGACGGCGCACTTCTGGCCGCACCGATAGCCGATGCTCTTGCGTTCCTGCTCTGCCTGCTGCTGGCCCGCTGGGAATTTCGAAGTTGGAGAAGAAAGGGCTGGCTGTGCAAAGGAGAGCGCAAATATCGCGCATCATAAGCGCACATGTTCCGAAGCCCCTGGATCGAGCATTTATAAATGAAAATCTATCATTGGGAGGACGATTCCCATGACAACGCGGACCCTTTCATTGCAGTTGGAGGAAGATTTCACCACACATACAGCCGCACTGTTTGTAAGCCATGTCAATGTCTTTCAGAGCACCATCCGCATAATCGCCGGTGAGCGAAGCATCAATGCGAAAAGTCTTCTCGGGGTCGTCTCCTTCGGCTTTCGTCAGGGACAGCAGGTACAGGTCGCTGCAGACGGCCCTGACGAAGCCGAAGCTGTAAACGCGTTGTCGCAATTTTTCCAGTCTTCTGCTTCCGCATGACTTGTCTGCATATAGGAGATGGAGAAGAACCTCAATGAAGCCATTCAACACAAAAAAGAGAGATTCTCTATTCCGAACCTGATGGGATATTTTCGGCTCCTCCTCATTCCGGTATTCTGTTACCTCTATCTGGCAAAAGAAGCGTACCATTGGGCCGCAGGTGTTGTCCTCCTCTCCAGTCTCACGGATCTGTTTGATGGGATGATCGCAAAGAAAGTTCAACATGATCACAAATTTGGGCAAGGCGCTTGACCCGATCGCGGACAAACTGACACACGGTGCATTGGCTCTTTGTCTGGCCTTCCGCTATCCCCAGATGTGGGTCCTGTTTGGTCTCATGGTGCTCAAGGAGGGCTACATGGTGGTTATGGGCCTGCTCTTTTTGAGAAAAGGGAAAATGCTCAATCTGAAAATATCTTAGGCATACGAATTCCTCCACACCCGTGTGACTTTTCTATCAAATGATCCATTTGAAGATGTGAACGGTTTTCCCTTTTGGGAGAAACAAAAATGTAACACGAGCGCATACTTACTTTTACAGGCCGGCTCCGTATGGAGCGAATACACATGCATTAAGACAACCATTTTATTTATTTGGTCATTTTTGATGGACATTTTATGTAAGGAGATCCGGTAGAATTTCCGGTCCTGATGGCAATGCGTTCTACGGCCTGCGTAGAAGTGGGGTTATGGGACTGCGGTGGAGCGCAATCGACTTTGAGGGAAATATTCTCACGGTCGATCATACCGTGGTCCAGTATCGTTCCGATGGCAAGAGTGTGATCGAAGGCAAGAACCGGATGAAAAACAAATCCAGCTGCAGAACGATGCCGCCGGTTCCCCAGTACCGGGAACTTCTGCTGCGGATGCAGGAACGGAAAGCCGCTTGTAAAGAGTTCTGCGGAAACTGCTACACGGAGTCGGAGTACATCTATGTCAACAAGCTGGGTATCCCATATAAGCCTAATTTTGTGTCCACCATTTCAAGCGGGTCCTGAAGCAGACGGCCTTCGTCCGATTCGTTTCCACGATTCCAGATATACGTGCGCATCCCTGCTTCTGAAAAACGGAGTCGCGGTGAAGGATATTCAGGATTGGCTGGGACTCAGCAGCTACGCTACAACCGCCAATATCTACGCGCACCTGGACACGGATTTCAAGAAACAGCCTGCAACGAAAATGAACCAGACAGTCAGCATCACCTCTGGCATCTCAGCCGCGATTCAAGCCGGAGGAGAGAACTCGGGGAGAGAACCGGGCTTCAAAAAGAAAATACTCAGGTTTTCAATTCATGAAAACCTGAGTATTTTCAACTGGTGCCAGTGGTGGGACTCGAACCCACACGGTGTCGCCACCAACGGATTTTGAGTCCGTCACGTCTACCAATTCCATCACACTGGCCGGTGGATACTGGTTTATTATACAGGAGGTCGGAGCGAAATTCAAGTCCTTTTTCTCACGCCCTGACGCCGTACCGCTCCGCACGCAGGACGATCCGCCGGGCCCAGCGGCTATGGGTGTTGTACTCGTTCATCCGGCCGCCGTCCTCACTGGCAGAGACCAGACTGCCGCTGCCGGTATCCCAGTTCAGGATAGCCCGGGCGTCCGCGTAATCCCGCTGGGAGACGCGGAGCATTTCGTTCACCACGGGGATCTGATTGGGATGGATGACGGTCTTGCCGGTGAAGCCATTCAGCAGATCCAGCTCCATCTCCCGGCGCAGCCCCTCTTCCCATCCCTCGCCGGAGTAATACTCCCATACCGGGCCGGACACCACGTATTGAGTGCCGAAAGCCGCCACGATGTCGATGAGGATATCCGCCACCGGGCGCAGGTCGTAGATGGTCCGATTTGCCGGACGGCGCAGGCCGAAGGCGTGGGAGAGGTCGTTCCCCCCCACCCGGATGTTTAAAATGGAGCCAGACACGGTGTCCAGCTGGGCCCGCACCTCCGTCAGAGCCTCCCCGGCGAGTCTGCGGGGAATCATGGCCGCAGACTCAAACACCGGCATATAGAAGTACTCCTCCGTCCGGCCGATGGAGCGGATGGCTGCAAGATAGGCCCCGCAGTTCTCCAGGAAAAACTTGGGCAGGATGAATCCGCGGAGAATGGAGGAAAACGGGGGCGTACTCCTCCGCCAGCCGCAGCAGTCTGCTCCGGTGACCGGACCCGGACAAAAATGGGCGGCAGAAAAAAGGAGCCGCCCTCCGCGCGGACGCGATCCGGGACAGCGTCCCCCGCAGCATCCGCTCCGCGTCCGCCACGGCGTCCTCCCGCACCGTGTCCTCCAGGCAGAACGCCAGAGAATACGGCGTTGGAAACCGCGCTCCACAATCGCGCCCACAATCGACCCGTGGGCGTTGGCAGGGCAGTAGAGCAGTGCTCCCACGTCATATCCAGTCAACTTGCTTCTCATGCTCATCCTCTTTTTTACCTTCAGATCAGCGGCCGGCTTCGGCCGGGCACTTATGGGCGCTATTATAGCACTTCCCGCCGGAGAAGAAAATACCCGCGCCATGCTGACGAATGTAAAATTTTTGTGGATTCTCAAGCTATGCTCCATGCATCTGTTGAAAATCCTCTCCAAAGCCGCTATAATGAGAAACACAAATCTTGTGATGAGAAAGAGACTGGGCTACGATGTTTCAACAGGCGGGAACGGCACAACTGAATGATTATTTCCGCCCGCTCTCGGAACGGGGCGGGTCCCGCGTGTTTTTCTGCCGGATCGCCGGGTACGGGGAGACGGTGGCCGCTTTTCTGCGCCGCTACTATGAGGCGGCCCGCCGGTCCGGCGTCATCATCGACGGGCGCATCCCCAACCCCACGCCCGACAACCTGTCCTATTTCAATGAGATGATGGGGTCCGGTTTCCAGATGGACCGGGATTTTCTCTCCCAGCGGCTGAAAAAATGGCTGCCCCGGATGACGGACGGGCAGCGGGACGCTGTGGTGACGGCCATGTATGCCACCCTGGACGATATGCGCCGGGCGGGCAAAACGACAATATGCTCCGCAATGCCTACATGAAATACATGTGCTGGCTCTACTACAAGTTCGAGCGGATCGTCAACGTGCTGGGCGGCGAGACGCTGCCCAAGATCCTCTATGCCGGGGACGTGAGCCATTATGAGCTGCAGCTGCTGACGGTCCTCTCCCGGGCGGGGGCGGATATCGTCCTGCTGGAGTGCGGCGGCGACCAGGCATATCTCACCGTGGACCCCCAGTCGGCCCTGTCGCACCTGTATCAGGCCCCTGGCCTGGGGTCCTTCCCGGCGGGCTTCGGTGTCAAGCAGCTTCAGGCGGAGCTGGAGCGGGAGGTGCGCCGCCAGCGGCTCTACGGCACGCCGCCCTCCCCTCTCCCTGCACCAACGCCTGGGTGCAGAAGGCAGAGCTGAACGCGGCGCTGACGGCTGTGCAGGCCCGCGGAAACGATCCCCGCTTTTTCTGCAACCTCTTCCTCTGCCAGTACGGCGTGGAGGACAATCTCACCTATACCAACGACCTCTTCGCGTTTTATCAGTCCCTCCAGGGCGGCGGCCGCCGGATCTGCGTGGTCAACGGAGACCCCGCGCCCCCGGGCCGGAGGAGATCGCCGCGGTCAAGCGGGGCAACTACGCCTCCGCAGAGCGGCTGGCGGCGGGTCTCGCCGCCAACATCCGGTATCCGGCCAATGTGGAGCTCCAGCGCCTGATGACCCGAGCTTTCATCGATCTGGTGCTGGAGGAGGGGGGCGGTGCGGCGGCAGCTGTCTCAAGCTCACCAGCCGGGCGGTGTACCTCCTGTGCTGGCTGAACCGGTATCAGAAGGACCTCTTTCCGGACTGGAAGGCGCCGGAGGTGGCGGTCTTTCTCCAGTTTGGCAGATGCGCGTCGGACACCGGAGCCCTGTTCCTGCGGCTGCTGGCCCGCCTGCCGGTGGATGTCCTGTTCTTTGCTCCCCCAATCTGAATGAGGGCGCGCCCTCCACACCCCGGGTCTGCTGGAGGTCCACTGTCCCCAATCCGTCTCTCTGGACCGCTTCCCGGTGGACCAGAACCAGGCCGGGTCACCACCGCCGCCTATCAGGCGGAGCGGGATCTGGACCGGCTGATGTACCAGGATACGGGACTGTATCGGAACCAGCAGTACGCCAAGGCCTCCACGGTCCTGCTGCAGACCATGTACGAGGAGATCCCGATTCTGTGGGACCAGGAGATGAAATACCGTCCCAGCTTTTCCGCCGCGGGGGACACCGTCACCCTGCCGGTGATCTGCCAGAAGATCTGCGGCGTGAAGGACGGCAACGCCTCCCAGTACTGGCTGGACATCAAGAAGCTCATCACGCCGGACACGGAGGTGGTCCGGTCTGTCCCCTGGGTCCAGGGCACGGATCCCAACCCCGTGAAGCCGTACGCCACGCAGTTTTTGAAGAACGGCAAGCTGCTGCGCGGCAAGATCAAGTCCCACAGCGCCTATCTCTACGGCATCCTGCGGGCGGAGATGCAGGAGCACCTGTTGGACAAATTGCAGCTGCTGCTGGACCAGAAGCTGATCCGCGGCACCTTTGAGAACGGCACGGAGTACACGGTGATCGCCACCGCCCTGAATCTCCCCAAGGACCTGCTGCGGAAGATCCAGAAGTTCGACTTCACCAAGAAGAACCCCAAGCTCATCTACATCAACCCCACAGAGGAGAGGATCTCTCTGGAGGACAGCATCCTCACCGCGTTTCTAAGCCTGGTTGGCTTCGACGTGCTATTCTTCGTCCCCACCGGCTACCAGTGCATCGAGCAGCACTTCACGCGCCCCTTTGCCAGTGAGACGCAGATCGGGGACTATCTTTACGACCTGCGGATTCCTGATTTCAACACCGTGCAGGAAAGCGGACTGCACTCCATCAGAAAACTATTTGGAAGGAGTATATGACTTATGGGCCTGAATCTCAGCAGACCGACCCCATCCCAGCCTCAGCCCTCTCAGGGACAGGCACCTGCCGCCCCCAGGAAGAAGAGAGCTATCAGCAGTACGACATCTCCGCCGACCGGCAGATGATGACCCAGACGCTGGTCAACTCGCCGGAGGTGGATGCCCTGGCCAGCCAGATCGAGGTATACAACCTGGAGTCCATTGTCTCCTTCGGCGCCGGAGCAAAGCAGACGAGATCTCCAAGTGCTCCGACGTGGTACTCAACAGCATGAACCTGTCCCAGCTGGATGACTCCAGCGCGATGCTGAACACGCTGGCCAAGATCATGGACAAGTTCGACATCGAAGAGATCAAGGAGAACCCCGGCCTCTTCGGCAAGCTGTTCGAAACCTCCGCAAGCAGCTGGACAAAATCCTCGCCAAGTACCACACCATGGGCGATGAAGTGGACAAGATCTATGTCCAGCTGAAGCAGTACGAGGCAGACATCAAGCAGTCCAACCGGAAGCTGGAGGAGATGTTCCAGGCCAATGTGAACTACTACCACGAGCTGGTGCGTTACATCTTGGCCGGTGAGCAGGGGTGCCGGGAGCTGGAGGCATACATCGCCCAGCGCCAGGCGGATATGGAGGCCACAGGGGACAACTCCATCCAGTTCGAGCTGACCACCCTGAATCAGGCCCTGATGATGCTGGAGCAGCGGACTCAGGACCTGCGGACGGCGGAGAACGTGGCCATGCAGTCCATCCCCATGATCAAGACCATGCAGTTCAGCAATATGAATCTGGTGCGGAAGATCAACTCCGCCTTCATCATCACCCTGCCGGTGTTCAAGCAGGCGCTGACCCAGGCCATCATGCTCAAGCGCCAGCGGCTGCAGGCGGAGGCCATGAGCGCCCTGGACGCCAAGACCAATGAAATGCTGATCCGCAACGCCCAGAACACGGCGGAGCAGGCCAAGATGACCGCCCGTCTGGCCTCCGGCAGCTCCATTAAAATCGAGACGCTGGAGCAGACCTGGCGCACCATCGTCAGCGGCATCGACGAGACGAAGCAGATCCAGGAGAACGCCCGCAAGCAGACGGGTGGAGGACCAAAAGCGACTGGAGGCCATCAAGGCCCAGTTCGACCAGATGTATCACATGCCGGACAAGGGGTCCGTGAATCATTAAATATTGGGAACGGAGGAAATCACTATGCCGATCAATCTTTCCAAGGGACAAAAAGTCGACCTGACCAAGGGCAACCCCTGGCCTCACCAAGATCATGGTGGGCCTGGGCTGGGACGTGAACGCCTTTGACAGCGGCAGCGCCTTTGACCTGGACGCGGCGGCCTTCCTGCTGGGCGCCAGCGGAAAGTGCCCCACGGAGCGGGACTTCATCTTCTACGGCAACCTCAAGCACAGCACCGGCGCGGTGGAGCACATGGGCGACAACCTGACCGGCGAAGGCGACGGCGATGACGAGCAGATCATGGTGGATCTGGCCAAGGTGCCCGCCAGCATCGAGCGGATCGCCTTCACCTGCACCATCTATGACGCGGAGAACCGCCGCCAGAACTTCGGCCAGGTGTCCAATGCCTTCATCCGCATCGTGGACCAGTCCACCGGCACGGAACTGATCCGCTACGACCTGGCGGAGGACTTCTCCATCGAGACGGCCATCGTGGTGGGTGAGCTGTACCGCCACAACGGCGAGTGGAAATTCAATGCCATCGGCGCGGCTTCCAGGGCGGTCTGGCAGCCCTGTGCGGCCACTACGGCATTGACGCTGAGTGATTACAAGGAGGAATATCATGCCTATCAGTTTACAAAAAGGACAGAAAGTCAGCCTGACCAAGGGGAATCCCGGCCTGACCAAGGTGGTCGTGGGCCTGGGCTGGGACGTGAACAGCTTTGACACCGGCGGGGATTTTGATTTGGACGCGGCGGCCTTCCTGCTCGGGAGAGAGCGGCAAAGTGACCTCCTCCGGGGACTTCGTGTTCTACGGCAATCTCAAGCACAGTTCCGGCGCGGTGGAGCATCTGGGCGATAACCTGACCGGGGAGGGTGCCGGGGACGATGAACAGATCCGCATCGACCTGACGAAGGTGCCCGACAACATCCAGCGCATTGCCTTCACCGTAACCATCTACGAGGCGGAGAGCCGCCGGCAGAACTTCGGTATGGTGAACAACGCCTTCATCCGCATCTTCGATGAGACCAACGGCCAGGAGATGCTCCGCTATGACCTGGGCGAGGACTTCTCCATCGAGACGGCGGCGGTGTTCGGCGAGGTCTATAAGAACAACGGCGAGTGGAAGTTCAACGCCATCGGCAGCGGCTATCAGGGCGGTCTGGCGGCCCTGTGCGCCAACTACGGCGTGGACGTGGAATAAGCATCCCGACAGGGAGCATCAGATCTCTCCGGCCGCGCCCGGGGCGCGGCCGGACATTTTGAAGGAGGAAATATATATGTCTGTGAGTCTGCAAAAGGGCCAGAAGATCAGCCTGACCAAGGGCAACGAGGGTCTTTCCAAAGTCATCATCGGTCTGGGCTGGGATGAGGCCGCCAAGTCCAAGGGCGGTTTGTTCGGCAGCCTGTTCGGGTCCTCTGGCCCCGCCATCGATTGCGATGCCTCTGCCTTTGTGCTGCAGAACGGCAAGCTGACGGACAAGAAGGACATCGTCTACTTCGGCAATCTGAAGCACTACACCGGCACTGTCCAGCACATGGGCGATAACCTGACCGGCGCCGGCGAAGGCGACGATGAGCAGATCGTGGTGGATCTGGCCCGCGTTCCCGCGGAGTATGACCGCATTGTCCTGGTGGTGAACATCTATCAGGCAGTGCAGCGCCGCCAGCACTTCGGCATGATCCAGAACGCGTTCATCCGCATCGTGGACGCCCGGAACAACCAGGAGATGTGCCGCTACAACCTCTCCGAGAACTACGACAACATGACCGCCATGATCTTCGGCGAGGTCTATCGCAACAACGGCGAGTGGAAGTTCAACGCCATCGGCCAGGCCACCACGGATCCCGGCCTGGTGGAGCTGGCCCGGCGCTATATGTGAGCGGCGGCCCCAAAAAAAGATATTGAAAATTTGAACCGCGGGAGGGGTCTGCTGTGCGCAGGCCCCCTTCCCGCAGCGAATGGGTGTAACAATCATGCATTTTAATGGACTGACTGACAAACAAGTTGAGGAATCCCGAAAAAAATACGGGTCCAATGTGATCCCCGACTCCGAACCCACCACCTTCTGGGCGGAGTTCAAGGAGACGTTCAAGGACCCCATGATCCGGATCCTGCTGGCTATTGCGGCCCTGATGATCGTCATGTGTGTGCTGGGCTATGCGGAGATCTATGAGCCCATCGGCACTGTCGTGGCCGTGCTGATCGTGGCATTCGTCTCCGCCAAGACCGGCGTGGCCAGCGACACGAAGTACCGCCAGCTGAAGGACAGCACCAAAAAAGATCAGTGCAAGGTCTACCGCAACGGTCTGGTCACCGTCATCGACGTGGATGACGTGGTGGTGGGGGACAAGGTCCTGCTCCAGTCCGGCGACAAGGTGCCGGCGGACGGCGTGCTGATCCACGGAACTTTAAGGGTGGACAACTCCGCCCTCAACGGCGAGGCGGAGGAATGCCCCAAGACCGCGGCGGACGAGTCCTTCCCCTGCCGGAGGACATCACCGGCGACACCTTCGTGGACGCCCACTCCCTGTTCCGGGGCGCCGTGCTGTTTGACGGCGAGGGCGTGCTGGATGTGCGCAAGGTGGGCCTTGCCACCATGATGGGCAAGATGGCCGAGGAGATGCAGGACGACGAGCCGGACTCTCCCCTGAAGGTGAAGCTCGGGAAGCTGGCGGACATGATCTCCCGCTTCGGCTACATCGGCGCCGTGGTTATCGCCATCATGTACTTTGGCTACTTCATCCCTCTCCGCCGGCGGGTTTGCGGCGTACTTCTCCTCCGGAGCCCCAGTCATCATCCAGGACATCGTGGAGGCTGTGTCCCTGGCGGTGGTCATCATCGTGTGCGCCGTGCCGGAGGGGCTTCCTCTGATGATCTCCCTGGTTCTGATGCAGAACACCAGCAAGATGTTAGACCACAACGTGTTGGTGCGTAAGGCGGAGGGCATCGAGACCGCCGGCTCCCTGAACATCCTGTTCAGTGACAAGACGGGCACCATTACCAAGGGCCACCTGGAGGTGGTGGAGTTCTTCACCGCAGACGGCGTGGCTATCCCTCTGGATCAACTGGCCCAGCAAACCAAGCTCAAGGGCCTGATCGATCTGGCCATCGGCAAGAACAGCCAGTCCATGTATGACGGCAGCGGCCGCGTGGTGGGCGGCAACGCCACGGACCAGGCGCTGATGCGCTTTCTGGGGCAGGAGACCTTCCACAAGCTGGATGAGGTCTCCTCCTATGCCGTCACCAAATCCCAAAGCTTCAACTCCGCCAATAAGTTCAGCCAGGCCTACATCGCCGGGGCGGGCCGCACCTTCTACAAGGGCGCGCCGGAGAAGTTCCTGGCCGTGGCCCAGAAGTACCTCAGCCTGGATGGGGACGAGCATCCCCTGACCTGGAGTCCCTGAACGCCAAGATCGACGAGCTGGCAGGCAAGTCCATGCGGGTGCTGGCCTTCGGCTACTCCCCAGCGAGATGACGGAGAACGCCATCAACGCCGACACGGTGCTGATCGGCCTGGTGGGCATCCGGGACGACGTGCGTCCCGAGGCCCGGGAGGCCATCGCCGAGGTGCAGAAGGCCTGCATCCAGGTGGTCATGATTACCGGCGACCGGCTGGAGACCGCCGTGGCCATCGCCCGGGAGGCCGGGCTGCTTTGCGGACCCGGGACGATGTGGCGCTGACCTCCACCCAGCTCAACGAGCTGTCCGACGACGAGGTGAAGAAGATCATCCCCCGCATCCGCGTCATTGCCCGGGCCCTGCCCACAGACAAATCCAGGATGGTGCGCCTGTGCCAGGAAATGAACCTGGTAGTGGGCATGACCGGCGACGGCGTCAACGACTCCCCGGCCCTGAAGCGGGCGGATGTGGGCTTCGCCATGGGCAGCGGCACCGAGGCCGCCAAGGAGGCCGGCAAGATCGCCATCCTGGACGACAACTTCAAGTCCATCAAGGACGCCATCTGGTACGGCCGGACCATTTACCACAATATCCTGAAATTCTGCAGGTTCCAGCTGGTCATCAATGTGGCCGCCGTGGTGGTCAGCGCTATCGCTCCCTTCTTCGGCGTGGAGGAGCCCCTGAAAGTCACCCACCTGCTGTTCGTGAACCTGGTGATGGACGGCTTGGGCGCCATTATGCTGGGCAATGAGCCCGCCCAGGAGCGGTATATGTCCGAGCCGCCCCGCCGCCGGGATGAGAGCATTGTCAGCAAGTCCATGATGGCCCAGATCGTCACCATGGGCCTGTGGCTGACGGCGTTGAGCTTTGTCTTCCTGAAAGTGCCTTTCTTTGACAGCTTCTTTGCCAGCACGGAGCAGAAGCTCTCCGCCTATTTCGTGCTGTTCATCTGGAGTGCCCTGTTCAACGCCTTCAACGTGCGCAGCGACAGCTTTGACATCTTTAAGGATCTGAAGCTGAACCCCGGTTTCATGCGGGTGTTCGTTATCATCGTCCTGGTGCAGGCGTTCATCGTCAACGCTGCCCTGATCCCCGTGCCGGTATTCGGCTGGATCAGCAATATGTTCAGCTGTGTGCCCTTCCCGCCCGCCGGGTGGGCTGCCGCCATTCTGCTGGCGTTCACCATGATCCCCCGTGGACATCCTCCGCAAGGTGATCGTGGGACGGAAGTAAACCGAAAAAGAGGCAGGCATCCAAAATGCCCGCCTCTTTTTTCTTCACCGCCTTTTTTGCCAGCACCACGCCGAATACCGTGCCGGTGACGCCGCCCACCAGATGCATGAAGTTGGCCACGTTGTCCCGCAGGGCCACCATGGCGTACACCTCCTGCCCCAGATACAGGACCGCCGCCAGAATCAGCGTCAGGGGGATGCGGCCGTCCTTCATGCCCGCCAGGGAGGCCAGCATAATCAGCATGAACACAATGCCGCTGGCCCCCAGCAGGGCGGAGCCGGGGAAGAACACGCATTGCAGGATGCCGGAGACCCCCGCCGTCAGTAGAATGCCGGCCAGCAGCGTCCGGCTACCGTACTTCTCCTCCAGCGGCGGGCCGATCACCAAAAGCAGCAGCATATTGCCCAGGAAATGGTCGAAGTCCGCGTGGCCCAGCACATGGCCGAACAGCCGCACATAGAACAGCGGATCTGCCAGGGAGGAGCGGTAGACACAGAAGGCGTGCAGGGTCGTCCATCCTCCGGTGATCCAGTCCAGCAAAGAGGACACCCAGGGACAGCAGGAAAAGGTCAGGATCACCGGAGAATTGTATTGCAGCTTTTTCATGGCGCGCTCCTCCCCGCCGGCCGCGGCGGTGTTGTTTTTCCCATCTTACCACAGATTCTCCGGCGGCGCAATTTGAAATGGCCGAGGCGCGGGAAAGAGGTTTCTTTGGGGTGGAAGCTGTGCTATAATCAAAGTCTCACCACGATTTCATGACACGACGAAGGGAGGGTGCCGCAATGCACCCATATACGGCCGCAGACACGCTGCGGATCGCCAAGCGATACAACAACCCCAAGCGGAGCTACCTGCTGGTCAATCCCCTGCAGGCCAAGCACATCCCTGTGAGCCCCGCGGCGGCTCTGGAGATGATGGGTGCCCTGGGGGACCAGGTGGCCGCCAAGTACCCGGAGGCCCGGCTGGTCATCGGCTTTGCCGAGACGGCCACCGCCATCGGCGCCGCCGTGGCAGCCCGGCTGGGGCCGGACTGCCTCTATGTCCACACCACCCGGGAGGCGTTGGACGGAGATTGGATCCTCTTTCGGGAGGAGCACAGCCACGCAGCGGAGCACCGGCTCTGTGCCGACCAGCTGGCGGACTGGATCGACCGCAGCCCCGCCATCGTATTCGTGGATGACGAGTTCTCCACCGGGCGGACCCTCATCAACATGGTCCAGCAGCTGCGGGAGCGGTATCCCCGGCTGGGCGAGCGGCGGCTGGCAGCTGCGTCCATCCTCAGCCGGGTCTCTCCGGAGAACCAGGCCAGGCTGGCAGAGGCCGGCATTGCCTGTGAGTGCCTGGTGCGGCTGGAACATCAAGACTATGAGCGGATGGTGACCGGGATCCCTGTAAAGGAGGCGGCTCCCCCTGCCCAGGGCCCCTGCCGGACCTGCGGACGCTGTACACGGCGGAGCCTCTGCCGGACCCACGCCGTGGTGTGGCCGTCGGCTGCTATACGGACTCTTTGCCGCGCCGCCGCGGAAGAGCTGCTGTCCCGCCTCCGGGAGGAGCTGCCGGACCAGGGCGCCCTGCTGGTGCTGGGGACCGAAGAGTGCATGTATCCTGCCCTGACGGTAGGGTCGCTGGCGGAGCAGACGGGTCTCTGTGCCACAGTACGCTGCCATGCCACTACCCGCAGTCCCATCGGCATCTGCCCCGACTCTGCCTACCCCATCCGAAACGGGGTGCTGCTGCCCAGCTTCTACGGTGGGGACCGGAAGACATATCTCTATGACCTAGCCGCCTATGACGCCGCTCTGGTGGTGACGGATGCGCCCGCGGCGGTGGACGGGACCGCCTGCACCCGGCTGGCGGCGGCCCTGGGGCAGCTGGGCTGTCCCCGACTCTATCTCTGCAGAATTTGAGAGGATCTTATGTTCAGCACATATCAAAGTCAGGATGTGACCATCCTGCTGAAAGACATCACCGGCCTGGTGACGCCCCTGGGCACCCGGGAGCGGGAGGCCAGGATCCAGAGCGGTGTCCACTACTCGGAGATGCTGCCCCTGGAGTATGAGCCCTCCCCGGCCTATCTGGCCGCCTATCACGACGCCCTGGGCGGTACGCCGGCATCACAGCGGAGGCTGTGGCCCGGGCGGCGGAGCAGATCTGGGAGAGCAGGGGAAGGCAGTGCGCCCTGGTCTCCCTGGCCCGGGCAGGGACGCCCATCGGCATTCTGATCCGCCGCTATCTCCAAGGCCGGTACGGTGCCGACCTCCCCCATTACACCATCTCCATCATTCGGGGCCGGGGCATCGACCGCAATGCCATGGCCTATCTCCTGAACCGCCACGCCCCTGGAGATATCAGTTCGTGGACGGCTGGACCGGCAAGGGCGCCATCCAGCGGCAGCTGGACGCAGCCATGACGGACTACCCCGGCGTCTCGCCGGGGCTGACAGTTTTGTCGGACCCGGCCAACGTAGCGGCCATCTGCGGCACCCATGACGATTTCCTCATCGCCAGCTCCTGCCTGAACTCCACCGTGTCCGGCCTGTTGAGCCGGACGTTCCTCCGCGGCGACATCATCAGCCCCGGGGACTTTCACGGCGCCTTCTACCGGGAGCTGAAGGACCAGGACCTGACGTACCAGTTCATCGACACCATCCAGGCCCATTTCCCCGCCTGTGCCGACGCCGTTCCCCGCCCCGGCGCAGCGGCCGGGCCGGACTGGAGGAGGTGCACCGGATCGGGGCGGACTTCGGCATCCGGGACATCAATCTCATCAAGCCCAGCATCGGGGAGGCCACCCGTGTCCTGCTGCGGCGGGTGCCCTGGAAGGTGCTGGTCCACAGCCTCCGAGACGAAGCCCATCTGGGGCACATCTACCAACTGGCCAGGGAGAAGGGCGCGGAGCTGGTGGAGTATCCCCTGGAGAACTACCGGGCCTGCGGCCTGATCCGGGACCTGGCGGACACATAGCCATGGGAACGATTCTGTTTGCCAGCGACCTGGACAACACGCTCCTCTTCTCCCACCGGCACCGGCAGCCCGAGGACCGGTGTGTGGAGCGTCTGAACGGGGCCGAGCAGGGCTTCTTCACCCGGGAGACGCCAGACCTGCTGCCCCAGGTCGTCCAGCGGGTCCATCTGCTGCCCATCACCACCCGGTCCATCGAGCAGTACCAGCGCATCCAGTGGCCGGACGGCACGGCGCCCAGGATTGCCCTGACCGCCAACGGCGCCGTCCTGCTGCGGGACGGTCAGGTGGACCGGGCGTGGTACGCCGCGTCCCAGGCGCTGGTCCGGGACCACCGGGAGGCGCTGGCCGCGGTCCTGGATCATCTGACCCGGCAGGGCGGGGCCACCTCCGTGCGGTGCGTGGAGGGTGTGTACGTCTACGCCGCTTATCCGGACATCCCGGCGGCGGAACGCGTGGCCCGGGATTGGTGCGGCGGCTCCGCCCTCCAGGCGGTGGTCTCCGGCCGGAAGGTCTATTTCTTTCCACCGGGGATCGACAAGGGGACCGCTCTCCGCCGGGCGGTGGAGCGGTTCGGCCCGGAGCGGGTGATCGCCGCCGGGGACAGCGTCATCGACGTGCCCATGCTCCGTCAGGCGGACCTGGCCCTGATCCCGGACGCGGGCTGCTGCCCCGGCTGCCCCGGGAGCGCACGCGGGTGTGCGGCAGGGACTGCCGCTTTCCCGACTTTGTACTGGAGAACGTGCTCCGCTATGCCGCCTCTCTGGAGAACACTTGATTTTTCCACCCAAAGATTCTATACTGAGGTTATCAAAATAAGGGGAGGATCTGTCTATGAGCGAGTATTCCGGCAACATCCGGGATCTGCCGGTGGTGACCGGCGGACACTTCATTGAAAATTCCACCAAGAAGATCGTCTTCGGGCCTGACGGCCGGTTCTGGAACGACTATGTGATGCGCCTCTTCACTCTGGAGCCGGAGGCCGAGAGCAGTGTCCCTCCCACCCCTGGCCACACTGGTTCCTCTGCATCCAGGGGAGGGCTATTTCCTCATCGACAAGGAACGGGTGCCCTGGAGTTCGGCACCTGGGTCCATGTGCCCGGCGGCGTGCGCCACAACTTCGGCAATACCGGCAAGGGGCAGCTGATGGCCCTGTGCATCGTGCCGCCGGAGGGGATGTGAATCCCCTGAACGGGTGCTGAACCGTTTGCCTGACCCTGCCAAAGAGACCGGACAGAAATCTGTCCGGTCTCTTTACCGTGTGCGATTAGAAATAATGCCCAAAAAGCTTCATGTACAGCGGCATTTGCCGGTATTCCCGGTGCGCCGGATCATGCGGGAATCGCTGTGCCCGTTCCGGCCCCTTTCCGGGGAGCCTGCCAAATCACTCTGCCTCGAAGCCCCATGCCTTTCAAAGCCATCCCGGGTAGCACCGGCAATGCGGCCCGGCATCTCGGCGCTGCCCACCAGAATGGCGTTCAGTCCGGTGGCCCGGTAAGACGCCTCCATGGCCTCCTGGCTGTGGGTGCCCATGGCCAGCACCACGGTGTCCGCGGCGATGGTCTTGGTCTCACCGGTAGCCATGTCCTCCACGGTCACGCCGGTATCAGTGACGGCAGTGAGCCTGTGGCTGGTGTAGACCTCCGGATCATAGGGCTTGATACGGCTGTAAATGTCGTTGAACACCACGCCGAAAATCCCCTGGCCCACGGTGGGGTTCATCTCCACCATGGCGAGGCTGTGGCCCTGCTCCAGGATCATCTCCGCGCACTCCAGGCCCGTCAGGCCGGTGCCCACCAGCACCACCTTGCCGGTGCAAGGGGCCTTACCCAGGATGACGTCCTCCGCCAGCACGGCCTTGTCGATGCCGGGGATGGACTTCGGCACCACCGGCGGCGCACCGGCAGCCAGAAACACCCCACGGGGTGCAGGGCCGCCACGGTCTCCGGCGTGGCCTCGGTGTTCAGCTTCACGGTGACGCCCAGCCCCTGGCCTCCAGCGCCAGCACGTCGGTGACGTCCTGGAGGTTGGCCTTGTGGGGGCAGCGGCAGCGATGTTCAACGTGCCGCCCAGGGCGGCCTCCTTCTCCAGCAGCGTCACGGCGAAGCCCCGCTTGGCCAGGATGACGGCGCACTCCAAGCCGCCGGGGCCGCCGCCCACGACTACCACGGGGCGGCTGTTGCCGTTCTTCTGGAGGTCCTGCCAGCGGTAGCGGTACTCCCGGCCCAGCCGGGGGTTCAGGAGCACTCCACCGGCATGGCGTTGCCCAGCAGCCGCTCCCGGCAGTACATGCAGCCGATGCACTTACGGATGCTCTCCGGCTTGCCGGCCCTGGCCTTGTTCATGAACTCCGGGTCCGCGAACTGGCTGCGGCCCAGGGCCACGAAGTCGCTGACGCCCTCCTCCAGCAAAGATTCGGCGAAATCCGGGTCCTTGATGGTGTTGGTGGCGATGACGGGAATGGACAGCGCCTCCTTGAAGGCCTTGGCCACGTGCTTCTTCCAGCCGGGGGTGTAGGAGAAGGGCTCGCAGTTGGCGTTGCCGTTCCAGGAGCTGCCATTGGAAATGTTGATGCAGTCGATGCCCTGGGCCTCCAGGTGGCGGCCGATCTCCAGGCCGTCCTCCAGCGTGAGGAAGCCGGGCTCGTCGGTCATCTCGTCGCCGCAGATGCGGACCGAGATGGGATACCGCCCCAGCTTGGCTCCGGATGCCGGCGATGATCTCGTCGATGAAGCGGCAGCGGTTCTCCAGGGAGCCGCCGTACGCGTCGGTGCGGCGGTTGTAGTACTTGCTGAAGAACTGGGCGATCAGATAGGAGTGGGCGCCGTGGAGCTCCACACCGTCATAGCCCGCCTTCTTGCAGCGGATGGCGGCGGCGATGAACTTCTCCTGCACCCGCTTGATGTCCTCCAGGGTCATCTCCCGGGGCACCTCGCCCCCGGGCGCCATGGGGGACACCGCTGGGGCTCAGGTTCTGCCGACCGGTGAAGGCGCTTTTGGAGGTGGCGCCGCCGTGGTGGAGCTGGGCGAAAATCTTGGCGCCGTAGGCGTGGACGGAGCGGGTCAGCTCCTCCGCCTCCTGGACGTTGTAGTCCTGGGCCATCCGCAGGTTGTGCTGGGTGGGGATGGAGTCCACGTCGTCCACTCCGGTGTACTCGTTGATGATAAGGCCGATGCCACCCTTGGCCCGCTCAGTGTAATAGGCGATCAGACGGGGTGTGGCGTTGCCCCGAATGTCCGCCAGGTCTGTGCCCATGGGGGACATGACGGCCCGATTCCGGATGGTGAGGCCGCCGATGCGGCCAGGTTCAAAGAGCTTTTTGTACGCCATGGGTCAGCCCTCGAAATTGCGGTTGTGGCTGAAGTGACCGGGATTGGCCACTGGGGCGATGGTAGAAACCCAGCGGTTGGTGTAGTTGAAGAAGCCGGCCACAAAGGCGGCCTCCAGGATCTCGTGGTCGTTGAAGCCCGCCTTGCGCAGGTTCTCGATCTGGGTCTCGTCGATCTCGTCGGCGTGCTTGGTGACATACCAGGCATACTCGCACAGGGCATACTGCTTCTCCGTCAGCAGATCCTTGGCGGAGCGGAAGTTGTAGCAGAGCTTATCCACCAACATGGGATTCTTGGTATAGCCCCGCAGCGCATCGCCGTGGGTGGTCAGGCAGTAGGAGCAGCAGTTGATGGAGGAGACTACCACGCCGATCATCTCTTTGTCCGCGTTGGTGAGGTAGCAGGTGTCCGGGTTGAACAGGGATCCCTTGAAGTCCAGGAAGCCGATGTACTGGGATGCGTTCAGAGGCAGGACCTTGAACAGGTTGTTGATAAAGCCCCAGTTCTTCTCCATGGTCTCCACGTTCTCGTTAAAGACGGCATATTCCTTGTTGGTCATCTCTCATTGCGGTTGGGCTTTTCCAGCCGGGAGAGCTGTTCATCAAATTCCAGTGCCATAGTGCGATCCTCCTGTAAAAATAAGCTGGTTTCATGATAGCATAAAAACGTTTGAGTGTAAAAGCGCAGGCGCGGCAGAGTGCAGCTCTGCCGCGCCTGTTGGGTCGGATCAGTCCACCGGGCAGATGGCGAAGCATCTAGTGGGGAATCCGGTGCCGTCCTTCAACTTGGGAAAGCCGATGACAATCAGGCGCCCACGGGCGGGACCTGGTCCAGATTCCGCATGACCTCAATCTGGATCGGTCCACCTGGAGGATGTACTGCTCACCGGGATAGGATAGGCGCCCTCCTTGGTGGTGACGAAGCCGGGATCGGTGTCCGCCGGCTCGTGGCCGATGGCTCCGATGTTCCGCTCCTCCACCAGCCACTGGATGGCCGCCTTGTCCCAGCCGGGATAATGGGGCACGCCGTTCTCATCGGGATTGTCCAGGTTGGGCTTTTGTACCAGTCGGACCGGAAGGCCACGAACGCTCCCTCGGGGATCCTGCCGTACTGGGCCTCCCAGGCCTTCAGGTCGTCCACCGTCAGCATGAAAGTCGGGGTTGGCGGCGCACTCGGCGGACTTGTCGATGACCACCAGGGGATACATCAGCTCCTGGACGGTGATCGCGCTCATGTCGGCCAGCTGCCCCAGAAGTGCCGGGGCACGTCGGTGTGGGTGCCGTACTGGCTGGCCACGCTGTACTGGATACAGCGCATAGGGGCCATCATGTCCTCAGGCGTGCCCTCCGCATAGTCGAACAGCAGGTCCGCCTGCAGGGGCTTGAAGCCGAACCAATGGGGCCTCAGGACTCAACTCATGGGTCAGGTCCACCCACTTGTACTTGGGGGACTTCAACTCTTTGATCTGCTCCCACAGTGTCAAATTCGCCATAACGTGTTTCCTCCCTTTTCATGTGACGGGGTATGCTTGTCTCCAAACGCGGTATGCGTCTCGATAGATGCAGTATACAGGAAATCCCAGAATTTGCAATCTGCGAAGTGTAAAAAATATTGTCCGCGCCACAAAACCATTTGTCTTTTTCTGCTTTGATGTGGTTTTCAGACAGCAGCCCGCCCAGTCTCTTCCGGCGCAGAGAAAGGCCGCCGCCCGTAAGCGGCAGCGGCCTTTTTCGTTGCGCTATCGCTCCGGCGGTACCGCCAGCTGGAAACTCTCCCAGGTGTATTCGCCGCCTCCACCTGGCCCCAGGTGTACCCGGCGGCCTCGCACTCCGCCCAGGTGAGATAGCGGAAGTAAAACTCCACTTCCAGGTGACAGGGCAGGATGTCCAGAATGATCTTTCGGATCTGGTCGAAGTCCTCCGGCTCCCCGGCCACCTCCGGGAAAATCACCCGCAGCTGTCCCCCGCCCATCTCCAGCGCCCGGGCGCGGATTCCGCAGCCCCGGATCGTCCGGTCGATGGCCGCGGGCGTCAGGCTGTCCCCGTCAATCTGCAGAAGGGCCGCGATGGCGGCCCTCCGGTCCTCTGCCGTGACGGCGGCGGGGCGGCGGGCAAACAGGGCCTCCCGCCGGGCCAGCCCTCTCCCTCCGCCGTGGCAGTCAGCGCCTCCCGCTCGATCTCCTCCAGCCGGCGGCTGACTGTGTCCAGCCCTGTTCCCAGTGCGCAGACGGCCGCGCCGCTGGCGGAGTGCTCTTCCAAGTCATAGATTCCCAGCGGTGAGAGCAGGCTGCGCAGGTGCGCCTCATACATCGTCGTCCGCCTCCATTTCCGTCACCGTCACCCGGCCCAGCATGGGCAACGTTCCGTCCTCCGCCGCCAGATCGGCGGCAGGGGCCAGCAGGCGGTAGTTCTCCACGCCCTCCACGTGGTACAACAGGTCCCCAGCTCCGCCAGCAGTACCGGCCCCGCCCAACCTGCGGCCGCTGAAAAAGCTCGCCAGAGCCTGCTCTGCGGCGGCCTTCACCGCGGAGAAGTCCGCCCCCTCCCGGACGGCCAGCTCCGCGGACACGTCCATCTCCACCGCCGCCGGGGCCTTGACCTGCACGTCCACGGCGATCTCCCGCCGCTCCTGCAGGTCCGCCTGGACCGCCGCCAGCAGTGTCCCATTCGGCAGTCCGGCCGCCGTGGCGATGTATACATCCACTGTGCCCGATCCCCGGGCCCGGCCCACTGCCCGGGCTGCCGCCACGCCCTCATGGCCCATGGCGGTCTGCTCGTACCAGGCCGCGTTGGCCCCGTTGGGCAGCCGCTGATAGCTCTCAAAATCCGGCTCCGCAGGCTCGCGTCGTCCTCCTGGTCACTGCCGCCGGTAAAGGGCGCCGGATTGGTGCATCCGGTGATCCCCACCGGGCAGGCGGTGAGGATCACGATGGTCCCCTGCGGCGGCATTGCCGCTCCGCCCAGGCTCAAGGCCTCCGCCGGAGCATCCACGGACAGCTCCCCTGCTGCCAGCACCGCCTCCGCCGTGGTTTGGAACCGGGTCTCTCCCTCCGTCATGCAGGCCGTTCCGGCGGCGATGCTCAGAGCCGTGGACGGCGCCCGCTCCACAGAAAAGCGGAGCGTTCCCACCGCCTTCGTGGCCGCCGTCCGGGCGATGCCACGCATCTGGGCGTGGTAGTCCAGATACACGCCCCGGGCCGTCTGGGGAAAGCTCTGGTCCAGCACCCACTCGCTCTGGATGCCCAGGGCCTGCAGCTGCCGCTGCCGCAGCGTACAGCCGCACGGCCAGATCGCAGTCTGCCTCCGGTGTGAAGCCCGCCCGCTGGGCGAAGGCCGCCAGCAGCGTCTGGTAGATCTCCTCTGTCGTTTTCAAACAACCGCTCCTCTCACGATACCTCCACGGTGACGGACAGAGCCTCTCCCTGCCAGGTGAGGCCGACCGTCACCTGTGCCCGGCCGCCGCCGGATTCCGTCAAAATCACCTGCTCCACCGTCAGCCCCGGTTCCGCCGCCAGGGCCTCCGCCACATATTGTTCCGCCGCGCTCTGCCGTCTGGCGGCGGGCAGCTGTCCCAGCTGCCACAGCCGGCTCCCCAGCTCCGGCAGGAATGGGAAGGTCCCCCGCCGCGCTGTCAGGCGGAAGAGAACCTGCTCCAACAGGGCCTCCCGGCCCTCGGTCCGCCGCAGGCCACCGGTCCCGTCAGGCACATAATCTCCATTCCGCAGGGAAAGTCCCATCTCCATCCCCCCTCAGCTCTCGCAGGGCGCATAGGGCTCCCCGTTCACCGTCAGGCTGCCCTGGATGCGCACTTTGCCCTGCAGCTCGATCTCGCCGCCGCTGCGCAGGTACACGCTGTTTCCGCCGGGGGTGAAGAGATAGACCTCCCCCGGTCCCATGCCTTCCGGGATCAAAGCCTGCTGCTGTCCTGCACGCACTGCTCCTCCCCGCCAGGGCCACCTTTGATAACCAGTACCGCAGCGCCGCTCTCCGGCATCCCACATAGCCGCCGGGGCCATACACTGGAAGCGCCCGTACCTCCCCGGGTGACCACGCCCACGCTGTCTCCGGTGATGGTGGTCATGCCCAGATCCGCGTCCGCCGTGGGCGCCGGCGCTTTCATCTGTCTCGATAGCCACATCTCATATCCGCTCCCTCAGTATCAATGTACAGACCTCTCCCGTCTCCGGGGAGGCCGTGTTTTCCGCCTCGGCCACCCGGTACTCGCCGGAGAGGCCCATGGCCTCCAGTTCCAGCCGGACCGTGTCCCCGGGAAACGCCGGGAAACACCCGGCTAGCCCCAGCTCAATGGTCAGTTCCTCCTCCCGGGACCGCCGGATCTGATACTCCCCGGTATACCGCATGGCAGCCCAGGTGCTCTGCCCCGGGGTGTAGACCACCCGGCGGCACTGGCCGCCCCGGTCCAGCATGTCCCGGTTCTGCACGCTGTAGGACACGTTCCGGGTCTTGTCGATGACCAGCACCTCCGTCAGCACACCGTAGTGGTCCTCCCGCAGGGTGCAGGAGAGGATCGGGCTGGTCCCGTCGATGACGATCCGCCGCCCGTCGTCCCGCTCCGGCGCCGCCACCAGCAGCCCGTCCCGCCGGAAGCGGGGCGAAAAGCCCCCATAGGTCCGGCAGAAACCCTCCAACGCCTTCCACTGACTGGTGCCGGCGGCCACGGTGTAAACAGAGTCCGCCGACACCGGCGCGATCTCCGCGCTGGAAATGCCGTAGGGCGCCGCATGGCACCGGACGATCTCGGCCAGCGTGGCTCCCTGGTACGTCACCGGCCGGGACTCATTGTCCAGCAGCCGGGCGGCGTATCCCCGGCCGCAGATGGTCACCGCCAGTCCCGCCGCCGTCAGCTTCACCTCGTACTCGTCCACGATGCCCCGCAGCAGCACCCCGCCGTTCTCGTCCAGCGCCAGAAACCCGCCGCCAGATGCAGCAGCTCGCCATGGTCCTGTCGTACACGCAGGTGACCTCATAGCTGTCGCAGGCACGCCGCCGGTGTAGGTGATATTCCAGCGCAGCAGCACCGGCAGCTCAAAAATCCGGTGGTCGCTGGTGATGATCCGTCCTCTCATGGTATCCTCACCTGATCCCCGGGTAGATCAAGTTGGGGTTCTTGATCTGGGGATTGGCTGCGATCAGGGCGGTCAGCGCCACGCCGTACCGCCAGGCGATCCCCCACAGGGTTTCTCCTTTCCGCACTGTATGGACGGCACCCCAGCCTCCGGCGGGAATCTCCGGGTCCGTTCCGCCCTCTGGCTCCCCTTCTACGGGCACTTCCACCAGCCCGCCGGAGGCCGTGCTGTCCTCCCAGAAGGAAAAGCGGTAGCGCACATAGTCCGGCAGCGGCTCCTCCATCAGCTCCAGGGTCACGAAATAGGCGCTGACCGTCCGCCAAACCGGGTGCACCAGCAGCCCCGGCCCGGTCTGGTCAAAGACCTCCGCCAGCGTCTGGAACTCCTCGTAGGCCCGCTCCCCTGCAAAGGTACCCTCTCCCCGGAAAATGCGGTATGTCCGCCCCAGATCCTGCAGGTACCAGCCCCCCAGGGGGATCTTGTGGGCTGCTATCTGCCGCCGGTACTCCACCATATGGCTCTCCGGGTTGTGAGGCCAGGTGTAGTCCTTATAGCGCATGGGTTTCAGCAGCAAATTCTCACCTCCTCAGTCATACAGCGGGAATCCGCCGTCATACCGGCGGGCGTCCCGCTGCACCGTGCGGGACAGCGCCCTGGCGCTCTCCATCATTCCTGCCGCGCCGGAGTCCCGGCGTCCCGGCAGAAAATAGAACGTCTCCTCCGCTTCGCCTCCGCCGGGCATTGTTGCCCCGCCTCCATCAGACAGACCGCCATCCTCCGTCATGGGATTCCGCCTCCCGGCAGAATCGGCGGTCTCTCCGGTGCCAGCCGGTCCGAAGGCGGCCGTATACTGCCATTCTGCACGCTTCCGGGCCAGGACCAGCCGCAGCGTCTCCCCCGCCGAAGTGGGGCCAGTCTGCCTGTCGGCCCCAGCGCCCGCGAAGCTGTTCCCACGAATCTCCCATCCGCCGGTCCCAGACGCCGTCCCGTCCGTCTCCCATGGGGCAGGCGCTGCCGGAGACGTTCTCTCCGTGGCCGGAGAGGCGGCTGCGGTCTCCGGCTCTTCCGCGCTTCCGCCGCCCAGCATCAGCCGCCCCAGGGCGGTCCGCTGCCGCAGCAGCATCTCCCGGATGTATTCCATCTCAGCCCTCCTTCAACGCCTGGAACCGCCCTGATCAAAGTCCCGGTTCACCGCCGCCGGAGCAGGGGGGAGGGTTCCTCCCCCGCCAGACGGCGCAGCAGTGTTTCCATCTCCCCGGCGGTCAGCCCGACCAGGACCGCCGCGCCGTCGGGAACACCGGCTTCCCCTGGCGCAGGCAGCTCTCTGCCAGCACCTGGGCGTTGCACAGCAGGGCGCGTTCCAGGGCTCCTCTGCCAGCTCCCGGGTCCCCGCCAGATCTCCAGCAGCCGCCAGGCCGTGGGCTGCCGCAGCTCGTCCAGTTCCTCCATCATGCCGTGGTCTCGATCCGCTTGGAGGCCACCACGGTCACCTTCTCTGCCACCATGGCATTCAGCTGGCCCTCTTCCTGAATGGCGCTCCACTGGCAGCTGCTGTAGATGACCTTCCGGTCCGGCTTGCAGATCACCAGGGAGAAATCCGGCAGGTCATAGAAATTGATGCCGTCCGTCACCGCGTCCTCAGTGGCGTACAGCCGTGTCAGCTCCAGGGTGTACTTCCGCTGACCCTCGATGGTGGCCACCGGCTCACTCTCGCCGAAAGCCTCTACATTCCTGGAGGACTTGCTTGCCCGGGTAGTGTAACTCTGCACCACTGCCACCTTTCTCCCATCCATCTCCAGGTAGATGTCCGCGCTGGTGGGAAATCCCGTTGCTTCCATGCCGTCTCCTCCTTACACCGTGATGTGGACCGTCAGATAGATCTGATTCAGCCCGTGGGCCACCGCGAAGCTGAACTCCACCAGACACACGGTGGGGTCATCCTCCGAGGCCGTCACCGTCACCTCGCCATAGCTGTCGATGATCTCCGTCGGCCACCTTCTTCTCCAGCTCCACAATTACCTGAGAGCGGATGGCCGCTGCGGCTTTTGGGCCGTATGTTTTTGGCCCGGGCGAACTTGCTGCGCAGGGCCTGCCGTACTGCCGGGATCACATCGTCCACGATCAGGATGGTGGTCAGCTCCCGCCAAGTGGTGTCCCTGCGCCACCGCCGGTTGTGGTCCGGGTGGTGATCCCCCGCACCGGGGATACTGTGCCCGCCGTGCTCTCCAGGGGCGTCACGCCGCCCCGCACCAGCAGGTCGATGTCATTGTCGGTGTATGCGGTGCCCAGGCCCCCCAGCCCCCGGATCTCCGCCCCGTTGAGCGGCACTCCCGGGTCCCGTCCGGAGGCGATGACCCCTGCCAGGGCCGCTGCGGCGACACGCCGGGCAGCGTCTTCCCGCCGCTGTCCAGGGCATCGGGCCCCACCAGCACCATTCGCTCGCTGTTTAGCGCCGCCGCGTGGGTCACCAGCTCCGCTGCCGACTCACCGTCGCCGCCCACCACGGCGATCCGCTCCATCCGGGCGGCAGAGGCATCCTCCACCGCAGTCCGCAGCGCCCTGCTGCACCGTCTCCTCGGCGCTGTCGCACACCAGAATCCGGGCCTCCTCCCCGCCCAGGGCCGCGAAGGCGTCCTGGTAGTCCTTCACCGCGCCGGCCTCCGCCACCCGGACCGCCGCCACAGTGGAGGCACCATTGGCAAACAGCAGCCGCAGGATGGTGCTCATCCCCGGCGTATCCGCGCGTCCTCGCCGAAGGCCGCCACGCCCGCGGCATAGCCCGTCAGGGTCACCACCTCTCCGGCGGTGCCCTTCACCGCCTTGGCCGCCACGCCAATGACCTTGGCGGCCCGCCCGGCGGATACCACCGTTGACGCGTCATAGCTGGAGTACACCCCGGCCGCTCATGCATTGTCTCGCTCAAGTGGTCACTGCTCCCTTCAATCGAAAGTCCAAAAATACCGTGTCGCCCTCTTCCGCCCGGGCCAGGAAATACGCCCGGCACCGGAGCCTTCCCCGCCGCAGGAACAGCCCTGTCTCCCGCTCCCAAGTCAGGGCTTCCCAGTTCAGCTCACCGGGGCGGATGCCGGCGGCAGCCTTCCCAGTACAGCACCTCCGCCGCCGTCTCACAGCCCTGTTCACAGTCCGCAGCCCGCTGTCCCCGGATCTCTATGGAGATCACCGCCTCCAGCGCTTTCCATACAGCTCCCGCGGTGCGCCGGCCCCGGTATCGAAGACCTCGCCCAGATAATTGCAGAATCCCACGGTCCGGCTCTCTGCGGTCTCCACAGCCACCAGCTGCCACCGGGCACCATACCGCCTGGCCCGCTGGTCCGGGTAGGCGTCCAGCGCCGCCACCCCCTCCGCCGCCAGGGCGGAGACCACTGCATCCCGGATCTGACTCAGCTCCCGCATTCCGCCGCCTCCCGCTCCTGTTCCAGCGCCGCCCAGTAGTGGGACAGCGCGTTACCAATGTAGTAGGGCCTGCAGCTGCGCACCCGGAAGCGCGTGGCCTCCCAGGCCAGGGCTTCCCCCTCCTCCAGGGCCGTCTGCCCCAGATACAGCCACAGCCGCCCATCCACCCAGCCGATGGAGGTAACGTCACTTCGGGCCCGTTCATCCCGCTCCGTCATCGGCTGTAAAAACGCCCGCACGGTCCGCTCTCCGTCCGCCGTGTCCACGGTGACATCCTGTCCATATCGCTCCAGGACCTGCCGAACCCAGTCTGTCATCCTCTCACTCCCCGAAAGCAAAAATCGTCCGGCACCGCAAAAGGGTGCCATCAGCCGTTCCGCCGTGCGCCGCAGGCTCTCCGCCAAAGCGCAGCTCTCCGCCGCGCCGCGGATCCGCACGGACACGCTGCCCGCCGTGAAGCCGGACACGCCTTCACCGCCCCGCGCCGCCGCCAGGTCCGCGGCGGCGGTGAAGGGCCACGGCGCAGGGGAACGCCTTGCCGCAGTCCTCCGTCGTCATTCCCGGCCGCAGACCGCTTTCTCCCACTTGCTCCGCCGCCTGACAAAGCAGTTCCAGCAAAGCCTCTTCCGCCTCCCCCGGCCCCGGAGAGTTCCCGGGCCAGGGTCGGGCCGTCTCCTGTGTCCCACTCATACCACCAGGACCTTGGCTGCCTCCGTGAACAGCTTGGCAAATCCGGAGATGGAGGTGATGGCCGCCCGCTCCAGCTGGCGGTCAATGAGCTTGTCATACTCCACCGTGATCTCGCTGCCGCAGATCTGCTCCAGGGCGTAGTTCCTGTCCAGGCCGATCAGGATCCCCCGCCGGCATGGCAGAGGTCCGCAGCAGTTTTGCCCCCAGGGGCGTGGTCAACGTGCCGGTGCCCTGGAAGTTGAGCCCCGTCAGGGATTTTGGAATTCATCCAGCTTCAGCATGGCCAGCATCACGTCGCTGCCCACCAGAATGGTATTCATGGTGTAGGGGTCGAACTGGCTCCAGAACTCCAGCAGGGCGTCATAGGTCAGCGTCCCCTTGGTTCCGGTGATAGGCTTCGTGCCGATGGTGTACTGCTGTGCGGCATTCTGATTTCCGTCACCGTTGCGCAGCACCTCGATGGCGTCCTCCAGGTGCATCCGGCCGATGTAGGCGCCGATCTGCCGCAGAGTCACAGAAAACAGGTCCAGCCGCTGGAACCGGATAGCCTCATAGGAGGCTACCAGCATCCGCCCCCGCTTGTAGAGGTGCACCAGGTTCTCCTGGGTGCGGACGGTGGTCTCCGGGATCGGGCGCCCTCCTCCACCCGGCGGAGCTTTTTTGTCCTCCTCGCTGGGCACGGAGGCGATGGACCGGTAGTCCATGCCGTCGAACTTGGTCACCGTGGCGGTGATGGCCGGCAGGATGCTCTCTTCCTCCATCCCCTGCCGCACCACCCGGGAGACGAACTCCGGGAACAGCACGGCGGAGTCGGAGGTGTGGAAGAACTTCTCTACCAGATCACTGCCGGCGCCCTTAACCTTGATGTCAAAGCGCTTCAGGCTGCCGCTGAAAGGCGTCCAGCCCTCCAGAGGCGTACCCCGGTAGTGTTCGCTGGGGTCCAGCTCCTCCAGGGCCTGGGAAAAGCTTCGGCTGCTGCGGCCGTACATTCCCTTTTCCAGCTTGATGTTCTCAAAATGATATGCCATCGTCTCTCTCCTCCTCACAGTACAAAGGTCACGGTCTTGGCGGTGGTGTCCACATCCACCACAAGATAGGTGCTGCCGTCCGCGTCCGCCTGGACGCCGCCCTCGCCGTCGGCGCTGAGGCCGCTCCAGCCCAGGGCCGGTGCCGCTCCTTCTGCCGGTACGGTGTACCCGGCGGTGACCATGCCGCCCAGGGCCACGGCGCAGGCGTCGCCGCCCCGGCCGACAGAAAGCACCATGCCGCAGAAATCGTCGCCCGCCGCGCAGGCGGCCACCGTGCCGTTGGCACTGACCTTCACCAGCTCCCCCCTCCGCCAGATCATCACAGGCGAAGGTGGCGGCCCACTGGCCGATCCCCTCATAAGAAAGCTTCATGCTTTATCCTCCCTTAGATCAGAAATTCTGTCTCGTCCTCTGTTTTTGCCGCTCCCCGGCTCCGCAGCTGCGGCACAGGCGGGAACCGGCGGGCTGCCTGGGCCCCGTAGACCCGCTTCAGCTCCAGCAGCTCCGGCTCCTCCAGATGCTCCGCCGCCTTGGCCAGGGCGCCGCCGTCCATGCTGTCGTCCGCCAGCATGGCAAGCCGCGTCACCTCCGCCGCAGCTCCGCAGGTATTTCCGCCCCAGCTCCGCCTGGGCCCTCAGCTGTGCCATCCCCTGGTTCTCGTGGCCGTACCGCTTCAGGACCCCCGCCTTCCGCTGGGCTGGCACCGCCACGAAGGACCACTCGTATGCGTCGGTGGGATCCCGCAGCTCCAGGTAGCACAGTCTGCTCCCCGTACCGCTGCCCTGGCGTGTGCTGGCAGGTGCCGCTTTCTGCGCCGCAGATGGAGCACACCCGCCGGGCCACGCTGCACCCTACGCTGACCTCCCGCTTGATGCCTCCCTCGATCTCCGCGATCAGATCCGCGTTTTTCTCCGTCCGCAGCAGATAAGCCCAGGCCTTCAGCCAGCAGTAGCCGTCCCCTACCGCGGTCACCTGGGCGCCCTCCCGCACCATCTCCGTCCGGTAGATGCGGGCGGTCTGCCCTCCGCCGTCCACTGGTGGTCAAAGATGCCGCTCTTCCCACGAACAGGTCGCCCAGTGTGTTGAGCGCCGCCGTATCGAACCGCTCCCAGTCCCGGTCCACCTCGTTGTCGCACAGCCGCAGGGAAAAGGTGTACACCTCCTCTGCCCGCAGGGGTGACTTGGCAAAGCGGTTGATCGCCGCCAGCTGCTGCCTCCGCCGGCACGCCTCCCGTTGCCTCCAGATTTTTTCGAGTTCTTTTACCTCTCTCCTTATGGAACGCGGCCGCCTCCGCCGCGTCGTTCTCAAGCCGCAGCTTCCGCGCCTGCTCCAGATAGAGGGCCGCACGGGCGTCCTCCACCTCGTCCTGGAGGTTGATGTCCTCCCACAGGACTTCAAAGCCGCAAGTATACCCGTGCATCCGCAGCCACAGCCGGCAGATCCGCTCCACCACCGGCGTAAGGTCCGCCGGATGGCCGTGATCTCCGTGGTGAGCATGTCCGCCTGCTGGGAGCTCATCCGCTCCGTGGAGCTCCAGCTCAGTCCCAGCATAAAGGGCGGGATCCCCGTCTTGGCCACCACCTGTTCCAAAATCTGCCGCACCGGCACCTCGCTGTCCAGGACGGGCGCGTCAGCGCCGATGACCTGGATATCCACATCTCCCACAGCCACAAAGTCCCGCACGCTGCCGCTCCTGGTATCCTGCATGGCCCGGGACCACTCTCCTGCCAGCATCCGGCTCCGCTCCTCCGCTTGGCCGTTTCCGCCGTCCCGGCAGGTGACGGCGAAGCGCAGGCTGCCGCATCGCTCCCAGTTAATCCCGATGGTGTGGTAGATCTTCATCAGGATATCCGTCAAAAACGGGAGCCCCCGCAGAAGGGACACGCCATAGGGGCTGTCCGCCTCAGGATTCAGAGGCGTGAACAGCAGCAAGTCCTGACAGGGCAGCGGCCCCATCCGCCCCTGCTCGTCGGGGCCGCAGATTGTAAATGCCAGGGGATGGTCTCCTCCCGAATCTCAATATCCTCCACCCGGCCCCACAGCACGGCCGCAATCTCCCGGTTCCCTGCTGCGGGCACGATCTCCCCGATGGCTCGCCCGCAGGTCAGCAGAGCGTCCAGGTAGCCCTCCAGAAGGCATTGACCCCATACTGCCCCCGTCCAGCCGGGACCGTGCGGAGGAATTCCCCAGCCCCGCTCTGCCGCCGGGTCGGAACAGGCCGCCGTCACACCGCCCACCATCCGGATCAGCTTGTAGATGGCGGCGTCCACCACCGGCACCGCCTCCCGTACTGCCCGGTACAGCCGGATCTCCCCACTGCGCATGGGCACATACTGCCCCAGCAGTCCAAATGGGTGGTGTCCCGCCTCCCGCAGCTGGACCGACGCTCCCGCCGGCGCCGTCTGTTTCCGAAACCACTTCAACTTCCAAACCTCCCGTCCATTCCTTACCGCGGTCCCTCAGGCCCGTCTCTCCACCCAGGTGGCCGCAAAGCCATTCTGCTCTTCCGCCGCCAGATCCATGGCGAAGTACCGCAGATCGTCCATGGCGTGGTCCTGCTCCTTTTCGGAGCGTCCCGCCGCCCCTTGTCGTCCCAGCAGTACGTTTCCATCTCCCGCAGGCAGTCGGCGCAGGCACCGCAGATCACGATCCGCCGCCGCTTCAGCAGGTCCGCCGTCACCCGGATGCCGTCGGCCACATCGTTGTCCGCCCGGACCACCCGGAATCCTCCTCCCGCCGCAGCGCCTCGATGAAGCTTGCCGCCGACGGGTCCACGATCACCCCTTGTGATCTCCTGCCTTCCGCCAGCTCCCGCAGGTCCCGGACATACTCTGCGTCGGTCTTCTGCCGTCCCTCCCGGCGGGAGTCGTAGTAGAACTCCCCCACCCGGTACCAGCTCTCTCCCTGCCGGCCCCACAGGCCGAAGGAGGCCGGGTTGGCGGTGCCGTAATCTACAGAAATCCGCCACTCCTGAAAATCTCCCTCCGGCACAGGCGCGCTGTCCCGGTCCCGGTCGAAGAAGTCGTACACCCGCCCCTGGGCGGCTGTCCCTCCCCAGCACGAATCGCCGGTAAAAAACGCCGGAGTAGGCGCTGCGGTAGCGGGCCCGGATCGGGGCGACAGGGCGGGGTTGTCCTCCATGGTGAAATGAAGGTACAGGGCCCGCCGTTCCCGCGCCCTCAAAATCCACTCCCGGTAAAACCAGTGATAGGGGCCCTCCGGATTGCAGTTGAACCACAGGCGGCTCCCCGCCACGCCGCACCGGGCGACGGCCTGCTCCACAAAGGAGCGGGGCATCAGCGCCGCCTCGTCCAGCAAGAACCCCGCCAGGGTGCTACCCTGGATCAGCGCCGCGCTGGACTCGTCCCGCCCGCCAAAGAGCAGGAAACGGTTTTCACGGCCCCCAGCCGCACGGTCAGCAGATTCTCCGACCGCCGCTCCCAGCAGTCGAAGCCCAGCCGCCGCAGATAGGGTACCAGCTCCGCCAGCAGATTCCGCCGCAGGGAGGTGATGGTCTTTCCGCACAGTCCCAGCTGCCGTCCGTTGAACCTGGCCATGGCCCAGAGGAAGAAGGAGAGCCCCATGGAGAAGGTCTTGCCGCTGCGGACGGCCCCGTCGCAGATGATGGCCTCCCAATCTCCCGGGCGGCACCACCAGGTCAGCACCCTTCGCTGCTTTTGGGAAAACCGCATGATCTCAGCCGTCGTCCCACCCTCCTTCCTCCCCGGCAGCTTCCGTCAGCACCCGGTACAGCTCTCCGGCCCCCTCCGCCTTTTCCTCGCTCAGGAGTCCGTGCAGAGCCTCCAGAGCCCGGATGCGGTCAATAAGCTTCACTTCCACGCCGCCCTTTGTCCGTCACCTTCAGCTCCGCCACGGCAGACAGATCCAGCGTCTCCAAATCCGCCTCTTCGCTGTGCAGGGCCAGCCGCGCCGCATCATTCACCCGGCCGAAAGCCAGCTGGGCCAGACGCCGTACCACATCCTCCCGGTGCACCTGCCCAGCCGCTGCCTCCCGCATCCGCTCCAGCCGCCTGCGCACCATCTTCGTCTCCAGCACGGCGTATCCATCGGCGCAGACCAGCCATTTGCCGCTGCCTGGTCCGGGTCCATGCACTGGAGATACTTCCGGCAGAATGCTTCGGCCTGCCCCTTCAATTTCTCCAAGGACGCGTACCTCCTTTCTCAGTCGTTCGATAATAACCGCCTTCCGGCCAAAAGTTGCACGCCGCCGGGCATCTCTTTTGACTTAATAAAAAAAAACGCTGTACCGCGGGCAGGAGATCCCCGCGGTACAGCGTGTTGCGCCCAGATTCAATTGTATGGCTGGGTGAGCCGCCGGTTGGAGCCGGTCAGGCTGCCTCGCCGTCTCTGCCCTGCCGCAGCAGCTCCGCCGCCGCTTCGGCTCCCTGGACGCCATAGAAAATCATCCCCAGGGCCCGGTCCGTCTCGTCATGGCTCTGGACGTCGACCTTGGGATGGCAGGCCCGCCAGCGGAGCAGCTTCTTGGCCTCCTCAAACAGGCATCTGCCCAGAACCAAGCTCTTTCCCTTTGTGGTTCCACCCACTACCTGAAGATCGTCGATGTCAGACAGTTCCATGTAGAAAAACGTTTTGTCCCGGGTCATCAGAATGGCCCGCTGGTTGGTGATCCAATACTGCTCCCCCATGGGGTTCCGGCGCTCCGCCACGGGCGAGATCAGAATCACCGCAGCCACCAGCAGCACCAGGCCGATAAATCCCATACTGGGCGCCTCGGTCCTGGAAAGATACACGGCCAGCAGCCCGCCGCCCAGTGCCACCGTCAGTCCCCACTTCAGCAGGATCTGCTTTTTTGCCTCTGCCTCCAGAAGCGAAAACGGGGCGGGACGGCCCTGCCAGCGGACCTGCTCTCCCGGCCGCAGATATGTTTTGAGTCTTTCCTCCATACTGATACACACTCCTTTTGTTTTTCGGCAGCTCCCTGCCATCCATTATTATACGCATTCCGTTGTTCAACCGCTGACAAGGTCCATTTGGGGCTTGTTAAACGTATGCAAAAATCCACAGGTTTCCCGCCTATGTTCTTTAACGTTTTTTTAGTGGAATCTTAACACCTCTTTCTGCTATAATAATGTTTCAAGCCCCACAGATGTAAGGAGGACCTGCTGTGAAGATCACCCGTTCCAGTTTGAAGCGTACCTTTTCCTTCTCCTGGCGCGACCTTCTGGTCTCCGCCGCCATTCTTCTATGCGCCACGGGGGCCTGCGCCCTTCTGCACCAGACGGCGGACACCATCGACGGCTTTGCCTCTCCGGTCTATGTGCTGGCCGTGCTCCTGATCTCCCGCTTCACCAGCGGATATCTCTTCGGGCTGATTGCGGCGGTGCTGGGTGTCATCGGCGTCAACTATGTGTTTACATATCCCTATATGGCGTTTAACTTCACCATTTCCGGCTATCCGCTGACAATGTTCACCTTTCTGGTGGTCTCGCTGGTCACCAGCACCCTGACCACCAAGACCAAGGAGCAGGACCGCCTCCGGATGGAAAACGAAAAGGTGAAGATGCGGGCGGATCTGCTCCGCTCCGTCTCCCACGACATTCGCACCCCTCTGACCTCTATCATGGGTGCCACCTCCGCCATTTTGGAAAATCCCGCCCTCTCCCCGGCCGAACAGCAGTCCCTTCTGGTGGATGTGCGGGATGACGCCCAGTGGCTCATCCGCGTGGTGGAAAATCTGCTCTCCATCACCCGGATCGGCAACGAATCGGCCAAAATCACCAAGGAGCCGGAGGCTGCGGAGGAAGTCCTGGACGAGGCGGTCCGCAAATTCCGAAAACGGTTTCCCGCCGTGTCCGTGGAGGTCCACGTGCCGGACGAGCTGCTCCTGGTCCCCATGGACGCCATCCTCATCATGCAGGTCCTGTCCAATCTGATGGAGAACGCCGTGTTCCACGGCGGAACCACCACGCACATCGCCCTGTCCGCGATCTGCCTGCGTGACGGCGGCACCCAGATGCCCCAGATGATCAAGCGCTATTCCAATAAGGGCATTTTCAACGTATACAACGTGTTCTGCTGTCTGCTTCTGCTGCTGGTGGGCGCTGTGTTCGTTTACACCCCCGGCGACATTGCCGCCACCTCCGTGTTCGGCTTTGACGGCAAGCCTACCTCCGTCTCCACCTGGATCATTTACGGCGTGATCTTCCTGTATTACCTGGTCGCTACCGTGTTCCCCATCGACGCCATCATCGGCCGCATTTATCCCATCTTCGGCGCCATCCTGCTGTTCTCCGCCGTGGGTGTGTTCATCGGCATCTTCGTCAAGGGCTATCCCCTGCTGAACGTGTGGGACGACTGGTCCTCTCCCATCCTGCAGCTCACCGGGGCTGACGGCGCGGTTAAGAGCTTCACCTATGCAGACTACTTCAAGGGCGGCCACTTCCTGCCGATCTTCTTCGTTACCGTGGCCTGCGGCATTCTGTCCGGCTTCCACTCCACCCAGACGGCTATCATCTCCCGCACGGTGAAGAACGAGCGTCAGGGCCGCATGACCTTCTACAACATGATGATCCTGGAGGGCTTCATCGCTATGGTGTGGGCCGCCGGCGCTATGGGCGTATACAATCTGGCTCTGCAGGAGCCCAACGCCTCCCTGGCCACCGGTACCATCGGCGTGGTCTGCAAGGACATCCTGGGCCCCGTGGGCGGCGTCATCGCCCTGTGGACTACGTTCCCATGCGGGGCTGGAAAAACGGCCTGATCAACCTGCTAAACATCGCCGGTACCGGCCCCATCCTGGGGCCCATCCAGGGCATTCTGTTCGGGCCCATCGCATTTATCACCATCCCCATCGGCAACGTCATCGGCGGCGCCATGCACGACTATTTCTCCGGCATGATCTGCCTGCGTGACGGCGGCACCCAGATGCCGGACATGGTCCGCAGATACTCCAACAAGGGTGTCTTTACCGTCTATAACATCTTCCTGAGCGTGTTGCTGCTGCTGGTGGGCGCTGTGTTCATCTATACCCCCGGCGACATCGCCGCCACCCGGAATCTTCGGCTTTGACGGCGCCGCCACCTCCGTCTCCACCTGGATCATCTATGGCGCGATCTTTGCCTACTACCTGATTGCCACCGTGTTCCCCATCGACGCCATCATCGGCAAGATTTACCCCATCTTCGGCGCGATCCTGCTGTTCTCCGCCGTGGGCGTGTTCGCCGGCCTGTTCGTCAAGGGCTATCCCCTGCTGAACCTGTGGGATGACTGGCAGGCTCGCCTTCGCCGCCTTCCATGCGGCTACGGCTCCACTGCCGCCTTCAGCTATGGCGACTATTTTGCCAACGGTCACTTCCTGCCCATCTTCTTTGTGACGTGGCCTGCGGCATCCTGTCCGGCTTCCACTCCACCCAGACCGCTATCATCTCCCGCACCATGAAGAGCGAGCGGCAGGGCCGCATGACCTTCTACAATATGATGATCCTCGAGGGCTTCATCGCCATGGTCTGGGCCGGCGCCGCCATGGGTGTGTACAACCTGGGCCTGCAGGAGGTCAATGCCTCTCTGGCTACCGGCACCATCGGGTCATCTGCAAGGATATCCTGGGCCCCGTGGGCGGCGTCATCGCCCTGATCGGCGTCGTCGTTCTGCCCATCACCTCCGGCGATACCGCTCTGCGCGGCCTGCGCCTGACTGTGGCTGAGTCCCTGCACATCGACCAGAGCTCCAAGGGCAAGCGCCTGAGCCTGTCTGCCGTCATCTTCGCTCTGGTGGCCGTGATTTTGGTGTTCGCCAAGTTCAACAAGGACGGCTTCAACATTCTGTGGCGTTACTTCGCATGGTCCAACCAGACCCTGTCTCTGTTCGCCTTCCTGGGCATCTCCGTGTGGATGTTCGAGAACAGCAAGGCCAAGTGGGTGTGGATCCCCCTGATCCCCGCTGCCTGGTACACCTTCGTCACAGTGACCTACATCGCCAACGCGCAGATCGGCTTCCATATTCCCTGGACGCCCGCTTACATTATCGGTGTCTGCGCTGCTGTGGCCTATGTTGGCATCGTTGTCTGGTACGGCAAGAAGCGCGCTGCCCGGCTCCAGAAGCTGTAAGCTGTAACTATTTTCTGAAACAAACCCGTCCCGCCAAGTGGCGGGACGGGTTCTTTTTATCCCAAAACCACGCCCATGCCTGTTAGAACCCCCAGCACCGCCGCCATCACGGGCGCTGGGGATCGGCACAGGCGGAAGGACCCGGCAAGCAGTTCACCGAATACCACGTACAGCATCGCCCCGGATGCTCCGCCCAGTGTGAGCATCTGCAGGCCCGGCCCCATCGTTCCCAGGCAGAAGCCCAAAACCGCCCCCAGCACCGTGGGCGCGCCGGCTGCCGCTGTGGTCAGGACTGCCCGTCCTCTGCTGGCACCGCCTGCCGCCAGGGGAACTGCAACAGCCATTCCCTCTGGAATGTTGTGGAGCCCGATCACCAGTGCCATCATTCGCCCATCCTCTCCCGCTTCGGCCAGATCCGCAGCGTAGGAGGCGCCGATTACCATCCCCTCTGGCAGGTTGTGCAGGGCAATAGCGGCTGCCATCACCACACCTGCCAGAAAGAGCCCTCCCCGCTTCGCACCTGCCTGCAGCCCGCTTACCAGCTCCTCCAGGAGCCAGATCCCCGCAGCCTGACCCGCCAGTACGCTGGCAGATGCCGCAGGAAGCGCGGAGAGCCCTGGCCCCGCCTGAATGGCATCGGTCAGCAGGTCTGCACACACCACAGCAAGCATCATGCCCGCCGCAAAGCTCAGCAGCACACTCACGGTCCTGTCCGTACCTCTGCGGAACAGATAGGCGGCCAGGCCCCCAGCCCGGTCCCTCCCATGCCTGCCGCGGCCGTGACAGCTATGATCGTACCCACAATCTTCTCTCCCTCCCATAAAGATGGGCCAGGAACACCGCATAAGCGGCATTCCTGGCCTTTCGCGTTCTTCTGTATCCGTTGTCGACTCACAGCAGCATATACAGCAGCAGGAAGATCAGCCCTCCGCCTGCCAGCATGAGATCAAAGGAGAAGGTCTCTTCCGTTAGGAAACGGAGGGGTTTCCGTCCGTATGTGCCGAAGTTCTCGGCCCGCTTCGGCACAAAGATGCCGGGGGCCTTGGTAAAGAGGATCCGCTCCCCCAGCAGCACCAGCCAGTCGCCTACGGAGGCGGCCACCCGGGCGCAGAGGGGCCCCCACAAAGGTCAGGGCCGACAGCAGCGGGCGGTATACCAGATTCTCCAAATCCAGCCGGGCCGGCCAGCGGTCCAGATAAACCATGCCATCCGCCTCCCGCCGCATCAGCAGACCCTCGGACCACCAGGAGATAGACTGCTGCGCCAATAGCTGAGGGAGATGCATGCGCCCTTCAGGTTGACCCAGGCAAAATAATGGACGCTGTGACCAGGATCTGCCCGCAGGAATCGCCCCGCCCATTGGGCCAGAGGCTCCATGGTCAGTCCGGAGTCAGGCCCAGCACCAGCAGCAGGGCGCGCCCACACTCAACGCCGCATGGGTGCCCGGGGACATATAGTCCTTCAAGGCCGGCCGTTGGCCAACAGCACGGCTGGAGACAAAAATCGCCACGAACAGCTTTGTCATGTACGCCGCTGTCAGTCCGCCGGAGAGCAGAAACAGCCACTCCACCGTCGTGAACCAACCTGCGGCGGCCCCGCGTGCTCCAGCACATGGATGTACTCCACGATGCTCTCATGGAGCAAGGTCTTGCTCACATAGCCGGAAAAACCCGGTACGCCTGCAATGGAGGCCGCCCCCACGAAGAACAGGACCTTCAAAACCGGCTTGTTCCGCCCCCAGCCCCGGATGTCATTGAGATTCAGCGAGTGAGTTCCCAGATACACCACACCTGCCGCCACAAACAACACCAGCTTGATGAGGGAGTGGTTCAGCATGTGCAAAGCACCGTGCCCCAGGCCGCCAGGGCGTTCTCGCCGCTGAGGAAGCCCTGCATGGCTGCGCCCACCAGGATAAAGCCGATCTGGGACATGGATGAGCAGGCCAGAGTCCGCTTCAAATCGACGGAGAACAGCGCCAGCACCGCCCCCAGCACCATGGTCACCACGCCCAGGCCAGTACCACTGTATTCCAGGGAAGCTCTGTCCAGAACAGATACCGGCAGAGAATGAGCACACCGTAAAACACCGCTCTTGGTCAGGATGCCGGACAGCAGGGCAGACGCCGGTGCCGGCGCCACGGGATGGGCTTTTGGCAGCCAGATGTGCAGGGGGAACATCCCGGCCTTGGCGCCAAATCCCACCAATGCGCATCCACCGGCCACGTACAGGGACCCGCGCTTCTCCGCAGGCAGCGCGGATACCGCCTCCGCCATAGCAGAAAACTCCAGCGTCCCCAGCAGCTGCTGGAGGAGCAGCAGGCCCGCCAGCAGCGCCATGCCGCCGATCACAGCCACAGCCAGATACGTCTGTCCGGCCTGCCGGGCCTCCTCCGTCTCGTTTTGCACCACCCATACATAGGAGGTGAAGGACATCATCTCAAAGAACACGAACAGCGTGAACAGGTCCGCTGCCAGAAACACCCCCATCAGAGCCCCCAGCGTCAACAGCCAGAAAAAGTAGAAACGATTACAGCCCTCGGCGGCGGCAAAGTAGCTGGGGCAGTTGAGGCCGGTGGCCGCCCACAGGAAGGCGCTCACCAGCGCCAGCAGGCTCCCCAGACTCCCGGCCTGAAGCCGCAGGCCAAAGCCAAAGACCCCCGGCAGCTCCAGGGCAGCCCCGGGCCACAGCAGAAGCAGCAGTGCAGCGGCCAGCTCCACTGCGGGAATGATCTGGATCAGCCAATTCCGGTATCTCCTGTCCCGCCGCCGCAGCGGGAACACCCAGGCAGAGAGCAGCATGGGGAACAGGACCAGAAACAGCAGCAGAATGTTTCCCATCGTCTCCCTCCCTTACCAGTTCCGCGGAACCGCGTTCCGGATAAAAAGCCGATCACTTCGTTGGACAGCAGCGCCAGAATCACACCGGAGGCGGTCAGCAGCACCAGCGGGATCCACATGGTCCTGGCCGGGTCGTGTACCCGGGCCAGTGCCGCACGGTCCAGCTCTCCCACCGGGAAATAGGCCCGCACCACAATAGTCAGCATGTACAGCGTCGTCAGCACGTGGACAGAATCAGCGCGGCGATGCCCGCGTAGGCCAGCGGATTCACCGAGGCCACTGCCGCCTCCGCAATCATCCACTTGCCTGGCGAAGCCTCCCAACGGCGGCATTCCGATCAGCGCAAAGGGAGGAGACGGTGAATGTGGCAAACACCACCGGCATGGCCCGGCCGAAGTCCTCCATCTCATAGATATACTCCTTCCCGCTCTTGAGAATAATGGCGCCGGCGCAGCAGAACATGGTGATCTTGGTGAATGCGTGGTAGACCATGTGGGTCATGTTGCCCACCATCCCTGCCGGGGTCATCAACGTCAGGGCAAAGGATGTAGGAAAGGTTGCTCACCGTGGAAAACGCCAGCCGCCGCTTCAGATGGGGTGTCCGCAGCGCCCGAGCGGAGCCGTAAACAATGGTCACGATAGCCGCCGTCATCACCACCGTCTGGGCCCAGCTTCCCCGCAGGAAATCCGCCCCGAAGCCGTAGTAAATTAGCCGAGCACTGCGAAGGCGCCGGCCTTGACCACCGCCACTGCATGGAGCAGTGCAGACACCGGCGTAGGTGCCACCGAGGCGTCCGGCAGCCAGCCGTGGAAGGGAAATACTGCCGCCTTCACCCCGAAGCCGAAAAAGGCCGCCACAAACACCAGCTCCAGCGTCCGCTCGTTTCCCGCCGCCAGACTCTGATCCAGAATGCCGCCGTAGGTGAAGTTCAGGTGTCCCACGCCGTAATTCAGCAGAAAGACGATCCCGATAAAGGCAAACGCCGCGCCGGAAAGGGAGTACACCAGATACTTCCGCCCGGCATACCGGGCCTTCTCGTCCATGGCGTGCATCACCAAAGGCAGCGTGGTCAGCGTCAGGACCTCATAGAAGAAATACAGCGTCAGAAAATCCTCGGAATAAGCGATACCCAGCACCACACCGTAGGCCATCAGCCAAAAGCGAAGAACCGGTTCTCATGCCCCTCGTGGGACATATAGTCCAGCGAGTACGCCGTCACCAGCGGCCACAGCACGGACACGATGGCCCCATAGACCATGGACGCCCCGTCGATCCGCAGGAGATGGAGAACGCCTCGTTGAATCTCACCATGATACAGGCCAGAAAGCCGCTCCCATAGAGATAGGTCAGCACGATACAGGCCAGAGACAGTGCTGTCGTCGCCAGGGATGCCGCCATGATATAGATGCTCCGCACCCTCCGGCTCTTGGGCTGCAGGATCAGCAGCGCGATTCCCAGCACGATGGGAACCAGAATGGGCAATGTCAGAAATTGGCGCACAGACGTACCTCCCTTCTCAAAGCTTCCCCACTGTCAGGGGAACAGCCGGGCCGCCAGAAGACCCAGCCAATGCAAAGCAGGCCGCCGGGCAGCAGACCCATCAGCACCACAGCCGCGGCAAAGGCAATCATGGGCCATGTCATCTGGACTCCCACTTCCCGCCGCTCCGTAATAAAATCCCGGCCGGGGAAGAATCCCTCTGTCACCACCGGCAGCAGGTATCCCGCCGTCAGCAGGGCGGAGACCACCAGCACCACCAGCCCTGCGACGCCAAAGGCCTGGATCGGTGCCTCCAGGCTGGCGGTGAGCAGGTACCACTTGCTCACGAATCCCGCCATGGGCGGAATCCCCGATCAGGGGGAGAGGGCCGCCAGGGTGAAGCACCACATGGTTACCGGCATCCGCCGGCCGATGCCCCGCAGTTGATCCACCCGGGTGCAGTTGGTGGAGAAGATGATGGCGCCCGCCGCCAGGAAGAGCGTATCCTTGGCCAGGGCATGGAAGACCATCTGCAGAAGAGAGGCCTGGACGCCATCCGGCGTCAGCATCAGGCCGAACAGCACATAGGACACTTGGCTCACCGTGGAATAGGCCAGCCGCCGCTTCAGCGCTTTTCCCGATAGGCCAACATGGACCCCACGAACACCGTGGCCAGCGTCAGCGTCAGCGCACATATTGGGGCCAGCTGCCCGCCAGAAACTCCGGTCCAAACATATAATAAGTAACCCGGATCACAGCCACCACGCCACCCTTGGTAATGACACCGGAGAGCACGGCTGAGGCTGGGGCCGGCGCCACCGGATGGGCGGCAGGCAGCCAGGACTGCATGGGCATCATGCCCGCCTTGGCCCCGAAGCCAACGATCATCAGACAGTATGCCACCAGCAGCAGCGGCTGGTGCTCTGCAGCCCGGGAGAAATCGATGGCCCCACCCGGCTGAAAATCCGGCACCGTCAAGTAATAGGCGATAAAGAAGTAGCCGGCCAGGGCCATGCCCGCGCCGAATACGGAATACCCCAAGTATTTGAAGCCTGCCCGGCGGGCCGCCGGCGTGGCATTGTGCAGCACCAGCGGCACCGTAATCAGGGACATCATCTCGAAGAACATATACATGGTCACGAAGTTGGCCGCCTGAGCAAGGCCCATCAGTACCCCCAGCGTCATGGTATAAAATCCCATGAACTGATTGCCCTGCCCCGCATGGCGGATGTAGGGTTTTGTAAAGACCACCACCGGCGCCCAGATGCACACTGCCAGCACCATGAAGAACTTGGACAGCCAGTCGCTGTTCAGCACCAAGCCAAGTCCCCCTGGATGGTCAGCAGCCACAGCCGCTGGGTGGGCATCGTGCAGTTAGCCAGCACCATCACGGCGGTAATCACGATCAGCGTCACCACCAGCCAGTCACGGTAAGTCTCATTTTTTCTGCCGGAATACGAAGATCCCGCCGATCAGCGGCACCAGAATAGGCAAAGCAGCAACAGCATGGGCGCACTCCCTCACAAACAACAAGTCTCAAATCAGCCGGACACCCGCCTCGATCAGGTCTGTGATCGGGTGGTAAAAAATGCCCAGCACAAAAATTCCCACGATCAGGATGGCGGCAGCCGCGGTGAAGGCCCGGTCCGCAGCCAGATCCCCCGGATGCGTCGGCTAGGACCAGCGCCTCATCCTCCGCCGGGGCTTCACCCAGATGGCCAGCAGCGCCGGAACATAGTACAGCGCGTTGAGCACCGTGGACAGGGCGATGGTCAGCAGGATCATCGCCGTCATACCGGTGGGCACGGCCGCGCTGGCAAAGTAGAGCTTGGAGACAAAGCCGCCGAACAGGGGGGATGCCGATCATGGACAGGGCCCCCACAGTGAAGCCCAAGCCCGCCCCAATGTCCCGATAGGCGCTGCCCGCAGGTTCTTGAGGCTGCGGTGGTGGCCGCTGACGGCGGAGAGTCTGCCGGCGCAGAGAAACAGCAGCGGCTTGCAGCAGGCATGGACCAGGATATGGAAACAGGAGGCGATCAGCCCCTCGATGCTCCCCAGGCCCACACCCATGAAGATATACCCCACCTGCGCCACGGAGGAATACGCCAGCATCCGCTTGATATGGTTCTCCGCATAGCAGCCAGAGAGCCCAGAATCATTCCCAGCAGCCCAAAGGCCAGGATCACGTCGGTGACTCCCAGCCCCACCATCAGCTCCATGGAGAAAACCCGCAGGATCATCACCAGCAGAAGCACGATGTACCCCTTCAGCACCAAGCCGGACAAGATGGCGGAGGACGCTGTGGTGGCGCCGCCGTGGGCATCCGGCAGCCACAGGTGGAAGGGGAACAGGCCGCTTTTGATGGCCAGTCCCGCCACCAGCAGCCCTACAGCCACCGTCAGCGGGAGCGTGTAGCTCTCCGAGAGCCGCAGCTCCGCCACTGCCTCCGCCAGAGAGGGCATCAGCAGATAGCCGGTGATGCTGTTCAAAATGGTCAGCCCGATCAGGAACAGCCCGGACCCCACCAGGCTCATGAACAGGTACCGGATGGTGGCGATCAGATTGGGGCCGTTGTCCTTGGCCATCACCAGCGCGCAGGCCGCGATGGTGCTGGTCTCGATGAACACATAGCCGGTGAACATGTCGTTGGTGTAGGTCAGTGCCAACAGGGACGCCTCCAGCATGTTCACCATGACAAAGTAAAACTTCTGCTTCTCCGGCAGGATGTCCTGAAACAGGTCCCGCCGCCCGCCCGCCAGAGCAAGGGCCATCACCAGGGAGAACACGGCGGCCAGCAGTGCCTGAAGCGGCCCGCAGTTGATGGCGTTGCCGTACGGCGCCAGAAATCGCCCCATGGCGTAGGTGAAGCTCACTCCCTCTGCATAGGTGTATTCCAGTACCCAGCCGTTCAGCAGCGCGGATGCAGCGCACACTCCGATGGTGATCCAGTAGCTGATCCGCCCGCTGCGGATGGCCGCGGTCACGATGGCCGCCAGGATAGCCAGAAAAATCGAAAAAGAAGGGAAAGTTCTCCACAAACGGCCGCATCAGTCGTCCTCCTTCTTGGCCCGCTCCAGCAGTTCCCGCATCTCAATGGTGCCATAGCGGCGGTAGATCCGCTGGATCAACGCCAGGGAAAACGCCGTGATGGACACAGATACCACAATGCCGGTCAGCACCAGGCCGCTGGGAATCGGATTGATGTACAGCGGGTCGAAGCCCCGGTCCCCCACGATGGGCGCGACGCCCCCGTCAATATACCCCAGCGAGGCCAGCAGCAGGAAGACGGCCGAGTCCATGATGTTGAATCCGATCACCTTGCGCAGCAGATTCTGCTGCAGCATCAGATTCGTGAAGCCGATGCCAAACAGGATGACAGCAGTGACCGCGTAGCGGTTCTGGATGATCTCCTCCAGCATTCTCTTCTCCGCCTCCTCTCAGATCTCTCCCCTGGAAAACAGGGCGTAGAATCCATATACGGTGCAGGCCACCACCAGCCCCACCGCCAGGTCGATCAGCAGGATCATCCCGGTGAGGTAATTGGGCAGGCCGTTGGCCCCGATGAAGATGTAAACGCCGTACAGCACAGCATACAGCAGCAGACCGAAGGTCCGCACCGCGCTGTACCGCCTCTGGTTCATCAGCACCCGCGTGTGTCCGGGGCCAAAGGCAGCGGAAAACAGGATCAGTCCCGCCCCCAGGATAGTCCCGCCGGAAAACCCGCCGCCCGGCGACGTCTCGCCGTTCAGCAGCACATAGATGGCAAAAAGGAAAATAAAAGGAAGCAGCACCCAGGCCACCTGCTTGAGGATCAGGTCAGAGCGGCCCTGCACGGCGGTCTCCTCCCGCTCCATCTGCTGGAGCTCATGCTCGCTGGTGTTCTTCCGGTCCCGCAACAGCAGGATCATCACCGCCGACACCGCCAGAAACAGCACGCAGCTCTCCCCCAAAGTATCGAAGCCGCGGTAGCCGATAATCATGGCCGTCACCACGTTCTCAGAGCCCGTCTCCTCTTCGCTGTGCTCCAGATATCGCTCCGCCACCTCGTTGTTGAGGGGGTTGTCTTCCTGGCCGAATCCGGGCATGTTCATCACTGTGGTGAACAGGATAATTCCCAGCGCCACGCAGATCACCGCCGCGGCGATGGGATACCAGTTGAAAAACTTCCGCGCCGGTCCTTTTCCCGCCGCTCGAACTCCTCCTCTGACGGGCGGAATTCCCGGTGGGGGCGCTGCTCCATGACGAACAGTGTCCGGTCCTTGGGCTCCCGATCTCCGTCCACCCAGGAGATAAACTGTTTCAGCCGGTCCGGCTGCTCCTCTTTTTTACTCATCCCGTGTCCCCTTCAGCGCGTGGATCTTCTTCAGCGTCAGGAAAAAGAGGATGCTGGTCACACCGGCGCCCACAGCCGCCTCCGTAATGGCCAGATCCGGGCTCTGGAGCAGGCTCCACAGCACCGCCATCATCAGGGACAGCGCCATATACACGATTACCGATGCCAGCAGCCGCTTGCACAGCGGCGCTGCAATAGCACACACGATCACCCCGACCAGCAGGATGTATTCCAGAACGATCATCGTACCTCCACCTCGCATTCCTTTTCCAAATCCGGGACTGTGGATACCTCCATCTCCGCGACCAGATGGCTGCACACCGGACTGGTCAGCCATAAAAACACAAAGATCAGCAGCGTCTTTGCGGCGGACAGGGACCAGCCGTGCAGCATCAGCCCGATCAGAACGCAGAAGATACCCAGGGAGTCCCCCACTGCGGCGGCGTGCATCCGGTTGAGCACATAATCGAACCGGAACAGCCCCAGCACAGCGGAGAAAAAACACGAACAGGCCGAACAGGAAACATGCCAGCCCGGCTGCGGTCACCAGATTATCGATCATGGGCGTTTCCTCCCGTCTTCTCCCGCTCCGGGCGTTTCCGCCGCCGGGCCGCCACCAGACGGGAGACCACCACCACCGCCAGAAAGCTCAGCAGCGCGAACACCAGGGCCACATCCACCAGAAAGTCCTCCCGCAGCCAGACGGAGAGCAAAGCACCAGCTCCGCGATCACCAGCGTACTGATGACATTCACGGCCACGATGCGGTCCGTAAACCGGGGCCCAGCACCGCCCGCACCAGCGTCGCCAGGATCAGCAGCGCCAGCACCACGGCGCCCGCGGTCAGCACCCAGGTCCTCACTTGTTCCATTGGGCCGCCTCCATCCTCTCCAGCCGCTGCTGGAAGGAACTGTCCTCAATCCCCTCTGCCAGCGGCGTGTCCAGTGTGTGCACCAGCATCCGGCCGTCCTCGGCCCGCACGGTGATTGTCCCCGCGGTGAGCGTGATCGAGTCTGCCAGCATTGCCCTGCGGCGGTCTGTCTTCAGCGGGGTGTGGAACCACACCAGCTTGGGTTCGATGCCCTTGGGGCGGGTGTAGATGATCCGCATGATTACCAGTCCGGCCTTCAGCATCTCCGCCAGCAGGTGAGCAAAATACCGCGCCATGGCCCAGATTCTGGAAGGACTGCCGCAGAACACCCGCCACTGATAGCCCAGCACCCGCTTGCAGAACCAGGAGATCAGCGCCGAGACTGCAACGCCCCACAGGCAGGTATGGACACTGATCCCGCCGGACAGCAACAGCCACAGCAGGAAAAACAGCAGGAACATCGCTTTGCCTCCCTCTTTGCGCTGTATACAAAAAGAGACGTCTCAGCAAGTGGTGTGTTTCCTCCTCAACGGCGGATGGCACACGCTTGTTGGACGTCATCGTCTACCCGTTTTTCGTTAAAAAACGCACAAGCTTTAACATTATTTTAACGATTCTCCACGTCTCTGTCAACTATTTCAGCGGTTTTGACCCTCCTGGCACGCCGGAAAATATCCACAAATCTCTGAATCAAATTTCGGCGTTCTGACAAAGCGTCACAATTCTTCCAAATGTGCTCTGTCAAGCAGCCGTCTCTTCCGTCATATTTTCCAACTCCCTCCAGTGGGCACCGCATATCCCCACCCCGGCCTGCATAGTCTCCAAAGGAGGTGATGTCCAACATGACGATCCATGTGGTCCAAGCCGGCGAGACGGTCGGCTCCATCGCGGAATCCTACGGCGTCGATCCCGCCCGCCTGGCCGCGGACAACGCCGTGCCCCCCAGCGGCGCCCTGGCGGTGGGACAAACTCTGGTGGTCCGCTTTCCCCGCCAGGTCCACGCTGTCCGGGCCGGGAGACCCTGGCTTCCATCGCGGAGGCATACGGCACCACAGTCCGCCGCCTCTGGCAGAACAACTGGCCTCTGGGCGGCGGAGCAGCCCTCCAGCCCGGACAGGTCCTGGTGATCTCCTACTTTGACGAGCCCCTGGGCGCCGCCGCCTTCAACGGTTATGCCTACCCCTACATTGATATGTCCCTTCTGAATGCGGAGCTTCCCTATCTCACCTATCTGACCCCTTTCACCTACGGGATCACCGCCGACGGCGATTTGCTCCAGCTGGAGGATGACGCTCTCCTCTCCGCTGCCCGTCAGCGGGGCGTCCGCCCGGTGATGCATCTGTCCACCATGACAGAAACCGGTCAGTTCGACACCCAGCGGGCCACCCTGGTCCTGACAGACAGCGCCGTCCAGGACCGCCTAGTGGATCAGGTCCAGCAGACACTCCGCCGCCGTGGCTACGCCGGGCTGGATGTGGACTTTGAATTTCTCCCCGGCCAGCTGGCGGCGGCCTACGCCGCCTTTCTCGCCCGCCTGCGGCGGCTCCTGAACTCCCAGGGCTTCTTTCTCTGGGCCGCTCTAGCCCCCAAGACCTCCGCCCGGCAGGCGGGACTTCTGTACGAGGGGCACGACTATGCCGCTGTGGGTGCCGCTGTGGACGGCGTGCTTCTGATGACCTATGAGTGGAGAGTGTTAGCACACAGGCTGGAACCCCTTGAAAATCAAGACTTTGAAACAATATCTGCATATAGCACATCCCGCAAATTTTGTCAAATATTTTAGGACAAGCTAATCGTATTGCAGAAAAAGCACAACTCGATGAGTTGTGCTTTTTTCATGCCTGAAAGGAGAACCGACCATGCAAGAGCAACAGGAATTTGGCTATTTTATTGGAGAAGAGGCATCTCAATATACATTCTTTCAAGTCCCCTATCTGCTGTTCACCAGCCCCCGCTTCAAGTGTTTGTCCAACGACGCCAAGCTGCTGTACGGTCTGCTGCTGGACCGCATGGGCCTGTCTGAATATAACGGCTGGCATGACGAGCAGGGCCGTGTTTATATCTACTACACTGTGGAAGAGGTCCGACAGGATTTGAACTGTGGGAACGACAAGGCGATGAAAACGCTGTCCGAGCTGGATAGTGTGAAGGGCGTCGGCCTTATTGAGCGTGTGAAGCAGGGCCAGGGCAAGCCAACCAAAATCTATGTCAAGCGGTTTACTACCCAGTCCATGCCCCCAGAGGAGCAAGCTCCGCCTACCCCGCCAGCTCCCTCCATGGTGGGCATCGAGTATTCGGAACGCCGCACTACGATTTTTTCCACGCCGGGAAGTCGAAAAAGTCGAGGTGATGACCCCGAAAAAGCGGAATGTAATCAAACTAACCCAAGTCAAACTGATTTTATCCATACTGATCCATCCATCTATCCCCCAGCGGTCCCGCTGGATGCGATGATGGATCGGTACGAGCGGAGAGAGGAAGTAAGAGAACAGATCGACTATGCCACACTGAAACGCAATCACCCCTATGATGATGTGGAAAGCCTGCTGGAGCTTCTGGTGGATGTGCTGTCCAGCACAGGCCCCACGATCCGCATAGGCGGCGAGGCCCTGCCCACGGCGACGGTGCAGGAACGCTTCCGGCAGTTGGACAGCTCCCACATGGAGTATATTTTGGACTGCCTAAAAAGCACGACCACAAAAATCCATAATATCCGGGCCTATCTGTTGACGGCGCTGTATAACGCGCCGGTGACGATAGGCCCTTACTATTCCGCCGCGGTCCGCCATGATTTTGGGCCGGAGAATTAAATCGCACGGTGCGATTTAATTCCGTGCGGCTGACTATGGTTGAAAATAAATCGCATGGTGCGATTTATTTTTAGCAAATATCAAAAAATGGAGGAATGAACATGGCAAATGACCCCAGCACAACCCCTGGTAAACCCGCAGAAATGCCGAAGCCCCAGCGTATCCCCCTGTCAAAAAATCCACGATCTCCCCGGCACCATTATCCCCAAGCCCCGGACCGCACCTATGGCGGGCTGGTGAGCAGCATCCAGGCAGTTGGCGTGACGGAAGCAGTTATTCTCCGACAGCGGGAAGATGGTGAGTACCAGTTGTTGGCCGGGTATCGCCGCCGCAGGGCAAGTGAACTGGCAAAACAGCAGGACATCCCGGCGTATGTCTATGAGATGACTATGCAAGAGGCACTGGCTTACCACCAGCGCCAGAAAAGCCAGCCGGACGCGCCTGTTCCCGGAAAGCTCCTGTCTCCTCCAATCCCTGCGGAGTCTACCGTTCTGAAACAGGGAGAGACCAAGGCCGCCGATAGGAAGAAGCCGGAGACCTTGACCCCTACGGCCTCCACCACTCCCAAACAGGCAGAGGTCAAGGCTACCGATGGGAAGAAGCTGAGACCCCGGCCCCCGCGGCCTCCACCGTCCCCAAACAGACAGATACCAAGGCTACCGATGGGAAAAAGCTGGGAGACCCCGGCCCTGCGATCTCCACCACTCCCAAACAGGCAGAGGCCAAGGCTACCGACAGGGGAAGAAGCTGGAGGCCCCGGCCCCTGCGACCTCCACCGCCCCCAAACAGGCAGAGGCCGAGGCCGCCGATGGGAAGAAAACGAAGGCCCCGGCCCCTGCGGCCTCCACCACTCCCAAACAGGCAGAGGTCAAGGCTGCCGATGGGAAGAAGCTGGAGACCCCGGCTCTACGGCCTCCACCACTCCCAAACAGGCAGAGGCCAAGGCTACCGATGGGAAGAAGCTGGAGGCCCTGGCCCCTGCGGCCTCCACCGTCCCCAAACAGGCGGACACCAGAGCCCCGGAGGGAGGAAAACGGAGGCCCCGGCCTCTGCGACCGCCACCACGCCTAAGCAGGAGGAAACCAAAACCACCCCGGACAGTAAAAAGGCAGACCTTCCCGCCTCCTCCGGCCCCGCCGCCACTGGTCCTACCGGGACCGCCATCACCCAGATCTTTGACGCCCGCCTTACTCCCCGGATGAAAATGCGTTGAAGGCCCTGCCCATCCCCAAGGAGGGAGATTCCTACTTTATTTCCCTGCACCCCGGCTATCTGAAAAATCTAAATTCAACACCTTCTCCGTGGACCGGGACAGCGATAATTTCAAGGAACTGTATAAGGCAATCGAGCTGTCTGGTATCAAGGACCCGGTTTTGGCCCGGCCCATGGCGGACGGCGGCCTGGAGATTTTATCCGGCCAGCGCCGCCATCTGATCGGTACAGAGCTGAATTATCCCATTCCTACCATCATCCAGCAGATTGATGATGACGACGCGAAAATCATGGTGGCGGACAGCAATCTGCACCGGGATAAAATCAGCACCTATGACCTGTCCCGTGCCCTCCGCATGAAAGCGGACGGCATGAAGCGCAAGGCAGGCCGCCGCAGAAAGAACGATCCCAGTATCCCTCTGCTGAACACCAACGAGGCTCTGGCAAAGGAAATGGGTATGCCGGTAAGCAAGCTGGACCGCATCATCCGCCTGTCAGAGGCCACTAAGGAGGTCTGCGGGCGCTATGATGAGGGCAGACTGGAGCTGTCTATCGCCCATTCCATTTCGTTCCTAAAGCCCAAAAACCAGGATATGGTTATGCACCTGTGCGACCTGGGCTATAAGGTCAGTACGGTCCGGGTGGAGCGGATGAAGAAGGTGGAAAAGGCGGGCAAGCTGACCGAACAGATGATGCGCAACATTTTAGACGATAAGGACATCGCTCCCAAGGTCCCGGTCGTAAAGTCCGGTAACGCGACAATCTCCACGCCTGTCACACCTCCGGCGCCTGTTTCCAATCAGCCGCCCGCAGCCACCACCCGGCGTCCAATACAATCCCGTTTCCCTCTGCTGAAACAACCCCCACTGACAACAATACCCTCAGACCTGACGGAGAGACCAACCCTACCGCTGGGAGAACGACATTTTCAAAGGGCGCGCAGGACCGGCCCGAAAATGTCAAGGTCATTCTGACCGGGGACCGCCTGCGGCGTTACTACCGGATGTGACCATGACCCCAGGGAGATCGAGGAGGACATCTACGACAAGCTGGACCGCTGTAAGAAGATGGATGAACGCCAGGCCGCCAAGGGCGACATTTTAGAAGCCCAAAGGCCCGGAGCGGTGATGGCCGCAAATTTTGACAAGGAGGGATTTATTGAAAACAGTTGTGGTAGAACCGGGCTATGCCCCTATGAAAAGGAAATCAACGGTTTGACAGAGATGCAGGCCACCGTGGGCGGCTTGATCCAGGCAATTTATCCTTATAAAGAGCGTGTGGCTGTGGTGTGCAACGATGAGGGGATTTTACTGGGCCTGCCTTCAACCGCAGTATGGAGGGCGGCTACGGCGGTGTGTTCGGCACCTTCTTTGTCTGCGGCCTGGGGGAAGAGAGCTTTTGTTCCCTCACCCCGGAACAGACGGAGCGGTACAAGCAGAAATTTCAAAGGCAGAAATTCTGCTTGCAGTCAAGGGAAATGACTGCATCACAATGAAGGTTTCACCCAAGCACCGTGACCGCCCCCAGAGGCCGGACCGTTCCGGTCCCCAGCAGATAGCGCCCCAAAGGGCGCTTTTTTCATGCACAATTTCAAAAGGAGGAGTTATTTGAACGACTACGAGGAACGTAAGCAGGCCAGGATTGACCACTACCGTGAAAAGGCCGAGCAGGCCAGACAAGAGAGCCGCCAGCTCTATCAGCAGTCCTCGGATATGCTGTCCGGCATCCCGCTGGGCCAGCCTATTCTTGTAGACCATCATTCCGCCAGAGGCCACCGGCGTCTGCTGGAGCGGGCAGATCAGAAGATGGGCCAGTCCGTGGCCGCATCGGAAAAGGCGGAGTATTACGAACACAAGGCGGAAGCGGCAGAGAACAACAGTGCCATCTCTTCAGATGACCCGGACGCCCTGGATAAGCTCAAAGAGCGGGTCCCAAGCTGAAAGCCAACCAGGCGTTTATGAAGAAAGTGAACGCCTATTACCGCAAGCACAAGACCTGCCAGGGGTGCGAGGGGTGTCGGAGGAGCAGGCCGCCGAGCTGGACGGAGAGCATGAAGAACGCCTATTCCTGGGAGACCGCGCCTTTCCCTCTTACGCCCTATCCAACAACAATCAGAATATCAAGCGGATCGAGGGCCGTATCCAGCAGTTAGAACGCGCCCAGGAGACCGGGTATCGTGGCTGGGACTTTGAGGGCGGTACGGTAGTTCCCAACCAGAAGGAAAACCGTCTGCAAATCTTTTTTGAAGAAATCCCCCGAGGAATTGCGTCGGGAGTTGAGCCACCAGGGCTTCCATTGGTCCCGGCGCAACCAGGCATGCGCCAGCTCAACCCCTAACGCCATCCGGGCAGCCAGCTATATCCAAGCCCTCCGGCCCAAAAGACGGTACAGATCCCCAAGCTCCAGCCCAAGCCCAAAAAAATCCAGCCACGGATATGAACGATAAAAGGAGAGATCGACAATGGAAGAGACCAGCGGCATTGTAACAGTTATGGAAGAGGTGGAGATATTCACCATTCCGGCCCTGTTCACCCCTATAAGGTGGACCGGGAGCATCTATCCCGGCCTGCACCTGTATGAGATACAGGCCCGACAGGATGACGGAGACGCCTTTCCGTCTTATGGAGCGGACGGATACCGGCTTTTACGGCTCCATCCTGACCCCATCCCGGTGGATCGAATGGAGAACGGCCAGCGGGACATCCTGCCCGGAGACTTCATTCTGGATGTGGAGGCGGAACACCTCACCCCAGCGAATTTGAAGAGAAATATCTCTCCCCGGATTATGACGAGTAAAAGCGCCTATGTCCAAAATAGATGTTCTGCATTTTTTAGAGCAGGTGGTCCGGCAGAATACCCAGCACTACCAATCGGATTTTGACTATGACCGCCGCACACTGACCCAGGCGGCCCAAGCTGTGGACATGGCCGACCGTGTGTTCTGCTGGATGAGCCGCCCCGCAGGAACATGGTGTGTCAAAGAGCGCGAGGTGTTCCTGCGGGGCAGCGGCGCACACTCCATCTGGACCTACTACGCAGAGGAGCCGGAACATATCAAAGCCTACCGCATTACGATTGCCGGGATAGAGGATGGGAAAGTCATGGGCGCCGTCTATCCGCTGAACTATGCCCAGCAGGTACGCCGGGTACAGGCCCAGGCGCTTCCAGCCACAGCAATCACACTCCAGTATGAAAACGGTCATACCATCACAGTCCCCTATGGGGAGTACCGCAAGGCTATCGCTACAATTCTGCCAGGGCACGGCGGCATCCAAAAGGTCCGCTATGAGCCGGAAAGCGAGGCTGAACTGACCCGCACCCTTATGGTGGAACATCGGATACAAACAGGTAAATACAAAAAAGCCGCAATAAGTCCTCCGGGCGTTTGGACCGCTGAACGCACCCGTATGCGCCCAGCACCGCCATAGGCGGTGCTGGCAAAGCAAGTATGTCATTTGGTAGCCCAAACGACCCTTGCCAGGGGCACAGCCCTTGGAACCCCGGACAGCTGAAATAAATCGCACGGTGCGATTTATTTTCCTCAATCATCCTGCCAGTCAAAGGAGGAATCACAGCATGAAGGAAACACAGACACCAGCGGGCCGGGAACTCTCTATGCCGGAACTGTATGGAGAAGGTCCCGTTACCGTCCATCTCCGGGACATCTACGCCCTGCCCGGTATGCCCTACGGAAAGGAGAGCGCGGAGAGCTTTGCGCCGCTGCTCCAGAGCGTCCGGGATGAAGGGATACGGAACCCTGTGAGGCTGATCCCCGCCTGGAGGGCGGCTACTATCTGGTGGAGGGCTACCGCCGCTGTCATGCGGCGGTGGCCGCCCGGTTGGTCGTCGTTCCAGCAAACATCGAGCAGAAATCCGTACAGGAGGTCTTTCGGGAAGCTGCTCATAGCAACATATTTTTTCCCGGATGACGTCGCTCCGACCCAATCCGGGCAGACGGATGCGCCCAAGCGCATCATCACCCATATCCAGGAGATGTTCGGAGTCAAGGGCCGCAGGCTCCAATCCCGGAAGCGGGACGGAGGACGAGAGCGGTAAAATGTATCGCACGGTGCGATTTATTTTATGGAAAGGAAGGAGTGCTGCCATGCGAACAAGGCCGCACCATATCAGCGTGTGGATGAACGACCAGGAATACCAGCACTTGAAGAAACAGGCCCAGGAGGCCGGGATGGGCACGGACCCCTTCATCCGCAATCTGGTGGCCGGGGTGCAGCTCCGCCCCAGGCCGCCCGACGCATATCCCGCCCTGCTTCGGGAGCTGCACGGCATCGGCGTGAATATCAACCAGATCGCCCATTGGGCCAACGCCCAGAAAAGCATTTCAGAGGCGGACATCCGCAGGGCTGCCTCTCTGGCGGAACAGGCGTGGCGTCTGGTAAAGGAGGCCCTTTGAATGGCCTATGACAAGATTATCACCATCCATAACCGCCTGGATCATTGTGTGGACTATGTGCTGAATGAGGAAAAAACCGGCCTGTCCGCCGCCCTGGGATATATTGCGGAGGAGAGCAAGGCCGGAGCATTGGTCACAGGCATCAACTGCGCCCCGGAGCGGGCATGGCGGGAAATGCGGGAGACCAAGATGCGGTGGGACAAGAAGGGCGGGGTCCAGGGGTATCATATCGTCCACTCCTATGCCCCCGGCGAGGTAACGCCCCAGGAGGCCCACGCCGCTGGGGTGGAGTTTGCCCGCCGTCTGCTGGGAGACCGCTTCGAGGCGGTGGTTGCCACCCATACGGATCGAGACCACCTGCATTGTCATATCGTGTTTAACTCTGTGTCCTTTATGGATGGCCGGCGCTACCGCAGCGATTTCAAGGCGTACTTTGGGGGACATCCGGGGACCTCCAATGCGGTCAGCCGGGAACGGGGCCCGTCAGTCATTGAGCCGGAAGGCAAGGGAAAGCACTACGCCCAATGGGCGGCGGAGCAAACGGGTGAGCCTACGGTGTACGGCATCGTCCGGGCGGACATCGACGCCGCCATCGCCCAAGCCTACACCTACAAAGGCTTCCTAACCCGACTGCGTCAGCAGGGGCTATGAGGTGCGGGACAGCCGCAAATATATTTCTGTCAAGCCCCCAGGCGGGGACCACTTCATCCGCCTGTACCGTCTGGGGAAGGGTATTCGGAGGAGGGCATCAAAGCCCGCCTGGCCGGGAGCCGGGAGATACCGTCTGCACCGACGCCCCATTTGTCTGCTGTCCCCAACACCCCAAACGCTATACCGTCCGGGGTGGGTCCACCCCAGGCCGCCCCGCCAAAAGGCCCACGGCTTCCGTGCCCTGTATCTCTACTATCTGTATCTGTTGGGCGGCCCCAGGACAAAACAGCGGTGCTTGCCTTTCTCCACCCGAAAAGAGGCGATAAGGCTGCGGCAGTATCAGCGGCAGGCCCGCCTCCTGCGGGAATACCACATTGATACCAGGGACCAGCTCTCCATACTGGCCGGGGCCTTGCAGGCGGAGATGGACGCTCTGGCGGAGCAGCGGGAAGGAGCTGTACCAGCGCCAGCGGCAGGGCTGTGAAGTGTCGGAGAAAATAGAAGCTGTCAACCAGGATTTGCGGCAGCTCCGCCGCGGGTGGAAGCTCTGCGGCCAGATTGAGGCTGCGGCCCCGGAAGTCCAGCGCCAAGTAGAGGAGGCCCGCAGAGTGCAAAAGGAGCAATCGAAACAACCAGATCACCATGAGAGGAGGAATGACAGATGGATGTAAGCGGCGAGGCCGCTGATGTGCTGGTCAAGGAGGGCTTGCAGATCACGGAGACCTCGGCAAAGCTGCTGGCCACGGGCCTGAAGCACGTGGCCGCCCTGCTGCTGGCGCCCAGCGGGGAGATTACAAGATAGAGGGCGAGACCAATTCTAAGCTGTCTGGAGAGACCCCACGCCCCGGTGGTCATGCCCCTGCGGCGTGGGGATATGGACGCTTTTCGGCAGGCGGCCAAGGAGTACGGCATCCTGTACTTTTTTTTGCCCAGCCCAGGGGCAGGGAGACGGAATGGGTGGATGTGGTGTCCAGCGAGAGCTATACCGCCAAGATCAACGCCGCCTTTCAATCCCTGGGCTACCCCTTGCCGGATCAGATGCAGGAGGACCCAGCGGCAAAAAAGCCAGTGCCCGCGCTCCACAAGAGAACAGCTCCAGAGAGCGCGGGAATGGCTTGACGCCCTCCCGGACGAGGGATATTGACGACCCTCCGCAAAAGGAGTCTGTCAAGCGGAGGCTGGAAATGCTGAAAGCGGCGTCCAAGGGGGTACGGAGCGCCCCGGAGCGGACCCGCGAACAAGAACGATAGAGGAGGATTTTTTATTATGGCAGATGTCAGCGCATTGATCCGCCAGCGTGCGGCAGAAAATGAGGCATGGCGGGAGAGCCGCCAGGAGGAGCGCACCAACCTGTCCGTGATGCGGACGCCTCCGTGGAGGAGATCACCGGCAGCCCGGAGCAATACATGAATTACCTGCGCTTGCAGGGCGACAACATTCAATGCAGCGTGGGTAACGTGGCCTTGACAATGTTCCAGTTGAAGAGCGCCACCCGGATCGGGAGTCTGTCCTTCTGGCATGAGCAGGGGCGGAGCGTCCGGGATGAGGAGATGAAGAACGGGGCCAAGGTATTCGTCCCGCCCCGGAATAAGAAGTACCGGGGGTATATCGTGGGAGACTACTATGACATCTCCCAGACCACTGGCAAGCCTCTGCGGGAGGCTCCCCGGCTGTCCGAAAACGGGAAAAAGATGGAGGAGGCGTTAAAACGCCTCTTTTATTATGTCCCTGTGCCTCTGGTGGAGGATGGGGAGATGAGCGCCCCAGCCTATTATGATGCGGAGCGCCTGGAGCTGGCGGTGAACCCCACATACAGCGACGGCGAGATCTTTGCGGCCCTGGCGACGGAGATCGCCTATGCCCGGTTTCACGACAAGGGGCGCAACCAGTATTTTGACCGGGACGCCTGCGCCCTGGATGCGGAGAGCGTGGGGTATCTCCTGTGCCGCCGCTTCGGCGTGGAGTGCCCGGAGCCGAAACCCAGGGCGTGGGGCAGCACTATGAGGACTTCGAGCCAGGAGATCGGATCGACGCTCTGGATGAACTGCGGAAAACGGCCAGAGACATCGGAGAGGGCATCGACAAGAGCATCCAGCCCCGCCAGCAGGATCGGAGCCGCCGGGGACAGTTCGGCAGGTAATCGGGTGTGTTTCCCTGCGGGAAAGTACGCCGCGTCCCCCCCGCCCGTCAAGGCCGGACGATTGCTGACGCAATCGCCGCGAGCCGCCCAGTCTGCGGACTGGGCGGGCCTTTGACTGGCGCTGTTCCGCGGCGTTTATCGTTACCAAGGGGAACACACCCCAAAAAGCCGCCCGGTGGGCGGCTTTTTGCCATGCTGGGAGCCGGTGCGCTTCCCCAACCCTTTGTATCGCACGGTGCGATTTATTTTTATATGCAAAGGAGGCCCCAAGGAGCCATGAAGCGTAAAATTATCACCTGCTGTCTGGCGGCGCTCACCCTCTGCGCCGCCGCTGTCCCGGCCCTTGCCGCCGGGCAGGAGCAGTACCCCATTGAGGTACAGGAGTATATGGAGGGAGACAGTCCCCGCATCAAGAAGGTATACCAACTCTCTCTGAATGAGGACCCGGCAGGCATCCCCACAGGGGACTTTGAACGGGACGGGCGGCTGTACTACCTGCTGGATATGACCCGCCGGGACGAGGTGGGCGTGGACACCCAGCTCTACACGGAGACCATCACCCTGGACAGTGACACCGGGAAGCTGGAGGAGGTATTGAAGCGGCTGGACCCGGAGCTGGAAGCCGCAACGGAGGACGGCTACACTGGCACCCTGGCCCTGGACTACACCAGCGTCACCGTGGATGCGGCGGGCTATGCCACCAAGACCCGTAATCTCTCCGCCACCCGCACCTACCCCCAATCTGTCCGATGCTGATGTGTCCTTAATTCCCAAGACCATTGAGGACAACGGCAAAGAGCTGACCCTGGCGGATGTCCAATGGGAAAGCGCCGAGCAGATGGAGGCGGGAGCCGCCGTCACACGGTACACAGCCACCGCCACCTACGGCGGCACCAGCAGCACCCAGTACGCCACCGGGTACACTGTCACCGCCAGCTATACAGGCCAGGTGGCCCGGACAGACTGCAAGGTTGTGACCTATACCGCCATCTTCGGGAGCATGGAGGCCCCAGCCAAGGTGGAGCAGCCCCAGACAGAGGAGGCCACACAGGCAGGAGCAATCAACTGGCCCCTTACTGCTGCGTGCGTGGGTGGTATCGGCCTGCTGGCCCTGGGCGGGTGGCTCGCTGTGAAAAAAAGTGGGAGAGGACGGAGGTATGGAACATGAGATGGAAAACCGTATTTACTGCTGCCGTCCTGTTAGCGTCCCTGGCCGTTACACCGGCCCACGCATTAGAGTACACCGTGGACGCCCCGGACGATAATCTGTTCGGCAGACCTACATCAGATACTACCATCTATGAGCAGGAGGCGGTCAATGTGGACCGCAGTAAAAACACCGCCCTTATTCCCCCGGCCTTTGGTTCCGCCACCAGCTACCTCCCCGGCTCCGGCGAGGCGCTGACCCCCAATCTGGGCCCCGGCGCACTTGACGGCGGTCTGGTCAGCTCCACCGGAAGTATCACCTACCCGGATGTGGACGGGGGAAGCTGGGCGGAGACCGGCTTTACCTCTGTCACCCCGGACCTCTATTACAGCGCCGGACACCTGGGGACCCTCAAAATTTCGGCTATCAGCTTGACCGTCAAGGTCTACGAGGGCACTGGCGCAGCTCCACGCTGAAAAAGGGCGCGGGCCATTTTGCGGACACCAGCCTTTTGGGATGGAAACTGCTGTATCGCCGCCCACAACCGGGGTGTAAACGATCACTTTGGCAGGCTCCATACGCTGGAGGTGGGCGATACCATCTCCTGGACCACCAAGCTGGGGACCAGAACCTATGAAGTCGTTTCTGTGTCCAAGGTTTTTGAGAACGACACCAGCGGAACCGCCGCCACAACAGATAACTGCCTAACACTTTATACCTGTGTCCGGGACCAGCGTGATTACCGCTGGATGGTCCGGGCCGTGGAGAAATAAATCGCACGGTGCGATTTATTTTTTATTCCTAATTACCATTTATTGTAAATTAAACTAAATTAAATTTTTCGTCAGAAGGAGGTGATATGACAGCCAAATAAAGGTATTTCCATACGCCTCCTTCTGCCCATTTTTAAGGAGGCGCACATGAAAAACTGCTATCCCTGTTCCTGGTCCTTGTGACGGTCCTGGGCATCCTGCCCGCCGCTGCCTTTGCCGCCAACACGGAGGAGGAAGCCCTGGGCGAAGTGGACATCTATAACGGCGACTATGAGCTGGGCTACCTCGCCATCAACGGCGCGGTCAAAAGCAGAAATATACCTATTTCAACTATGTGGACGCCAAGGGCGTAAAAAGGAGGTCCCGGCCTACTGCGTGAATCCCAACATCAAGGGCGTTCCGCAGACGGTGGGCGTGGGTGAGAGCATCAAGTATCTTGCAAACGAGCGGTCCAGCGACCCCAAGGTGGTGGGCATCATCTCCAACGGCTACCCCCCACCGGAGTCTGGGCGAGCTGGGATTGGAGAACAAATACCTCGCGTACTACGCCACCAAAATGGCTCTCTGGTGCTACCTGCTTCCCAACTGGAACATCAACAATCTAAAAGTAGCTCCCGGCCTGACTGGGGCGGAGTTGGAACGGGGCCAGAAAGATTTTGGCCGCTGCCAAGGACATCTACAAGCGGGGCACCACCTATAACTATATGCTCACCCCGCATGACCGCTACGGCGGATAAGTCCACGGCCTACTCCGTTACCGTGGACGGCAGGGCGATACAAGCAGCAGGTCTTTACCCTCTGGAGCGAGACCTGGGTATTTGATTATGATGTGGCGGTGTCTTTCTCCGATCGGCGAGGTCCCCAAAGGGGACCCGCATCGTGGACGAGAACAACCAGGACATCACCGCTGTCACCACAAGCCCCACTGGGGATGGCTATGCAGGGGAAATTCAAGGTACTGTACCCCGCAGACAGCATCGAGGGCGAGAGCGGCAGCGTTCAGCTCTCCTTGGCGGCGGATGTGGCCCAGTACGCCGCCATGTTCGCCATCTGCCAGGAAAAGGACAAATACGGCAATTTACAGAATTATATCTGCGACCTGGACAATTCCAGGCATCTGGAGCTGGAGGCGGTGGCAGCTATAACAGCCCCTGCCGGGGAGGACCCCATCCCGGATGAAACGGCCCTCAAGATCGTGAAACTGGAGGAGGGCACCGGGGCTTCCCCTGGAGGGGGGCTGTGTTCTCCGTCTATGACCCGGAGGGCCGCAAGGTGGGCTCTTTCTCCACCCAGGCGGACGGGACCGTGACCATCCCACTCACTTTAGAGGGCCACTACACGGTGACGGAGGAATTTCCTCCGTCTTTTCATTTGCTTCCCGATGTCCGTACCCAACACGCCGATGTGGAGTACAACAAGACTCTTTGCTGTGACCTTTACCAACGCCCCCTACGGCTCCATCCGGGTCCAAAAATTGAGCGACACCGGGGACACCCTCTCCGGGGTAACGGTACAGGTCAAGCACATCGAGAGCGGCGAGGTACGGACCGCACAGACCAGCATCGGGGGTGCGGCAATCTTTGACCAGCTCCAGCCGGGCGGCTGGGAGGTCGGGAGGTGGCCGGTATCTCCGGCTGGATCGCGGACACCGATACCGTCCAGACCGTTTCCGTGGTGGCGGGGAAAGACCAGTGATGTGACCATGACCAACAAGGAACTGCCCGGTTTGCGGATCACCAAGTATGAGCGGGGCACCATGACTCTCATGCCCAATGTTTCTTTTGAGATTTTCCGGGATGCCGAGAGCCTGGGCATCTTCCAGACGGACGAGTTCGGCCAGATTTTGCTCACCGACTGCAAGCCCGGCACCTACCGGGCCGAGGAACGGGGACACAGGTGGGGAGACAGCCATGTGTTGGACACCACACCCCAGGAGGTGGAGCTGAAGGCCGGGGACGGGATCAAAGACCTGGTATTTTTCAATGACAGGCTGCCGGGCATCCATTTAATCAAGGTGGACAGCTCCGACCTCTCCAAGCCCATCGCCAATGCGAAGTTCCGCTTTGAGGCGGTGGACGGCAGCTTCGGCCCGGAGGAATACACCACCTCGGAGGATGGGACCATCGACCTCTCCAAGCTCCCCGCCGATACCGCCTATATCGTGACTGAATTGGAGTGTCGGGCTATGTGATCGACAACGCCCAGCGCATTATCCATCTGGATGGCGGCGAACAGGCGCAGTTCGTTTTACCAATTCCAAGCGGCCCTCTCTCTATTTATATAAGGAGAGTGCGGACGGCACGCCCCTGGGCGGCGTCACCTACCGGCTGGCCAAAATCGAGGACGGCTCCCGGTATCTGGACCGTACCACCGGGCCGGATGGCTCCATCGTCTGGGAGGGCCTGGAGCCTGGCGTTTATTCCCTAATTGAAACCTCTACGGTGTCGGACCACCTGCTGGAAACGACCGAGTACCATGTGCAGTTGTTCCCCGGCCAGGACAGTACCATCTGTCTGCAAAACGACAAGCGGCCCAACATCACCATCTGGAAATTCGACGCGGACGACCACTCCATCCCTATCCCAAACACCACCTTTTGGTGGAGGCGGCGGACGGCCACAGTGTGGCGGAGGTGACCACCGGGCCGGACGGCTCCGCCACCGTCCCCAACCTCTGGCCGGGGGTATTCAAAATCTCCGAGCAGTCCGTGGGCAATGACGCCTATCTGGTGGACGCCCCGGATCAGTATATCACCCTGTACGCCAACCGGGACCGGGAGGCGTATTTTTATGACCACAAGCGGCCTGTTATTGAGATCATCAAGGAAAATTCCATCACCCAGGAGCGGCTAAGTAATGTCCGTTTCCAGGTCTGGTATGCCAGCAACGACACGGAGACCGGCGAGTACAACGACCTGGGTATCTTCGCCACCGATGAAAACGGCCGCATCGAACTGACCGGCCCGGCCAACGGCCTGCGGGACGGCTGGTTCCGGGTAAAGGAGCTGGAGCCGCCCGCCGGATTCTCCATCAAGGACAGCGACACCCAGGAGACATTTGTGCAGGCTGGGAAAGGACATACATTCCGCTTTGAAAATACCCCCCTGTCCGCTTTGGTGGTCTACAAGCAGGACAGCGTGACCGGGGCTGGAATTTCCGGTTGCCGTTTCCAACTGAAATACCTGGGCGGCGAGGTCAGCGGCAGCGGCGGGACAGTCATCGGCAACTATGTGACTTCTGCCAACGGCTCCTTCACAGCGACGGGGCTCAAAAAGGGCTACTACATCTGCGAGGAGTTGGAGAGCGACGGGGCCCACGTCATTGACAGCGCACCCCAGTCCTTCTACATCTCCGGTGAGGACCAGGATATTGTCACCCTCTATTTTGGCAACAGCCCCAAAGGGTCTGTGATCCTCCGCAAGGTAGACCCCACAGACAACAACAGGCCGCTGGAGGGGCGGTGTTCTATGTCACCGACAGCACCGGGGCGGTCATCGGCCCGGATAACGGGCTCTACACCACTGGGAGCGACGGCCTTGTGACCATCTCCAATATTGAGCCAGGTACCACCATTATCGCGCGTGAACGGCAGGCCCCGGAGGGCTACGAGCTGGACGAGAGTCCCCAAAGCATTTATGTTTCCAATGACGGAAAGGCCCGCACTCTGACATTCAAGAACTACCCAACAGGCGGTCTGGAGCTTACCAAGGTCAGCTCGGCGGACAAGTCGAAGCGGCTCTCCGGCGTGACCTTCGAGATCCGCAGGGCTGGGGATGACGCTTTGGTGGATACCGTAACCACGGGGAAAAACGGGACTGTATATGTTCCGCTGGAAAGCGGCAGCTTTTACGCCGTGGAGATCGAGAGCGCCGAAAATTTCAAGCTGGACCCTACTCCTGTTTATTTTGAGGTAGAGGATGGGCGAGTGACCCGAAAGACTGTGACCAACGCCCCATACTCCGGCATCTTGATCCACAAGGTATCGACTGCTGACGGCAAGGGCATTTATGGCGTTCATTTCCTCTTGTATGACGCCCAACACAACCCCATCGGGGAGTATGTGAGCGACCAGCGGGGCTATGTCTACATTGACGATCTGACCGAGAGCGGGCGCTACTATCTGCGTGAGCTGGAGAACGAGGGATATATCCCGGACACGGAGCTGAAAACCGTCTATGTCAAGGCCGGGGAGACGACCGAGATCACATGGAAAAACACACCCATCACGGGACAAATCCAAATTGTCAAACGGTCCGCCGACTACAACTCCACCACCGGCCTGCCTGCCGGGACGCTGCTGGAGGGGGCCGTGTTTGAGATTACGGACAAGGCCGGGAATGTGGTGGACACCATCCGCTCCAACAGCCGGGGGCTGGCCGTGTCCAAGCCCCTGCCGCTCTCACGATATACCATCCGGGAGGTAAAAAGCCCGGAGCATTACGGAATCAACGAACAGGAGCTGACCGCCTACCTGGAGCATGAGGGCCAGATCATCAAGTTTGAGGTGACAAACAGATCCTTGACCACGGGCGTTTCCATCACCAAGACCGGCCCGAAAGAGGTGGTCAGCGGCCAGCCGGTCCGCTATGTGTTCTCTCGTATCGCCAATACCTCCAATGTGCGCCTGGACAGCTTCTATTTCCGGGACACCCTGCCTGCCCAGGTGCGGTTGGAAACGGTGGTGACGGGCACCTGGAATTTCCCCGGCGCTTACAAAATTGTGTACCGGGTGAACGGAGGGGGACTACCGCACCCTGGCGGATAACCTCTCCACCAGCAAGAACTACACCCTGGCCGCCTCTGCCACCGCACTGGGCCTTGTATCTAACGAGCGCGTGACAGAAATCATGTTCGTGTTCGGTCAGGCGCCCGCAGCATTTGCCCAGGTGGAGGCTCCCTATCTCTACTGCAAGACCGTAGCTGGACTGCCAGCCGGTTCCTTTGTCAATGTAGCTGATGCGGGCGGCGTCTATAACGGGCCCTGGGTACAGGCGGTGAGCCGCTGGGTGACGAGCGTGTACAGCAGGACGCCCACCCTGCCCAGGACGGGGTATTGAGCCATGGGAAGAAAAATAAATCGCACCGTGCGATTTATTTTCCACGGTGTACCCATGCCCCGGAGGGGAGGCGGCCATGTCTGAACGAAAGGCAGTCAGAAGCACGCTGTCCATCAGCCAGAGTATCGCCTACTATCTGGAAATGTCCTCTCCCGGCGTCTATCCACCGGGGGACCGGGCTAAAACAGTTCGGATGCTCAACGATATTTTGCAAGGCCGGTCAGACCGCTCCGTGGATAACCTTATGGATGAGGTGCGGGCTAAGGGCGGGACCTACTATGCCGGGGAGATCAGCCGGGTCTGTGAGGACATCCAAGCCTATCAAGCACAAAGGGATCTGCTGTCCCAGCCCTACACTAAAACCAGCAGTAAGCAGTACAAATGCAAGACCATGGACCTAAACCCGGACCAGCCCCTTAAAATCATCAACCAACTGACCTATGACCGGGCGGCCAAGGCGGGCTTTCCCAAGGACTTCTTTCAGGAGAGCTACTTTGACCAAGTGACTTTTTACTGCCTGCCCGACAACGCCAACTGCAATTTCTCCCGCTTCCACAACTGCACCTTTGCCGTGTGCCGTCTGGTGGGCGTGAAATTTTGGGAAGCTGCCCTGTATAGCGCCAGTTTCATTCCTGCCATATCGCGTACACCCTGTTTCCAGACGCCACCCTGGCAAATACCCAGTTCCGGGACTGCTCCATCCACTCCGCCGCCTTTCTCCGTAGCCGCATGAGCCGTTGCAGCACCATCGACTGCGCCGTGGGGCGGCTGAACCTCAATGGGGCCGTCCTGGACGGTCTGCTCCTATGGCCGGATCATGCGCCTGCCAAACAGCCGGATTGAGGCGCTGGATACCGTTTCTTTCATCATGGGCGGGGCCCCCAGGAGGAGGCGCAGTCCAACCGGGCCGCTATTCTCCAAGCCCTGGGCGGCGGAGGATCGCCGGTGAAACTGCGCAGGCCGCAGGGCCGGGAGCGGTGAGGGCAGTCCACTATGAAAGCAAATCAGCCGAAAGACTGGAGAAGCGCCGCCCCTATGTGGGCGGCCTTCTCCATCCCCGTCCTCTGGCTGGGCTGCTCTGCTGGCCTCCGGCTACGAGGACGGTATGACCGTCTTTGCCCTCATGGGCCGCTTCAGCGAGCTGCTGGAGTGGCCCTTTGCCATCCGCTGGACGCCCTATACCCTCAAGTTTATGGCAGCTGGCGCTCCTGGTCTATCTCTGCGCCATCGGCTTGTACTGCTCAACCGTCAGAACAGGCGGCCCGGTGAGGAACACGGCTCCGCCCATTGGGGCAGCGTCCGGGAGCTGGACCGCAAGTACCGGGACAAGAACCCAGAAAACAATGTCATTCTCACCCAACACCTGCAAATGGGCCTGGACGGGCGGAAGCACCGCCGCAATCTCCTGCAAATCGTAGTCGGCGGTTCCGGGGCAGGAAAAACCCGGTTTGTCATCAAGCCCAACATCTACCTGGCAAACACCTCTTATTTGGTGACGGACCCAAAGGGAGAGGTGGCCAGAGCCGCAATTCCGCTGCTCCTAAAACGAGGCTACACCGTCCGCGTCATTGATCTGGTGGACCCGGCCAGCTCCGACTGCTACAACCCCTTCCGTTATGTCCGCAAGGACGCTGATGTGTTCCGCCTCATTGACAACTTTATCAAAAACACCACGCCAAAGAACGCGCAGCAGTCTGATCCATTTTGGGAGAAGTCCGAGACCGCGCTCTTTTCCGCCCTTATGCTCTACCTGCTCCATGAGGCCCCGGAGGAGGAACAGACCATGGAGATGCTGCTGACCATGATCGAGTATGCTGGGGCCAGAGAGGAGGATGACGATTATCAATCTCCGCTTGACCTGCTCTTTGAAGCGTTGGAGGAAGAACAGCCCAATCACATTGCCGTGCGGCAATACCATATTTTCAAGCAAGCTGCGGGCAAAACGCTGAAATCCATTTTGGTGAGCGCCGCTGTCCGTCTGTCGGTATTTACTCTCCGGACATCCAGAACCTCACCGGGCGGGATACCCTGGAGCTGGATCGGCTGGGAGAACGGAAACAGGCAATTTTTTGCATCATCCCTGACAGCAACGACAATTCGCTCAATTTTCTCGTCGGTATGCTCTATACACAGGCTTTTCAGGAGCTTTACTATCAGGCAGACAAAGTGCATCAAGGAGCGCTGCCCGTGCCAGTGCGGTTTCTCTTTGACGAGTTTAGTAATGTCTCCCTGCCCAACGGCTATGAGCGGCTGCAAAGCACCATGCGCTCAGAAATATCATGTCAACCATCATTCTGCAAAATATTTCGCAGCTCAAGGCGCTGTTCAAGGACGATTGGGAGGGCATCATCGGCAACGCCGACGCTCTTATCTACCTGGGCGGCAACGAAAAGGAGAGCCACAAGTATATCTCCGAGCTGCTGGGCAAGCAGTCTCTGACCTATCAGACCACCAGCGCCAGCCGGGGCCGGAACGGCAGCACCTCCACCAGCACCCAGCTCATGGGCCGGGAGCTGATGACCCCGGAGGAGGTGCGGATGCTGGACAACCGGGATGCCATTGTCCTCATTCGCGGAGAGGCCCCGGTGATCGACAGCAAGTACGATTTGATGAAGCATCCCAATATCAAAGAGACCGAGGACGGCGGAGCCGCCCCTTATCCACAGCCCCGTATGTCTCTACGACATCGGGGACCTTTCCTTTCTGTCCAATCTCTGGACGACATTGAAATTATTGACCCATAGGAGGTACGACTTTATGAAAAAGACAGTGCAAGCAGAACAGCTCTCCTCTCCAGCGGCGGGTCCGCCGCGCTATCAGACCTGCGCCATGCTGGCGCTCCTGGTCACGGTCCTGGCTGTCCCGGCCCTGGCGGCAGACGATCCCCTTACCATTGTCAACAACCTGTCCGAGTTCATTTTCTCCATCATCCGGGCCCTGGGCATTATTATCCTGGGCTGGGGTGTGGTCCAGGTGGGTATGTCTATCCAGTCCCATGACGCCTCCCAGCGCACCCAGGGCTTCCTCTGCCTCTTCGGCGGCCTGCTGATTGCATTTGCAAAGGAAATTTTGGCCGCCATTGGGGTGATGTAATGAGAAAGTACAACCCGATCATTTCATGTGACCGGACGCCCTACGGCCATGAACGGTAATATATTGGGAAATAACTCGCACGGTGCGATTGATTTCCCCCAGGAGGTGAACAATCATCAATGACAACTGGATCGTAAAGACTTTGGAAATGGCCCTGCAAAGGGTGGAACGACAAGCTGGCAGAGCTTTGGGAGGCTGCTGTCCCAGTCCCCGGAGACCTTTAAGGGCGGGGATGTGTGGCAGGTCATAGTTACCATTCACAACGCCATGCAGGGCATCGGCTACGGCCTGCTGGTCCTCTTTTTCGCCATAGGCATTTTCCAGACCGCCGCATCCTTCCGGGATATTCAGAGGCCGGAATATGCCCTGCGGCACCTCATTCGCTTTATCATGGCCAAGGTGGCCGTGGGGCAGCTCCATGGAAATCATTCTGGCGATTTTCAACATCTGCGGCGGCATCATCCGCACCGCGATGTCCGGCATGGGCGGCATAGTTGGCGTAAGCTCGTCCCTGCCCGCCGAGCTGGTGACGGCCATTGACGAGGTGGGCTTTCTGGCCTCTATTCCCCTCTGGATGGCGGCCTTTCTGGGTTTCCTAATCATTACCGTCCTGTCCTTTATTCTGATCCTTACAGTATATGGCCGCTTTTTCAAAATCTATCTTCTTGCGGCCATGGCTCCGCGCCCCTGGCCTCCTTTGCCGGGGAGGGCACCTCCGCTATGGGTAAGGCGTTTATCAAGTCTTATATTGGCGTGTGCATGGAGGGGGCGGTCATCGTCCTGGCCTGTCTCATTTACACCGCTTTTCTCTCCAGCGGCTCTCCGGCGGTGGACCCAAGCCTGCCTGCAACCACCATGGCTTTTCAGTATATCGGGCAGATGGTATTCAATATGCTCGTCCTCACCGGCCTTGTGAGAGGGTCGGACCGAATTGTAAAGGAGATGTTTGGGTTATAGTGCTTTAGGCTTTCCCCGCCGTTCGGTAACTTCAAAAATGGGCTTTGTTTTTGCCAGCGGATATGGTGTGTATGGGGGAATACAGCGGACAACTGTTGCGGCAAAGCCGCGTTTCTCGTCAATCCCATAAAGGGACGAGTACGAAATCTCTTTCCTCAACAGAATCCGTTTCATCAATGTACCAGGAGCGATTTCCAAATCCATCATCCACAAGTACATAGCGCACGATATTATCATCCATGATTGTATTCTCCTTCTCTGTTATATGTTATGCCAAGTATAAACCCTCACAGGCGAAAGTACAAACAAGTTGCAAAAATAAATCGCACGGTGCGATTTATTTCGACAAGGAGGATAGAGAAAGGGGCGGGCGTCTGCCCGTCCCCTCATCTGTTACCGTTGCTTTTCACACATTTCCTGCATTTCCTCCACGCTGATCCGTCTGGCCTGTGCGAGCCAGTTGGCTTGTGCGACCTGTTCCCGATGGAGCCACGCCAGGAAGCGACGCACCCAGTAGTAGCACGGGAGCAAAATAAGCACCGCAAGTATGACCCGCAGGATCAAGGTGTGGTCCCCCATACCAGGCGGGAGAACACTCCTTTGCAAATTCCATATAGAACGCAAAAGTACCGCCGGAAGCGCATAGAGCTCAGCTTGAGGATCGTCCATACCAGACACAGCACGAACATCACTCCATGGAACATCAAAACGGCAACAATCAGATCACGCATAAATTCTCCTCCTTGTCAATGTTTTTTGTTGCTTTTTCCTGCCTTTTTATACTAATATTATCCCATTTATCAAAAATCCTGTCAAATTTTCGCAGACTACGAGGTGATTATGATAGAAGTCAAAATTCCAAAAGAGGTGCGTGGGCACAAGGAAACCATTTTCTTCGGCCTGTCCGCCCGTCAATTCCTCTGCGCCCTCCTGGCCGTGGCTGTTGCCGCGGCTATCTACCTGGGCCTGGGACCTGCTATCGGCAGGGAAACGGCAAGCTGGCTTTGTATTCTGGCCGCCGTGCCCTTTGCCGCCGCGGGCTTCTTCCAGTACAACAAGCTGACCCTGGAACAATTCCTGTGGGCGTTTATCAAGTCCAAATTCCTGTTTGCCGGAAGAGGGGCTTTGTCTCCGAAAGTATCTATTACCGGGCGCTGGGCAGAAAGGGCGTGGCAACTTTGAGTAAGACCCTTGCCGCCGCCAATCGGAGTGAACGGGACAGCTTTTTCATTCCCCGAAGCGTACAGCGGTCCATCCCCATCAAGCGGATCTACAAAGACGGGATTTTCCAGGTGGGCCGCAAGTACAGCCGCACTTGGCGCTTCTCCGACATCAACTACGCCTCTGCCTCCGACGAGGACCAGGGCAGCATCTTCCGCGCCTACTCCGCCGTCCTCAACGCTCTGCCCACCGATGCCACCACCAAGATCACCATTGTCAACCGCAGCCTGGACCAGGCGGACTTTGCCAAGACCATCCTCATGGAGGAGCAGGGGGGACCGCCTGGACCGCTATCGCTGGGAATACAACCGCCTGCTGGCCGGGAAAGCGGCGGAGAGCAACAACTTGATCCAGGAAAAGTACATCACCATCTCCATCCCGGAGCGGAAGATCGAGGAGGCCCGATCCTGGTTTCGCCGGGTGGACGGCGCTCTGTCCAAGAGCTTTGGGAAGCTGGACTCCACCGCCAGGGCCGTTTCCTGTATGGACCGCCTGCGCCTGTTCCACGACTTTTTCCGCCCTGGGGAGGAAGGGCGCTTTTCCTTTGACCCCGCCCAGGCCATGCGCTTCGGCGTGGACTTCCGGGATGCCATCTGTCCGGGCGGCTTTGCGTTCCATGACGACTACTTTGAAATGGGCGACAAGGTTGGCCGAGTGCTCTTCCTCCGGGACTTCGGCGCTTACGGCCTGGACGATATGGTGGCCGAGCTGTCCGCTATCCCCCCGCAGTCTCATGCTGTCCATTGACATCCTGCCCGTGCCCACGGCGGAGGCGGCCAAGGACATCCAGAGCCTCATTTTGGGTGTGGAGACAGACATCGCCCGGTGGCAGCAGCGCCAGAACGCACGCAGCAATTTTACTGCCACCATCCCCTACGACCTGGAACAGCAGAGAGCGGAGACCAAGGAGTTTTTAGACGATCTCACCACACGGGACCAGCGGATGATCTTCGTCAATGTCACCCTGGTCCACATCGCGGACACTCTGGAGCAGTTAAAGGCGGACACGGCAAGCCTGCTGTCCATCGGGCAGGAGAAATACAGCGGCTTCTCCGTCCTGCGCTACCAGCAGGAGGACGGTTTGAACACCGCTTTGCCCTACGGCCTGCGCCGCATTAAATCCATGCGGACCCTTACCACCGAGAGTACCGCCGTCTTTACCCCCGTTCCGTGCCCAGGACTTACAGGAGCCGGGCGGCATCTACTACGGCGTCAACGCCGTCACCCACAACCTCATTCTCTGCAATCGGAAAAATCTCCTCAACGGCGGCGGGTTTATTGTCGGACTGTCCGGCGCGGGAAAATCCATGCTGGCAAAGAATGAACTGACCGGCGTAGTCCTGGACCCAGACAACACCGATGATATTCTGGTGGTGGACCCGGACGGGGAATATGCCCCGCTGATCGAGGCTCTGGGCGGAACCGTGCTGAAAATATCCGCCAGTAGCCCCAACCACATTAACGCCATGGACATCAACGCCGACTACGCCGGGGAGGATGACCCTATCCTGCTGAAGATCGAGTTTATCATGTCCCTGTGTGAGCAGATCATGGGCAGCGGCAAGCTGGGGGCGCAGGAGCGGTCCATCCTGGGCCGCTGTGTCAACGAGGTCTACCAGGACTATCTGCAACGGGGCTTCACCGGGGAGCCGCCCACCTTGAAGGACCTGTACTCGGTCCTGCTGGATCAGCCGGACCCGGAGGCCAGGAGCGTGGCCTGGCGCTGGAGCTGTTCGCCACCGGAAGCCTCAACATCTTCGCACACCAGACCAACATCGACCTGTCCAGCCGTATCCTCTGCTTTGATATTCTGGACCTGGGCAAGCAGCTTCGGCCTGTGGGGATGCTGGTCATGCTGGACGCCATTGTAAACCGCGTCACCGCCAACCGGCAAAGGGCAAGCGGACCTGGATACTCATTGACGAGATCCGTTTGTTCTTCGCCAACGAGTACAGCGCCAACTTCCTGGAGCGGTCCTGGCTCAACTTCCGTAAATACGGCGGCCTGCCCACCGGCCTTATTCAAAACGCCGAAAAGTGCCTGAACAGCGAGACCGCCCGCTTTCTCTTCGGCAACAGTGAATTTCTTATCATTTTGAAGCAGTCCCCCGGCGGATATGAAAAGCTGGTCCCTCTGCTGGGTATCTCCGAGACCCAGGCCAATTACATCAAAAACGCGGAGGCAGGCTGCGGCCTTATTCGCTACGGAAACGCCATGGTCCAGTTCGAAACGAGCCCCCCGGATACCGAGCTGTACCGCTTGATGACCACCAAGCCGGGAGAGCGATAATCAGTCGAAATAAATCGCACCGTGCGATTTATTTTTTAAGGAAGGAGGTGCCGTCTATTCCAGACATTCAGGAACATAAGCGGGACATCAAGACCCGCCAGAAAGCAGAACAGCAGAAGGATAAGCGCAAGAATGGAAACTCCTGGCGGACGGAAGCTCACCGCCAAATTCCGGGAGGAGCTGGCCCGGCAGGATAAGGGGGAGAAAACGCCGGAGACCCTTGCCGCCGGCGAGACCGCCCAGGCCGCCGGAGCATCCCTGGAAAAGGTCGCAGACGCCGCCGTAACAGGGTGCAAAAGGCCCGGTCTATCCAGCGGAAGAGGCGGAAAGAGGCAGGACAGCAACGGCGCACAGAGGGCGCCGCCGACAGCTCCACTTCCACAGGGTGGGACGGCTCTGCGGACCTTGCGGCCCTATCCCCTGGGGGAGCGTATGAGGCAGGCGGCCATACAGGGCGGCGGACGCCATCGGCTGCCTCCGCAAACCAACAGGCCGGGCCGCCCACAGTGCGGCCCGGCCTCTCCGTCCCGCTCAAAATAACGATTCTCTCTCAAATCCATCTATCTATCCATCCATCCAGACGGCTCCCGCCCGGCGCGGAGGCCGTCCTTTGATCCGGGAGCGGGCACAGACCGCAGGCACGGCCCCCAAGAAAAGGACTGCCCCAGCCGTCAAGACCCGGCAGGGTGCGGCCCAGGCCGGGAAGAAAGCCGCCGCCTACGGCGGCAGGGGCTTACCCAGGCCCAGGAGCGCATGAAGAGCGCCGCGCGGCACAAGCTGGCGGGACAGGCCAGACAGACGGCGAGCCGCCGCGGATGTCTCCCGCAGGCTGGCTGTTACCGTGGCAAAGGCCGCGGCCGCTGTGGTCAGCGCCGTCGCCGGACTGGCAGGCGGGGCCATTCTCCTGGCGGCCCTCTGTGTTGTCATTCTGGTGGCCGCCGTGGTGGCCTCTCCCTTTGGCATCCTATTTTCCGACCAGCACAGGGAGCCGGGAGCGGTCCCGCCCAACGCCGCCATCGCGCAGATCAATGTGGAGTATGCCGCCAAGCTGGAGGAGCTGCAAGCCGGAGATTATGACAGTATCCAGCTCCAGGGCCAGCCGCCGGACTGGAGACAGGTCCTTGCCGTCTTTGCCTGCAAGACAGCCGGGACAGATGACGGCGTGGATGTCACCGTCCTGGACCCGGACCGGGTGGAGCGCCTGCGGGCCGTCTTTTGGGATATGACGGTTATTTCAAGCCAGGTGGAGACCATAGACCACCCTGGCAGCGGTGAGGATGATGAGGGCTGGACGGAGCGTATTCTCCACATCACCGTCAAGGCCAGGACCCCGGACGATATGCGGGTGTACTATCAATTCACCGATTACCAGAACGGAGCCATGGACGAGCTGCTGAAGGAGCTGGACGCCCTGGGCGGCCTGCTGGGGACCTCTCCATCATCCAGGCGGACGCTGTGGAGCTTCTGCAAAATCTCCCGGAGGACCTGTCCCCGGAGCGGCGGGAGGTCATCCGCCACGCCCTTACTCTGGTGGGCAAGGTGAATTATTTTTGGGGCGGGTGCGCTTTGTTCCTTGACAATCTGCGTAGAAATACGCAATAAAACAAGGCAGATTTCACAAGAAATCTGAACTCTATGCTTGATTCGGCAGGGGCAGAACCTGCCTGACCCGGTGTGACGGGTGACCAAAACTCTGAGACTCCGACGTGCACATCACAGTGTCATGTGGAATGTACGAAGCTCGGTAAAGAGCGGTAGTGCGGTCTGAGATGGCCGCGCCCGCAGGAGGCTATAAATCGGTCATGTCCAGTATGTCTTGTTGCAGCCGACAAAAGTCCTGAGAGTAAGGCTCGTAAAGAAGAGGATGATAATACAGCCATCAGCCCCGGAGCGGGGTACTGCCGCTGTTCGACGCTTCCACCCGCGAAGAACAGCAGAAAACCACTAAGGTCGAATGTCTTTGGCAGAAGATCACACCAGCCAAAGATGGCAGTCGGGCCAGAGGGACGGGCTAAAACCGAT
>VOFE01002018.1_pt1 | contig 76000 bp, 135 predicted proteins | sample 5384071 | NCBI WGS metagenome assembly VOFE01 (sample SAMN12384724, study PRJNA508395) | human gut metagenome | isolation source: healthy gut D | host: Homo sapiens
ATATTCTCTTAATGGTGACACAGGTCGATGCCCATAGCTTCATCGTTCACAAGGAATTTGGTTTACGAGCGTGGAGAAAACTTATCGTTGATAAGCTTAAGAAAATCATTAATGTCAACAATTGAAGTGCCTATCCAGCGGCTATCGGTCAAAAAATCGTGCCCGTACAGATATTAAAGCCCTTCGTAAAAACGTCTCTGGCTAAGGATGTTACGGTGGTGACGTTTCATGTAAAATAAACTCCTCAAAAAAAAAAGCCGGTAAGAAACGTAATGAAAGCCATCGGTTCGGTGGAAGTACCCCAAAAGCCTTCTTGTCTGTGCTTTCAATGGACGTAGAAGATGAAATAAGAGTAATAGTCAGAATGTGATGTTCTAAATTTATTTTGTAAAAAAGTTATGATAAAGAAGATTCTAAATTTCCCTTCTCAAAGCGTGGAGGATTTATACTGCGACTATACTCACACTTTTCTTTTTAGGAAATGCTTATACAAAGCATAAAATTTCACGAAAAGCTGTAGAAAGAGTTACAGACTACTCTAAAAGCAGATAAGGTAACTTCAATGAGATTTTTGGTAGCCGTCAACAATATGTTGCCATTAGTCATGAAGAACCCACTTACTATAATTTGAAGATAATGTAGCTACAGAAATGATTGGTAGAAATCATTTGTTCGCTATTACGATACCATGAGTAGTCTGCATCAAGCCTGTATTTCTGTAGTTTATGATATTAAAAAATTTTGAAAAGAAAATTATTAATTTGCCATATTTGAAGAAAATCAAAATTTTAAAGATATTAAGGAGTTTGTGTGTCTTTAAGAGATCGATGGTTATGATTATGTTTTCTTGACTCCTTCTCAAAGCGATAAGCAATTATGCTTATAATCTAGATACCAATCAATTTTTGACCAGAGAGACCTACCAGATTATTCTTAAGTAAAGATGAACTGCTATATTTCGGTGATAGAGTTCTGCTCTATAATCAGATGAATGATAGCACCATAAGTTATTTAAAGAGAGAAGAAACTTAGATGAGCTTTTAAAGTCACCAGCCCCAAAGGACAGCTATATTTATCTGCTCAGCTAAACCTTATCATAGAAATTGATAATGTAGACACTTCCAAAGGGAGAATCAGATTAATCTATTTAATGACAATCCTGGAGTCTAAAGCATATTTACGAAGAAGCTGTAAATCAGACACATACAAATAGTAATACAATAAAAGAAATTTAAAGTATTGACCCCGTCAAAGGCAAGGAAGGAGATTTCTCCAGCGTCCAACTGAGCCAGTGAAAAGGAAAGACCTGATAAAACCAAGTGAACCAAAGAAAGTTTCAGAATTAAATGTTTTTCCTGATAATATTTTTTCCTGTTAAAACCTTGAGTTTCAGTGAGATTCTTAACAAAAAGGCTCAACAAGACTATCAGAAAGACTATCGAGCTTACGAAAAAGCACGTAAAAAGTTAAACAAAAGGATTACGATAGGGAATATAATGCTTATAAAAAGCAATTGACAATATGAGTCTTATAGAGATAGAGAGTACGAAAGACAATCACAAATCTATTTTTCTCCTGAAGAGCAAACAAATGATATTTTACATTGGTTGGGAACAAATGGAGAAGATACAATTGTAGTTTCTGTAGAGGATAGTGCTGGTATTAAGAAAAATATCCATTCTTTTGCTGATATAAAGGATTGGGTGGATAAACATGATTATGATTCCACTATTAAGTCAGACTTTAGAGACTACAAAGGGGGCGACTAAGTATTCTTGAATGTCTATGTGTTCTACAAAACCCTTCACAAGCATTTTCTCGGCTTTAGGCTATAATAGACAAAAAAGGAATGTTGGGAGGCCACTATGGATATATCACGAGTTTTATTCCTAGTCAGCGACAGGCTATTCTGGAGCGTTCAATAAGTGGAGGCCTTGGGATTAGGCCGCAGTTTTGGAGTTGAAGGTTGCGAATCCTGCATCATCTATGAGTGTTACATTATGGCAGAGGAAAATTATTTTTCTGATCAAGCAGTGGTGTCCTTCCGTATTCTTTTACGAAAAGGACTTGACCGCATTTCTTTGGATGTCGTTGATATCCTGGGTCGCCAGGTTGTCTTAATTACCCAGTTACTAGAGATTTTTTGAAGGCCTGCAAAAATTATCTCAATCGAGAGTTTGCTAAGGTAAAATACATAAACATCTGATAGCAATCAGGTGTTTTTCTCTTTTTGTGATAGAAGTTCAAAATTTCACAATCTTTTTTTTCACAAGATTGTCTGAAAAACTGTGCTATAATGATAACAGAATTGTGAAGTTGATGAAAGTTCATGAAAAACGAGCAGACTTTTGACACTTTGTGACTTATACTTGAAAGGAAAGTTGGCTACCATTTTGTTGCCAGAAGGACTGTGTTCATGTCAGAAGAAAAGCAATTGTATGGTGCGGATTTAGTGGTTGATAGTTTGATCAACCATGATGTTGATTATGTCTTTGGGATTCCAAAAAAAAAAAATCAGAGCTGCGTACCTTGAGATGTAAGATAAGTAGATCTGAGATTGATCGTTGCCTGTCAGTGAGCAAAATGCCTTCAGGCTCAAAGGTGTTGGACGAAACATTACAGGGAAAGCCTGGTGTAGTATTGGCAACATCTAGGTGGAGGTGTCTCTAAACAACTCTTGGTTTATTGTAACCAACGACAGGATGAAGGTGATCCTATTTCTTGCTATTGTGGTCAGGTTAAGCGATCTTGAAGTAACACCAGATGACACGTTATATATGAGAATATTACCAAGCCATGCTGCTGAAGTACGGTGAGGCTAACACGCTTTACAAACAGTGAAATACTATCGTGCTAAGTCAAGAAACCAGGTACGAGCTTTGTTTCAATTCCTCAAGACGATGACCCAGTCAACTGCGGTCAGTTATGCTGCCACTAGTAAGCCTACTGACCAGATCCAAAAACTTGGTTTCAAGCACCGTGTTTCTGATTAATGCATCTCACAATTTTAAGCGATTAAAAATGCAGTGTTGCCAGTCTTTCTTTTGGGGAATGGTGCCTCATCCAGAAGCATAACCTCTATTTATCTTCAGGATTTTGAAACTGTCAAAATTACCAGTTGTTGAAACTTTCCAAGGTGCTGGTATCGTGTCACGTGACCTTGAAGAAGATACTTTCTTTTGGTCTGTAGGTCTTTTTCCATCCAACAGGGGACATGTTGTTAAGAAGTCTGACTTTGATTATTGCCATTGGGTATGACCCAATGAGTATGAAGCACAACTGGAATGCCTGAAATTTCGGCACGCAATATCATGTAATCGATATGGAACCTGCTGAGGTGGATACTTACTTCCAGCCAGAACGTGAGTTGATTGGCAATGTTGAAAGCTTTAAATTTTCTTTCTTACCAGCTATTAAGTTATAAATTACCTGAAGGATCAGTTGAATACCTTAAAGGGTTGAAAGAACAACGTTGTTGATACGTTAAGTTTGATCGCCGACCTAAAGAAGGAAAGTACATCCGCTAGATTTGATTTGGAAGTTTTGCAAGACCAAACCAAGATGATATGACAGTCATATTGATTTGGTAGTCACTAACTATTTGGATGGCTCGCTATTTCAAATCTTATGAACCACGTCATTTGTTTTTCTCTAATGGGATGCAAACTTTTTTGGGTTGCTCTTCCATTGCAGCCATCTCTGCAGCTTTGGTTCGTCCTAAAGACAAAGTCATTTCTGTTTCTGGAGATGGTGGTTTTCCTTTTTAAGCAACAAGAATTGAAACGGCAGTTCGTTTGAAATTGCCAATTGTTCATATTATCTGGAACGTGGCCATTACAATATGGTGGAGTTCCAAGAAGAAATGGAATTACGGACGTTCATCTAGGTTGACTTTTGCATCTGTAGATTTTGTAAATATGAGAGCTTTTGAGCGAAAGGTTATCGCAACTTAGTAAGGAAGAGTTTGCTAAGCTTGCTTCAAGAAGCCTTTGGCCTGCTTTTGTAGATACCAGTCCTTATTGATGTTCCAATCGACTATAAAGTGATGAATATTAAACTGGCGAAAAACTATTTTGCCATGATGAATTTTAATAAAAAGGGTGTAGACATGTCTGAAGCCATAAAAATTATTTCAATATAATACTTTGGGAATTTTGATGGCTGGGCTTTATGGAGGTACTTTTAACAGTTGAGAATTGTTGGAGCATGGAGACTTGGGTCTCGGAACATTAGATTTATCGATGGTGAGTTGATTGTTCTTGACGGTAAAGCCTATCAAGCCAAAGGGTCTGAGGGTAAGGTCGAAGTGGTAGAAGTTTCTCCTGATGAAAAGTACCTCTATGCAGCAGTCGTACCTCACCAAGCTGAAGTTATCTTTCCGTCAACGTTATGAAATGACTGATAAAGAACTTGAGGATCGTATTGAATCTTATTATGATGGGGTCAATCTTTTCCGTTCTATCAAAAATCAAAGGTCATTTTTAAACATATGCATGTGCGCATGATTCCAAAATCAAATGCCGATATTAAGTTTGCGGATGTTGCCACACGCCAACCTGAGTACGAGGTAGATAATATTTCAGGTACTATCGTTGGTATTTGGACGCAGAAATGTTCCACGGTGTGAGTGTTGCTGGTTATCACCTCCATTTTATTTCAGACGACTTGACATTTGGTGGTCACGTTATGGACTTTGTTATTGAAAATGGTTATCGAAGTTATCCAGTTGACCAACTCTGGACCAACGTTTCCCAGTGCAAGACCGTCAGTATCTTTTTGCTAAATTCAATGTCGATGAGATGCGTGAAGATATTACTAAGGCTGAATAAAATTTTTAAGACATCATAAATCATAGAAAGAACTTTCCTAGATGATTAGGGAAGTTTTTTTGTTTTTGAAGTTATTTCTATATCGAAATAGTTGACAGATGTAATTATAGATGTTACAATTCGTGATATAAAGTTCGATATGGAACTAAAATTCAAAGAAAGACATGGTGTTTTATAATGGATTATTTGAAAGTGCTAGTCGAAGAGATCCATTCAGTTGTAGTGGCAACGGTTGATGAAACGGGACATCCACATACAGCTGTTATGGACATGATGTGGAGGACGGAAAACAGTTTTATTTTTTGACTGCCGATTTTAAACCCCCTCTACAAACGGCTTAAGGAAGATGGACGTAGCAGTGACAGGGATGACTCAAGGTGCGGAGAACTATGGATCAAATCTATTTCCCTAACCGGTCAGGTGGAATGGATTGGAAAAGAGCATTTAGAAGAGTTGTTAAAAGCCAATCCATACATGTATGAGATTTATCCGACGGAGGAGGGACAGTCACCTACAAGTCTTTCGTTTTAAAAAATTCAGTAGGCAATTTTTATGATTTGACGCAATTGCCTCCCTATCAAGCAAGATTTGAAATTGAGGGATGATAAGATGACAAAGATTCAAGATGCAAAGAGAATCATTGAAGAAGCAGATAAAATTGTGATCGGAGCGGGAGCTGGCTTATTCTGCAGCGGCTGGCTTAACCTACTCAGGCTCACGTTTTGAGGTTTTCTTTAAAGATTATATTTGCTCGTTATGGCATGGGATATGTATTCTGCAGCATTTTATCCTTTTGAGACCGCTGAGGAGCGCTGGGGTTATTGGGCTACATATATATCATAATCGTTACCAACCGGAGGGATTTTCGCTTTATAGAGATCTTTTCGACTTGGTTAAGGACAAGGATTATTTTGTGATTACGACCAATGTAGATGGGCAGTTTATGAAGACAGATTTGCTCCGGAACGTTTCTTTGAAGTGTGGGGGCAACTACGGAGAGTGGCAGTGCTCCGTTCCTTGTCGTCAGAAAGTCTTTGATAATGAAGAAGCTGTCATGGAGATGCTAAAGGAAATCAAGGGCTTGAAAATTCCAACTGACTTGATACCGTATTGTCCTCATTGTGGGGCGACAATGACCATGCATTTACGTAGACCAGGCTTTTGTCCAAAATGAGACTTGGGAGGCTTTATGAAGATTATCTAGGATTTTTAGAAGGGATGAAGATCAAAAGGTTGTCTTCTTAGAATTGGGTGTCGGATACAATACGCCGACCATCATTCGCTATCCTTTGAGAAAATGACAGCATGTCCGCTATCCAGCACCGGTGACAGCCGACTTTCTCTACCAACAAGACCGTTATTTACAAGAAAAACTATTAGAAAAAGGAGTTGTAGACTTAAAAGACTTGACCTGATTTACTTCAATCTCTACCTGTGGCAAGGCGATATCACTCTCGTCTGGCGGTTGATGCCATTGTCAATGCCAACAGTAAGCTTTTTAGGCTGTTTTGTACCTAATCATTCTTGTATTGACAATGCCATTCACACAGCTGTGGGGTTGAACTACGTTTATCCTCTCCTTGCTCCTGCAGGAGCAAGGAGAGGATGAAACTACGGGTCAGGCAAAGATGACCAAGGCCTATAACCTACCTTCCCGCTATGTCCTTCACACAGTTGGCTATTATCTATGACGAAGTGACAGATTTGGAAAGACAACACAGTCTTTCGTACGAAGAGTGTTTGAACTTAGCTTATGAAAAGGTCTGAGAAGCTTGGCCTTTTGTTGTATCTCAACAGGAGAATTTCGTTTTCCAAATGAAGAGGCAACTAAGATTGCGATAGAGACGGTTCTACAGTTCCAGAAAGAACACTCTGATATGGTAGTTATATTCAATGTTTTTAAAGATATTGATTATACGATTTATCAAGCATTATTAAAAAAATAATGTTTCTATATAGAAGTAGTTGATGGATGTAACAGACAGTGATACAATAACTTTAATATTTCGATATCGAACAAAAAGGAGACATAATGGACAAGATGTTAGGGGCTACCAAGCTCTACAGATTCGATTGTTAAACGGGCGTATTTTTCAAAAACTCTTGAGCAAAGAACCAGAAGCTCAATATAGAAGTGAACAAGGAAAAATTTTAACAGTGCTTTGGCAAAAGAAGATGGTCGAGCAACTGCGACAGATATCGCCCTTACTTCAGGACTAGCCAACAATACCTTGACTAGCATGATTAAGAAATTAGTTGACCAGGGCTTGGTTACGATTGAACAGAGTGACCAGGACAAGCGCAAAGAAGTTTGTCGTTTTGACCGAACGGTTGGGAGCAAAAAGAAATTGAGACCGTGTCAGCAAAAGAACTAGGAGAGATTTTCTACCAAGGCTTTTCAAATCAAGAAATCCGAGAATTTGAAGCCTATCAAGAGCGTATTATCACAAATCTAAAAGCTAAAGAAAATGATATGTAGGGAAAGGAAGTAACAGTTATGATTGGAATAACAGGTGTAACAGGGAAATTAGGCTCTTATGTGGCTGATCTTGTCGATCAGCAAGGAATTTCTTCTATCCATCTGGCAAGAAGCCCAGAGCGTGCAAAAGTCTACGCGTCAGCGGAAATTCGTAAGATGGTGTATGCCAATACCCAGAGGTGGTTGATGCCTTAAAGGGAATCGATGTCTTATTGATGCTCTCTGCTCGGGAAAATCCAGAGCGTGTTGAGGAACACAAGAGTTTTTTAGATGCCGCAAAGCTTGCTGGAGTGCAGCATATCGTCTATACCTCCTTTTACGGAGCAGATGAAAAAGCAACCTTTATCTTGTCTCGAGATCATGCCCAGACGGAAGCCTATATCACGAAGTTAGGATTCACCTATACATTTTGAGAGATAATTTTTTTACTTGGACTTCTTTATTGATATTGCTCTTGAAAATGGAGAAATTCAGTGCGTCCGGCTGGCGGCCGTGTGTCAGCTGTTGCCCGTAAGGACACTTCTAGGGTCGTCAGCAGAGATTATCTTAAACCCTAAGGAAAAAATCAAACCTTGAATCTAACAGGACCAGAGAATCTTTCTATGGAAGAAATCGTAGAGCTTCTCTCAAAAGAGACCGGTAATGCCATCACGTATGTAGACGAATCGGTAGAAGAGGCCTATGAGTCACGGAAAAAATGGCCAGCACAAAACTGGGAATACGATGCTTGCCAATAAAACCTATACAGCTATCAAAGTTGGGGAACAAGCTGGGGTTTCAACAGTTGTCGAAAAAGTCTTAGGACGTCCAGCTATGAGTTTGGTAGAAGTTGTAAAATCTAGTTTATCGCAATAGAATTGTCAAAGAAGCATGACGTTCTGTGTATAGATTGAGGGATAGTAATGAAAGCAGTTGTTGTGAGCACCCAGGTGGTAAGAGGCATGAAGTTGTCGAACGACCCAAACCGCCCCTGAAGGCCGGTTGGACCTTGGTGAAAATTCAAGGATTTGGTATCAATCACAGTGAAATTTTTACCCGCAAGGACAATCACCATCTGTAAAATTTCCTCGTGTGTTAGGGGGAATTGAGTGTGTCGGTCTTGTGGAACAAACGACACGACCGGATTTGAAGATTGGACAGCAAATCATTTCCATTATGGGGGGAGATGGGGCGAGCCTTTGATGGAGGCTATGCAGAGTATACCCTTCTCCCCAATGAGCAAATTTATCCAATCAAGACAGAACTTGATTTGGAAAGCTTGATAGCCCTTCCTGAGACCTATTACACGAGCTTTTGGCTCTTTTTTCTTAATCTCAAGATTGAGGAGAAAGATTGCGTGTTAGTTCGCGGAGCAACCAGTGGTGTAGGAATTGCTTTTGCTAAACTGCTTAAAGGGAAATTTCCTGAGATTCATTTGGTAGGAACTAGCCGAAATTTAGCCAAGGAAGAACGATTGAAAGCGGTTGGATTTGATCAGGTGATTTTGGAGAAGGATGGCGTCTTGCAAAGTGAGGAGTCAGTTCGAAAAGGTCTTGGATCTTGGGACCCAGCACTATTCAAAGATAGTATTTGCGCGGACAGCAGAAGGTGGAATTATCTGTTCTTGTGGGCTACTGGGTGGTCAGTGGACTGTTCCAGACTTTGATCCAATCGAGATGAATCTGAAGAATGTTTATTTAACGACCTTTTATTCGGGGAATGTTTCAAATGAAATGCCCAGGCTTTGATTGATTTTGTGGAATTGTATCGCGTGGATGTCCGGCCTGAGAAGGTTTATCAGAAGAAGAAATTCAAGAAGCGCATGCTTATCTGGAAAGTAGCCATTCTTTTGGGAAAGTGATCGTAAAAATTGAGGAAATTAAATGATTGAATACAAACATGTAGCCTTGCGCTACACGGAAAAGGACATTTTAAAAGATGTCAATCTCCGCATTGAAAATGGAGAATTCATGGTGCTAGTGGGTCCTTCAGGGATCTGGAAAGACCACCATGATCAAGATGATTAACCGTCTTTGGAGCCGACAGATGGCAATATCTATATGGATGGAAAACGCATTAAGGACTATGATGAACGGGAGTTACGTCTCAGTACTGGCTATGTCCTTCAGGCTATTGCCCTATTTCCAACTTGACAGTTGCCGAAAATATTGCTCTCATTCCTGAGATGAAGGGCTGGACTAAAAGGAGCAAATCGCTTCTAAAACAGAGGAACTCTTTTGAACAAGGTTGGCCTGCCTGCTGCAGAGTATGCAAATCGCATGCCTAGTGAATTATCGGGTGGAGAGCAACAGCGGATTGGCATTGTGCGAGCTATCATTGGGGAACCAAAGATTCTATTGATGGACGAACCTTTTCAGCCTTGGATGCCATCTCTCGCAAAGCAGTTGCAAGAATTGACCAAAGGCCTTACATAAAGAATTCGGCATGACGACCATCTTGTAACACATGATACGGATGAGGCCTTAAAATTAGGGGATCGAATTGCTGTTTTGCAGGATGGAGAAATTCGTCAGGTGGCAGAACCTGAAACAATTTTGAAGCGCCTGCGACAGACTTTGTAGCAAACTTGTTTGGAGGTAGCCTTCATGTCAAATTTGATTTCAACATTTCAAGAACGTTTTGGGGACTGGTTAACACTCGGACAGCACTTACAATTGTCTCTTTTGACCTTAATTATTGCAATTTTCCTCTCAATTCCTTTGGCCATTTATCTTAGCACGCGCGAAGTGCGAGTAACTGGGTCTTGCAACTCGCTGGTGTCTTTCAAACCATCCCTTCCATGGCTCCTTCTCGGACTCTTTATCCCTATTATGGGAATTGGAACGCTTCCAGCTTTAACAGCTCTAGTCATTTATGCGATATTCCCAATTTTGCAAAATACTATTACAGGATTGCGTGGGCTTGACCCTAGTTTGGAAGAAGCTGGGATTGCCTTTTGGGATGACCAAGTGGGAGCGACTCAAGAAGTTCGAGATTCCCTTGGCTATGCCTGTGGTGATGTCAGGGGTAAGGACTTCTGCGGTAATGATTATAGGGACTGCGACCTTGGCAGCCTTGATTGGAGCAGGGGGACTCGGTTCCTTTAGCCTTCTAGGGATTGATCGAAGAAATTATAGCTTGATTTCTGATTGGTGCCATTTCCTCAGCACTTCTTTGCTATTTTATTCAATATTGTTCTAAAATGGATGGAAAAGGCCAAATTGCGGACCATCTTTGCGGCTTTTGCGGTAATGTTATCGGATTGGGAGCATCTTATACGCCAAGTCTTCTTCCTCAAACCGGAAAAAGAAAACCTGGTCATTGCTGGGAAGTGGGAGTATGAACCGGAAATTCTCATGAATATGTACAAGCTTCTCATTGAAGAAAATAGTGACATGACAGTGACTGTTAAACCAAATTTTGGTAAGACAGATTTCCTTTATGAAGCGCTTAAAAAGGGTGATATCGATATCTATCCAGAATTTACAGGAATGACCGACAAGCTCACTTTTGCGCCAGCTCCTAAAGTCGACAACGACTCAAAAGAAGTTTTCGAGGTTGCGCGTGATGGTATAAAGAAACAAGATAACCTAGCCTTGCTCAAACCCATGGCTTATCAAAACACCTATGCTGTTGCTGTTCCGAAAAGTATTTCGAAGAGTATAATCTCAAGACGATTTCTGATTTCAAAAAGTTCAGGACAAGCTCAAAGACTAGAATTTAACGACCGTGAGGACGGAAACAAAAGGACTTCAATCAGTTTATGGACTAATTCTTAATTAGCTACCATGGAGAGCACTTCGCTATGGGCAATCCAACAAGGCAATATCCAAATAACAGATGACTATTGGCTCAATATGATTTAGTTGTTCTACAACACCTCTTCCCACCTTACCAAAGGGCACCTCATGAAAGAAGCTCTTCTTAAGAAACATCCAGAATGGAAGGCATTCTGAACAGTTGGCAAAATCACAGAGAGCAAATCAGTCAGATGAACTACCAAGTGGGAGTAGAAGGAAAACCTGCTGCTAAAAGTCACTTTGTGTTTTTTGGTCAAACAGGGACTATTGAAGAAATGACAAGAAAAATACAAGAAACTCTTCCTGCGACTCATAATCACTATGGAGAACAAAATTGGTGGCAATCGGATAAAAGATTGAAGACTTGGTATCGACTATTCTGATCCAGCGAAAACAGAGAAGAATGCTAGAATTGGCTTTAGCTGGTCTTATGGATGTCATGACAGTAGAGGATATCCTGGCTTTAAACAAGATTTACAGGAACGTATTCGACCTGCCGGATTTTTTTAAAAGTCTCAAGCGATTAGAGGACTTCTGAGCCAGTTGGTGGTTTTGAGGTTCTGTCCAAGATTGGAACAGAAGGAGCAACTTTTGAAGTTAAAAGGATTGAATTAAGAGACTGCAGATGCACCTTTATCTTTTGATCGTCAGTTTTTATTTCGGATGAATATGCAAGACTTTTTCGACGCTTAGGATTTGACTTTGATACTTATAATGACATGCATGCTGTTTACGGTAACGTCTTGGGAGGAACCTCAAACAATGCCAAGAGATTCATGCTGTCATTGATGAACATGGGAAAAAAAGTAAAGGCCAGTTTTGGTTATGATAAAAAAATTCTAGGACTTCTTGTCTTAGAATTTTTTTTACTATTTGTCTGTTTTCTTTCCAATTTTCAGATATAATAAGAATAACAATTTAAGGAGCTGTCTATGTCAATGAATCAATATACCATCCCACAATTTATCGTTGATGCTTTTACAGATACCGTTTTTAAAGGCAACCCAGCTGCTGTTTGTCTTTTGGATAAATGGTTGTCAGATGATACCTTACAGAATATCGCTAAAGAAAATAATCTTTCTGAGACAGCTTTTACGGTTAAAATGATATCACTACGAATTACGTTGGTTTTACTCCCGGTGGAGAAATCGATTTGTGCGGCCATGCAACCTTGGCAACGGCTTTTGTTCTTTTTAGATTTTTGAAAAGGATGCTGAAAGTCTAACTTTTGCAACACAGAGTGGGGAACTTTAGTTACAAAAAAGGTGAGTACTATGAGCTGAATTTTCCAGCATATTCTCCATGCAACAGGTTGCGGTCACAAGTGAGATGGAAGAAGCAATCGGGGTCCGTCCACTTGAAGCATGGCTTAGAAGAGATCTAGTTTGTATCTTGCCACATGAAAATGATGTCATCAATGCAAGTCCAGATTTTGATAAAGTAAAAGCTTTAGATGGGCTCCTCCTGAATATCACTGCTAGAGGAAAAAATATGATACTAGTCACACGAAGTTTTGCCCCAAAATTATCAATTAAGGAAGATCCAGTCTGTGGATCAGGACACTGTCATGTCATTCCTTTGTGGGCTAATAAGTTGGCACAAGCAGAATTTAGGGCTTACCAAGCCTCTGAAAGAAGTGGACTGCTTATTTGTCGTTGGAGGGCAATAGATTTATCTTGCTGGAAAAGGCTGCCCTTTATAGCCGTGAGGAGAAATTTATGTGACAAACTAAATTTCTTGTCGATTAAAAAACGAAAGTATTAGTGACAGTAATGTTAAACAAAATAAAGTCAAAAGATGTCTAGCTCAGCTAGGCATTTTAAATTTCACAACATTTTTTGAAGAATTTTCAGAAAAGACTTGACAATTTTGAAAATAAGCGTATGATAAGATTATGAACTTTTAAAAATAGTAATTTTACTATATTAACTCATGTCGACTACGGTTGGTATGGTAAAGTGACTAGATGGTTCTAATAACTATTCTATAGAGCGTTGCGTCCGAAAGTCATTCCCGACACGGCTCTTTAAAAAACAAAAGGAGAAGATTATGAAAACAGAACCGATTCATCGTACCAGTATGTGGAAATTTAAGTTAAGTGCTGCCACCATGACTTTGATTCCCGCTGCCGTGGGGATTAACTATGTTGCCAAAGCCTTGGCGGAGGGGTTAAAGTTGCCCGTTTGGCTGGGGTCTTTGGGAACCTTTCTTGCCAGCATGTTGGCTGGGCCGGTTGCCGGTGCCATCAGTGGTTTCATCAACAACGTGATCTATGGGCTGACCTTATCGCCAATTTCAACCGTGTATGCGATTACCAGCATCGGAATTGGGATTGCTGTCGAGTTTTTGCACGCCAATGGGTGGTTCTCGTCAGCGCGACGAGTATTTGTTTCTGCTATTATTATTGCCTTCGTTTCAGCTGTCATTTCAACGCCACTCAACGTCATCTTTTGGGGTGGTCAGACCGGTATCGCTTGGGGTGACTCATTGTTTGCGGTAATGGTCGCCAATCATGCACCAGTGTGGCTGGCCTCATTTACCGATGAGTTTGTCTTGGATATTTTGGATAAAGTCTGCGTGGCCTACCTCGCATTCTTCATCTATCGTCAGCTGCCGAAGCGGATGGTGCACTTCTTTAGCGGTGATAAATGATGACTGATCAAACATTGATTTCTGGAGCGCCACGGGTCAAGCTCAAGTGGTACCAGGTGATCGATCCGATTACTAAGCTCTTGTTCATCTTGGACATGACGTTGTTGAGCTTTGCCAGTATGAATTTATTGCTTCAGGCCGGATTAATTCTTATCGCAACACTGCTATTGTTATTTTCAAATTGAGTTCTACCATCTTTAAGGCGCTGGGATTCAGCCTGTTTCTGATTTGCACCCATGCTGATCATCAAGGGTTATTTTACAGTCGGAATCAAACTGTGCTGTTTTCTGTGCTTGGGGTGTCGTTCTACAAAGAAGGCCTGATTTACGCCACCACTCTGGGTTGTCGAGTATTGGTGATTATTTTGACCAGTGGCTTTTTTTATGGTGACCACGAGTATTTCAGAAAACGCGGCCTATTTGGAATGTCCGGATTGTCTTATAAAACCGTCTACGTTCTGATGTCGGTGTGTTATATTTTACCGGAAATGATGCGAAATATGCGGAAAATCCAGCAGGCTCAAAAAAGTTCGCGGAACCAATCCGCAAAAAACGTTGATTCAGAAATTAAGGTCAGTCCTTCCGGTTCTAATTCCATTGGTGATTAAGACCTTGGATCAATCGATGACGCGGTCGATTTCTCTCCAACTGAGAGGTTTTGATAATCTCAACCGGACTGTCAGAACCTCCCAGCGCGTGTATCGCCTGTCGCGGACGTTGCACATTGGTCTGACTGATTGGCAATTTTATTGATTGGGTGGAAGATATGGACGAAGATAAACGGATTGTAATTGAAAATTTGACTACCCGTTATCCGGGTACTGAGCAACCACAACTGCGTCAGATTAACGCGGAGGTTCAAACCGGCCAGGTGGTTGGGATTATCGGGAATAGCCACCCGGCAAATCGACTTTGTGCCATGTGCTAGCAGGGTCATTCCCAAAATGGTGTCTGCTGAGATTGAGGGCGACTGGCACATGTTTGGCCAGCGAGTGTCCGACAATTGGCCCGTTTATAATGCCATGAATGGAGTTGTACTGCAAAATCCAGCTCGCCAACTAAGTGGGTTGGCAGACACGGTTGCCGATGAAATCGCCTTTGACTTGATTAATCAGGGAATGGCTGAAGGACTGATTCAAAACGGGTTGAAGAAGTTGCTACGCAAATGGGGCTGATTGAACAGCTGAATTTGCGTCCCGAGAGCCTTTCCGGTGGTCAGAGCCAGCGGTTGGCAATTGCCACGGCGATTGCGGCTAACCCGGCTGTTTTGATTATGGATGATCCGACCAGTCAGATGGATCCCCTTGGCCGCCGACAATTTTTCCAATGGCTGGCCCAAGTCAAAGAGACGACTGTCTTCATTGTCACCAGTGAAATTGACGATTTGTGCGAAGTCGCCGACGTTGTGTGGGTGCCTGCACGAGGGTCAAAATGGCAGCCCAGGGCAGGCCGGGTGAGGTGTTTAATCATTTGGCAGCTGACTGGCAGATTCCAGCCCCGACAATCCAGCAACTTGCTCAAAAAATGGATTGGCACTTGGCTGATGGCCGGTATCCGGTGAATGACGCTGATCTGAAGGAGGTTCGTTATGTCCACAATTGAACTGAACAACCTGACGTTCACTTATCCGGAACGGTCCTTTAGCTTGATGTTGAAGACAAACACTTCGCCAATCCGATGGTGGCGATTGTCGGCCAAAATGGTGCCGGCAAATCAACGCTCTTCAAATTGTTGACGGGCTTGCTGACACCACAAACCGGTGTGATTAAGATCGATGGAGAAAATTTTAATGATCTTAAACCAGTCGAAAAGTTACTGAAGGTTGGGATTACTTTTCAGAATCCTGACGATCAGCTTTTCAACCCGACCGTTCAACGAGAGGTGGAGTGGAGTGTCGCGCAGGTCATGGATGACCACGACACGATTACGAGGCGGGCTTTAGCGGCCCTAAAAAGAGTTGGCTTGGATGATAAAACAGCTGAAAGTCCATATGACCTGTCATTGTCGGAACGCAAGCTGTTGAGCGTTGCCACAGTTTTGGCAGTGGATCCGGCGATTTATTTATTTGATGAGCCGATGATGTCGCTTGATTGGGAAAGCCGGCGCAAGTTGACCGCAATTTTTCCATCAGTTGGCTGATTCGGGCCACCAAGTTGTGACCATCACCCATGATATGGATTGGGTCGCCACCGAGTTTGAGTCGGGGTATGTTATGGAACACGGGAAGGTTGGCTTCGCCGGCAGTCCACGGGAATTGTTCAGCGATCACGAACTTGTCCAGCGAGTGGGATTACTACCACCGCGGATTATGGACATAGCGGAGTCGCTGGGTGATTCACAGACATATTTATCGGTTGATGATTATTGCCAGAAAAATCGAAATGTATAGAAAAAGTCACCTCTGCGGTTTTTCCAGGTTGAAGGATTAACTTCAGCTTCTGGCAAGAACTCACATGGGTGACTTTTGTGTTTAATAATCGTTTCATGATCATCGGGTGTTTCCTCAGATCAATCGGTTTGATTTTTTACTTTGTTTCATGGTCATAATCATATACCATTTCTTCGGTTCTTTTTATATATTCCTCGAATGGTCTCCATCCCCTTAATCGTGGATGAGGCAGTCCGGAGACTTCGATAAAATTTATTCCGTCGCTTAATTGGCCTATGATCTTGTTCTATTAAATTGTTCAGATACTTCACAGTTCGATGCTCTGTTTTGGTGTATAATCCGTTTCTCTGTAACTTTCTAAATGCAGATCCTATAGAGGGTGCTTTTATCTGTTACGATGACTCTAGGCTGTCCAAATTGTTTATGGAGTCGCTTTAAGAAAGCATACACCGCCTGAGTATCTCGTTTCTTTCGTAACCAGATATCCAATGTTAAACCGTCCGCATCAATCGCTCGATAGAGAAATGCCAACGCCCCTTAATTTTGATATAGGTTTCATCCATTTTCCACGAATAGAAGGACTGTTTATTTTTCTTTTCCAGAGATGATAGAGGATTTTACTGTATTCTTGAACCCACCGATAAATCGTAGTGTGACAAACATTTATTCCACGGTCATAAAGCAATTCCTGAACTTCACGATAGCTCAGATTGTAACGTAGGTAATAACCAACAGCGACAATGATGACGTCTTGTTGGAATTGTTTGCCTTTAAATGATTCATCTCTCAAGCCCTACTAACCTTTTTCTGCTCTTTGAGAAGCTGAAGGTCGTGCCAGTAACTATCCCTTTGGTCTGATCAATTCCGTCATTTATCTTTTTGCTTGCCCTTCAAAAGGCTTCTACGGTGAGGTTTTGACAACACTCTGTTTCACCATCATGCAGCCGATTGGTCTCTTGGTTTGGATTTATCAAGCCCAATTCAAAAAAGAACAGCAGGAATTTGTTGCTCGTAAATTGGATACGGTTGGATGGACCAAGTACCTATCATTTAGTATACTTTGGTGGTTAACCTTGGTTTCATTTACCAATCCGTTAACGCCAATCGTCCATTCCGTGATTCTATTACCTATGACAAATGGTGTCGGTCAGCTCTTGATGACAGCTGTTTATCGTGAACAATGGATTTTTTCTGGGCTGCCACTAATGTTTCTCTATCTACCTCTGGTGGGGAGAAAGCCTTCAAATTCAAAGGAAAATACTTCATTTACCTTATCAACAGTCTCGTTGGTTGGTACCAATGGAGTAAGGCAGCTAAGAAAGCTTAGTACTTATGTTTATCAATTAATAAGAGGATCCAGTAGGGTCCTCTTTTGAGTTTATTTCTCTTATGTAGAAGCTAGTGACGATGCTTATCACATTTAGAATAAAGATAGTAATGTACGTTTACTAAATCCTTAAAAAGACCTAGATTGGTACTCTAGGCCTTTTTGTATTGTATTATAGAAGTGAGAATCACATGTTATTGGAATAGAAATAGCCAAACATATAGCAAAAAAGTAATAATCAAGTTAATGACAAAACGAATTTGGTGGTGTGATTTATTGAATTTTTGTTATTTTGACCATTCAGGAGAGCGCCCCGCAAATTGTCGAGCTAGCAAATAGCCATATATAAAATGCTAGGTACGATTAACCATAACAAGGAGAAGTGCTAAGATACCAACAATGGCACCTATTATAATAAATCAGTTCCTAAGCTTTTTTTGCCTTTTTAGAATAGCTGATACAGTGCAGCAAGATGAAGCAGGACAAAAGCAAGAGCTAAGAAGACAGTGATGATGGTTAAGATGAGATAAAGTGACATAGATGTTTCCTTTCTTAGGATAACCTGAGTGCTATTTTTTATGATTGATTTTATTAAGAATCATAAATGATACTACAAGATTTAAAATGATAACCAATAAGGTAAAAAGAGAGTAACCATAAAAAGTTTAATTGGAAATTCATTTTGAGATTGCATAGAACAAACAAACTCGTTAAAATGCCCGTCAACAATCCAGGCACATATTTTCGTATAACGATTGTTTGAATCAGATGTCCGGAATACATGGTAGATATAAGCGATTATGATGCTTGCGTAAATGCTATAGTTATTAAACTGGTAACTAAGATATAGCGACGTCATTAGGATGAGAAATTGCTCCAAGACAATAAAGTTGAAAGCAAAAAGGAGTGTAATAAGATAGGATTCGATTGTTTGGATACTGGATTGATATTTTTTGACAAGGATGGCATCCAAACGATTTCTTGAGTTCGTGAAGCATGAATAGTGATGGAAATACAAAATAAAATTGCACGCTGGTCATTGAAAATACGCCCTTCTAGTTAGAACCCACTTTAAGAATCTCCAAATAAAACTGGATCACTTCTTGTTCCGCTATAAGACTTGCCTTTTTTCAACCACCAGCTGAGGGTTTCGATGAAATGGCTGACGACTAGGTGTTTGAGATAGGAGTGAGGGAATGTTAGGGTACGATTGGATGAGTTCGTCGGCTACCATTGGGTAGACATCGTGTTCTAGTTCTTTTCGCAGTTGCATCGGATAAAATAATCGTTTTTAGAGAGCAAGAGACTGGTCACATGGTCTTGGTTTTTCTTGAAATTTGCTGAAAGATATGGCCAGGTAGTCTTGTGGGGAGAGGTGTTCAGCACGCTCAAAAGAGATGGTGAAAGAGCTTTTGACAGAGTTCATCTAGCAAGAGTTCCTTACTCTCGTAATGGCTGTAAAGGTCAGGCGTCCTACATCAAACAAGGTCTATGATTTCTTGAACCGTGATGGCCTCGTAGTCTTTTTTGGTTGAGTAAGTGTAAGAAAGCTTGATAGATAGCTTTTCGAGTTTTGGTGATGCGACGATCCTGAGTATTCATATGGACAATTTGAACAAATTGTTCAGTAACGTACACCCTAAACAGTTTGCTCCTATCCTTTCTGTTGTGAATGTTAGATAATGATAATGAACATGATGTTCATGAATCTATTATAACAAAGGATTTAGGATTATGAAGACAAAACATGCGGTCTGGATAGCTTTTTTCTTGAATTTGAGTTATGCCATTATTGAGTTTATTGCAGGAGGAATTTTGGATCCAGCGCTGTCCTTGCGGATTCGGTCCACGACTTGGGGGATGCGATCGCTATTGGGATCTCCGCCTTTTTTGGAGAGTATTTCCAATCGTGAAGAAGACAGCCACTATACCTTGGGCTACAAGCGCTTTAGCCTTTTAGGGGCCATGGTAACGGCTGTGATTCTCATGACAGGATCTGTTTTAGTTATTTTGGAAAATATAACGAAATTGGTTCACCCACAACCTGTCAATGATGAGGGATTCTCTGGCTTGGAATTATAGCCGTCAGCATCAATGTGCTAGCGAGCCTCGTCATTCGCAAAGGGCAAACCAAGAACGAATCCATTCTTAGCCTGCATTTTCTGGAAGATACCTTGGGTTGGGTGGCTGTCATCCCACGGCCATTGTTCTCACGATTTACCGATTGGTATATTCTGGATCCGCTCTTATCTCTAGCTATTTCCATCTTTATTCTGTCCAAAGCCATTCCACGTTTTTGAGCACGCTCAGGATTTTCCTGGATGCCGTGCCAGAAGGAGTAGATATCCAGCAAGTCAAGAGTGATTTGGAGCAGTTGGACCATGTGACTAGTATCAATCAGCTCAATCTCTGGACCATGGATGGTTTGGAAAAAACGCCATTGTCCATGTTTGTCTGGAGCATGTCAAGCATATGGAGGTCTGTAAAGAAGCGATTCGTACCTTGCTCAAAGATTGTGGCTTTCAAAACGTTACCATTGAGGTTGATGAAGACCTAGCCACCCACCGAGCCCATAAACGCAAGATTCGAAGAGTTAGAAGTGAATCAAAAGTCATGGACATATTCATCACCATTAAGAATAGTTATTTAAACTCTTAGAGTTTATCTCTAGGAGTTTTTTTGATACTAAGCTAACTAAAGTAAGCCTTTTCATGGTAAAATAGAACAAAAGTGGAAGTAAGGAGTAGTTATGAGTAAAAGAGCTGTGTTGATGATGACCTTTGGGTCGCCAGAAGAGATTACCTACGAAGGAGTAGCAGAGTTTTTCACAAATATACGGCGTGGAGTTCGTCCCGAACCACATGAAATTCAGACCTTATATGACCATTACCTACGAATCGGTGGAACGCCGCTCCAAAGGATAACAAAAAAGAAGTTGACTTGGTTGCTTCCGCTCTTGGAGAACAAGTGTCGGTTTACTTTGCCAATAAATTTTCCCTGACCTTTCATCATAGATGCGATTAAAGAGATGGAGAATGACGGAATTGAAGAATGTTTGTGTTTGATTCTAGAGCCCCATTATTCTTACTATTCTGTCATGGGCTATGAAAAATTTTTAGAAAGTGAGCAGATTAAGTTCCAAATTATCAAGGACTGGTATCGTGACCTGACCTTCTCCACTATTGGGCTGATGAGATCCGAAAGATTTTAGATCAGATTGGAGACGACAGTTATAAGGTGATTTTTTCAGCCCACAGTGTCCCAGTTTTGGCACTAGATTTTGGTGATCCTTATATCGATCAGATTTATGACAATAGTCGCTTGATTGCGGAGAATTTTAGGGCTTGAAGAAGAGCAGTACACCAATACTTGGCAGAGTGAGAGTGATATAGGTATTCCTTGGATTAAGCCTGATGTTTTAGAATACCTTCGTGATGAGAAGGTACACCCTGACCACTATATTTTTGTCCCGATAGCGTTTATTAGTGAGCATATTGAGGTTCTTTTTTGACAATGATGTGGAATGTAAGGAGCTTTGCCAAGAGTTAGGTGTAGCCTATCACCGACCTCCTATGCCAAATAGCGATCCTCGTTTAATCAAGGCACTTCTTTCGACAATTCAGTCTCATATAGACGGTGACTATAGTGACTATCAACCTCAGCTGGAGACCTTTTGATGAGTTGGAAGCTCCATCAAGTACAAGTCAGATTTTTGGCAGAAGAGAATGATATCCAAATGCCAGATTTTGTGAAGAAGTTAATTGCCAAGAAAGGCCGCGAAATGTCAAAATGCCCTATTTGATTAAGAAAATGCTAGAAAAGAAGTATGGGAAAAAATATGATTAATCGAATTGGGGAAAGCACTTAAGATTTGAGCAGAAGCCTAAGAAAAAGTGTATACTAACAGTAACTAAAGAAAAGAGGTAAACATATGAAATCAGCAGTTTACACTAAAGCTGGTCAGGTTGGCCTAGCAGAAATTGACCGCCCACAAATTGAGGCACCAGATGATGCCATTATTCGCATTGTTCGTACTTGCGTTTGCGGATCTGACCTTTGGAGTTACCGTAATCCGGAAATGGAAGAAGGACATAGAAATAGCGGTCATGAGGCTATCGGAATTGTCGAAGAAGTTGGTGAGGCTGTCACTACTGTAAAACCAGGTGACTTTGTCATCGCGCCTTTCACTCATGGTTGTGGTCAGTGTGATGCCTGTCGTGCCGGCTACGATGGGACGTGTGACCGCCATATTGGCACCAACTGGTCAGGTGGTGTTCAGGCTGCGTATATCCGTTTCCACTTTGCCAATTGGGCACTTGTGAAAATTCCAGGTCAACCATCAGATTACAGCGAAGGCATGCTTAAGTCACTTTTGACACTTGCTGATGTCATGCCGACGGGTTATCATGCGGCGCGTGTGGCTAATGTGCAAAAGGGTGATAAAGTGGTCGTTATCGGGGATGGGGCTGTTGGCCAATGTGCTGTCATTGCAGCTAAGATGCGTGGAGCATCGCAAACGTCCTCATGAGTCGCCACGAAGACCGTCAACAGATGGCCTTGGAGTCAGGTGCGACAGCGGTTGTGGCTGAACGTGGTGAAGAAGGCATTGCCAAGGTGCGAGAAATTCTCGGTGGTGGAGCAGATGCAGCTCTCGAATGTGGGTACTGAAGCAGCAGTTGATCAAGCCCTTGGTGTTCTTCACAATGGAGGGCGCATGGGATTTGTCGGCGTTCCTCACTACAATAACCGTGCCCTTGGTTCGACCTTTGCCCAAAACATTTCGGTGGCAGGTGGAGCAGCCTCAGTTACTACTTATGATAAACAAGTTTTGTTAAAAGCAGTTCTTGATGGCGATATCAATCCGGGTCGTGTCTTTACTAATAGCTACAGCTTGGATGAGATTAATCAGGCTTATAAAGATATGGATGAACGTAAGACCATCAAGGCTATGATTGTGATAGAGTAACGAAAAGTCTAGTAGAATTGTTTCTACTAGACTTTAACTTGGTGTACATAAAATTTTTTTAAAATCCCCAATTTGTAAATTAGGCTAGACAGAAAAAGCCATCTATGTAAGGCTCAGATAAACACCACATTTGTCTGAAAGGAACTAATATAAATGACCTATACTCATCTTACCACAAACGAGCTCGTAATGATAGAGGCTTACTATCAAGAAAACATAAAAGTTTTAGATATTGTGACTTCACTTGGCAGATCAAAACAGACAATCTACAATGTCATCAACTATCTGAAAGAGGGGCACTCTGCTTATGATTACTATAACCGATATAAAATCAATAAGAAACGCTGTGGCAGGAATAAAACCAGTCTTACGCAAACAGAAAAAGATTTTATCCAAACTCATTTAGAACAAAGTTGGAGCCTTGATGTCATTAAAGGAACTTATCCAGATAGAGTTTCTTGTTCTATGAGAACTCTCTATCGACTAGCAGACCGTGGTATTCTAAAGAAAGAGGATCTCCCTTGAAAGGCAAAAGAAAACCAAATGGTCATAGCGAAAAACGAGGAAAACAAGTGTTGCGTCAAGAGATTTACGTGAGAGAGCAGACAGTTATCCTAATTTTAAGACGGAATTCGGTCATCTAGAAGGGGATACAATTGTGGGAGAAAAACACAAAAGTGCAGTCATTACCTTAGTAGAACGCTGCTCAAATGCAATCATCACACTGAAAACCAATGGACGGAAAGCAAGTGATATTGAGGCCTCCATCAATCAATGGTTGTCTCAAGTTTCCAGTCAATCTCTTTAAGTCGATAACTTTTGATTGTGGGAAAGAATTTTCTAATTGGAAATCTATTTCGAATGCACATGACATTGATATTTTCTTTGCGGATCCAGGATGTCCTGGTCAACGAGGTCTCAATGAACATTCTAATGGCTTATTAAGACGAAATGGATTACCGAAACAAATGGATTTTACTAATATTTTCAAAATTATTTATCAGCTACAGCTGATAAAAGAAATAGAATTCCTAGGAAATCATTGAATTATCAATCACCCTACCAAGTTTTTCTTGAGTTAAAGGAGTGAAAAAAAGTCTAATCAGACAAATCTTCAAAGGAAGATTTGTTTTTTTAAAACTTTGGTTGACAAATGTAAATCTTAGAGTAGAATAACATCGTAAGGTTTACAAATGTAGATTTAGAAAGGAGAGGTCATGCAAATTTCCAATGCGGAATTGCGCATCATGAAGATTATCTGGATGGAAGGCAAGCAGACCAGCACGGATTTGATCGCCGTCTTGTCCGAGCGCTTTGACTGGTCGAAGTCGACCATCAAGACCCTCTTGCTCCGCTTGGTGGAAAAAGGGGTGCTTGACTAGAGAAAATCAGGCAAAGCCTTTGTTTACTCCGCTCTGTTGACGCAGGATCAGAGTTTAGACTTGGTGGTTGAGGAGGTGAAAGACAAGGTTTGCTCCAAAAGGATTGTCCAGGTGCTTGAAAACTTGATTCAGGCGAGTGACTTTACGCTTGCAGATCTTAATCAGCTGCAGCAGGCCCTGAAGAAAAGAAAGCAGAGGCTGTCGAAACAGTCCCTTGCAATTGTATGTAATAGAAAGAAGGAAATTCCATGTTTGGATTGTTAATTAGTATTGTTTGTTTACTTGTGGTTGCTTTTATTGCTTGGTGGTTCTTTGCAGAGCATGAAAAGGTAAGCGGCCACGCTCGTCAGAAATCAGGTTATCAAGAAATTGAAGTCGAAGTTATGGGGGCTATTCGCCTGAAACCATTGTCCTGAAAAAAGAATGTTCCAGCCCGGATCATCTTTAATCGCAAGGATCCATCTTCATGTCTGGCTCAAGTGATCTTTCCAGATTTTGGCGTTCATGAAGATTTGCCTTTAGGTGAAAAACATGTCATTGAAATTACGCCAGAAAAAAAGCGGGCGAATATGGGTATTCATGTGGAATGAACATGATGCATGGTCACATGATTGTGGAATAAAAGGAGTAGGTATGGTAGAAAAACAAAAAGCAGTTGTGGAAAACGGAGTGCAAAAGATCCGTATTACAGCAGAAAAAGGCTATAGTCCAAAGGAATTTCAACTTCAAAAGGGATCCCTGCTGAAATCACCTTCCATCGGGTCAATCCTTCCGGCTGTTACAAAGGAAATTTTATTTGAAGATCAGGGGATTTTTAGAGCCTTTGGAAGTCGGTGTGGATAAGGTGATATCCTTTACCCCGACAGAAACAGGGGACTTTGAGTTTTCATGTGGAATGAAGATGCAAAAGGGTTCCTACACGGTTGTGGAAAACGCCGTCGTGTCTTAAGTTTACGGGGTCGCTTTTGGATTACTAGTATCTTTACCCTTCCTTTATTGATCTTGATGATTGGGATGTGGGCAGGATTTGTCTCCCATCCAGTCAGTCGCTGGGGACTTTTCTAGCGACAACGCCGATCATGTTGGTAGCAGGAGTACCTTTTATCAAGAGTGCCTGGGGCCTCATTTAAGAAGCACCATTCCAATATGGATACCTTGGTAGCTCTTGGTACCCTGGTAGCCTATGTCTATAGTGTATTTGCACTTTTACTAATCAGCCAGTATACTTTTGAGGCTGCGGGTTTTATCATCTTCTTTATCCTCTTAGGGCAAATCTTTGAAGAACGGATGCGTAACAATGCCTGAGGCTGTGGAAAAGTTGTTGGATTTGCAGGCAAAAACGGCTCAAGTTCTCCGTGATGGGAACTATGTCGAGGTGGCGGCAGAAGATATCCAAATTAATGACTTGATTCGGGTCCGTCCTGGGGAAAAGATTGCGGTTGATGGGACGATTGTAGAAGGGAGTACGACCATTGATGAGTCGATGGTGACAGGTGAAAAGCTTACCTGTGGAAAAATCAGTTGTGATGCAGTGATCGGCTCCACTATCAACAGCAATGGAACCATTCTCTTTAAGGCTGAAAAAGTCGGTAGTGAGACCCTCTTATCTCAAATTGTGGACTTTGTCAAAATGGCCCAATCCAGTCGTGCTCCTATTCAAGATTTGACGGATAAGATTTCAGGTATCTTTGTTCCAGTGGTGACGATTTTGGCCATTGCGACTTTCTGGGTTTTATCTGTGCTTCTGGGCGCATCGCTTCAAGAGGCCATGCTCTATGCAGTATCTGTCCTCATTATTGCCTGTCCTTGTGCCCTTGGTTTAGCAACCCCAACAGCCCTGATGGTCGGAACCGGCCGTAGTGCCAAGATGGGGTTCTGATTAAAATGGAACAGTTCTTCAAGAAGTGCAAAAGATTCAAACCGTTGTGTTTGATAAGACAGGGACCATTACCATTGGCCAACCACTTGTAACCGATGTTGTAGGAGATGAAGCGCGTGTCTTGACACTGGCTGCTAGTCTTGAAACTTTTCAGAACATCCACTAGCCCAAGCGGTGTTATCCCAAGCAGAAGAAAAAGGTTTGGTGTTATCCCCTGTGGAAAACTTCCAAGCGATTGAAGGAAAAGGGGTCCAAGGTCAAATCGACCAGCAGTTGGTGACCTTTGGGAAATGGTAAACTTCATGACAGGACAGCGATGGATCCGGAGCTTGAAAAACGGATGGTAGAGTTGCAAGAGCAGGCCAAAACAGTGATTAATTTGGCTGTGGATGGGCAAGTGATTGGCTTGATTGCCATTCAAGATGCTCGAAGGCCAGCTCAAAAGAAGCGATCAAAAAGCTCAAAGAACGGGGCTTGAAAACGGTCATGTTAACGGGGATAATGAACGGGTGGCCCAAGCTATTGCTAAGCAAGTGGGAATTGACACCGTCATTGCTGATGTCCTTCCTCAAGAAAAAGCTAGCGCCATCCAAAAACTGCAAGAAGCTAGCAAGGTCGCCTTTGTTGGAGATGGGATCAATGATGCTCCAGCTCTCGATCGCGGATGTGGGATCGCTATGGGATCTGGAACGGATATTGCGATCGAGTCCGGTGGCATCGTGCTCACGCAAAAATGATTTGCTTGGCGTTGTGCGCGCCTTTGACATGAGTCAAAAGACCTTCCGCAGGATCTTACTCAATCTCTTCTGGGCCTCTATCTACAATATCCTTGGGCTTCCAATTGCTGCTGGAGTCTTTGTAGGACTGGGATTGACCCTCAATCCAGAACTAGCAGGTCTTGCCATGGCCTCTTAGTTCTTTGTCTGTTTTGACTAGCTCTCTGCTTCTCAATGTTGCGAAAATTGATTAGACTCAAAAAAAAAGTGGTACAGAATTCATTTAATATTCTGTACAACTTTTTTCTTTCTTCTTCTCTTACAGCCACAAGAGAAAACAGAAGCATATATTTTATAATAAAATATCCTATTATAAGATAGTTTGTGAAAATTTCTCAAATTCAGCATCTGTTATGTAATAGGAATTGAGCATCTCTGAGCAGATCCTTATACATATGAATCTCTTTGTGTTAAATTAGTACTTCAATCGTTTTCATGAGAATGGTCAGAATAAATTCATTTTCAAGACGAGCTTTGATCGGAAAGATGAAGTAGAAGCGCTGTGCTTCATTTTCAGGATCAAATTAGAAATAAAGGAGAGTTAGAATGACTCAAGAGAAAATTACTGCATCTGCAGCAATGTTGAACGTATTGAAAACAAGGGGCGTAGATACCATCTACGGAATCCCATCAGGAACACTTAGCTCATTGATGGACGCTTTGGCTGAAGACTAAGATATCCGTTTCTTGCAAGTTCGCCACGAAGAAACTGGTGCTCTTGCAGCAGTTATGCAAGCTAAATTTGGTGGCTCTATCGGGGTTGCAGTTGGTTCAGGTGGACCTGGTGCGACTCACTTGATCAATGGTATTTATGAAGAAAAAGATCTTATTTTCAGTCTTTTAGCAATGCTTGGTCTTGTTTGTGTAGGTGGTTGGCATTTTATTTCCCAAAACCAAGCGCAGGCCGTAAAAGCAGAAGCAAAGAAAACATTTATTCAATCAAGCCGTCCGACCATTTTTTTCCATGGTTGGGGCTCAAGCAGTCGTGCGGAAAGACATATGGCTAATGCGGCTAAAAATGCTGGCGTTACTCAGACCATCATCGAAGCTAAGGTAGCTGAGGATGGACAGTCACTCTAAAAGGAACCATTCCTAAAGATGCTGTCAATCCGATTGTCCTAGTCAATTTCGACAATAATCGAGGAGCTAGCACTCAGGATCAGGGCAACTATGCCTTCGCTGTTGTCAAAGCTCTCAAGATACTTATGGAATTACGGAGATGAATATGGTTGCTCACTCATACGGGAATATGGCCATCGTCTACTATATGCTCCAACATGGCAGTGATACGAGTCTACCTAAATTGGTCAAACAAGTGGATATTGCTGGTCACTTTAACGGAATCATCGGTATAGATGAACCGGAAAATATCACCCTAGATGACGAAGGAAAACCATCTTGCATGACAGAGTCCTATCAAGAGCTCTTGTCTCTTGGAAATCACTACCCTCAAGGTCAGGTTGAAGTTCTTAACATCTTTGGCAATACAGGTAAAGGGAGTGATGAGCGCGTGACCAATTTGTCTAGTCAATCTTTGGGCTACCTGCTTAAAGGACATGTCAAATCCATTCAAGAAAAGAAATCTCAGGTCCAGATGGCCAACACAGTAAACTTCATGAAACAGCTTTAGTGGATAAGCCGATAATTGCTTTCTTGTGGGGCAAATGAGTTTATAAGAAAACAAAAATTCTAGTAGAGGATGTCTACTAGATTTTTTTTTTAATACAAATCCCAATTCGAAGTTGAGAATTTCTTAGTTCGAGTCATATAAAATGCGTAAAATGAACTTCCCTTGCTAAGGTCATCACTGTTGCGATGGAGATGACAATGGTCGGATAGGCAGAAAAAGAAGGGAAAAGAACTAGTCCAATAAGGAAGATTCCTGCTTGGAGTCCGTAAAAGTCTTGTTATAACGAAGGTAGCTCTTGTTTTTCTGAAAAAATTTAATTTTCCACTTGACAAGTGAGTGAACACTCACTATAATGTCATTTGTAATCAAAGTGAGTAAACACTCACTAAGGAGGATGCATATGAAAACATTGCTACATTTACAAGATTTACAAAATCTTTTTTGGTCAACAACTGGTGTTAAACCACGTAGGTTTTGAATTACAGTCTGGGGAAATCATTGGTCTAATCGGTCCCTCAGGTGCTGGTAAATCAACCATGATTAAAAACCATGTTAGAATGGAAAAGGCAGATAGCGGTATTGCTTTTAGTCTTAGAAAATACCATGCCCAATCGTCATATTCTAGGAGATATTGGCTACATGGCTCAGTCAGATGCCTTATATGATGCCTTATCAGGTCAGGAAAATTTGCAATTTTTCGGTAAGCTCAAAGGACTTTCTAAGAAAGACTTGTCATCTGAAATTGCCCATGTAGCTCAAGTGGTAGATTTGACAGATCACTTAAACAAGGCTGTATCTGGTTATTCAGGAGGGATGAAAAGACGTTTGTCACTAGCCATAGCACTTTTAGGAAATCCTCAACTCTTGATATTGGACGAACCGACAGTTGGGATTGACCCTTCTCTTCGAAAGAAAATTTGGAAAGAGTTGATGGCGCTCAGAGACAATGGTGTAGAATCTTGGTTACAACCCATGTCATGGATGAAGCAGAGCTGACAGATAAGGTCGGACTACTATTAGGTGGAAAATCATTGCCTTTTGATACACCATCCAAGCTAAAAAAGAATCTTATGGTGTTTCAAGTATTGAAGAAGTCTTTTTGAAAGCAGAAGGAGAATGAAATGAGAACAATTGCCATTGCAAAAAAGTCAAAGAATTGCTACGTGACAAACGGACACTGGCCTAATGTTTGTGGCACCAGTCTTTATTATGTGGCTGATGAACATCATGTTTTCGGCTAGTACAACGGTGACTGTTAAGCTAGCGACACAAGATGTGCCAAGTAGTTTGGTAAGTAAGATGGACGACTTAGAACATGTCAGTGTCAAAACTACAAAGACTTGGATAAAGCCAAAGAGGCTTTAAACGATGAAAAGTAGATGCAGTTATCTCTTTATAAGGATGGGGGAATATCATGTAGCCTATGCTAATACAGATGCCTCTAAAACTTCGGTGACCCGACAAGTATTACGCACCAGTATTGCCAGTGAAGACACCAATCAATTATTAGCCCGTGTGAAGCAATCCCTTCCACAATTACAACTAAAGGTAAAATCTCCTGAAATTAAGGAATCTTATGAATATGGTAACGAGGACACCGGATTCTTTGCTAAAATGATTCCTGTTTTGCTTGGGTTCGTCGTTTTCTTCTTTGTCTTTTTTGATTTCAGGGATGGCACTCTTGAAAGAACGTACTAGCGGAACCCTAGATCGTTTGTTGGCAACCCCAGTCAAACGTTCGGAAATCGTTTACGGCTATATGTTGTCTTACGGCCTTATTGCCATACTGCAGACAGGAGTAGTCGTTCTAGCAGCCATCTGGTTGTTGAACATTGAAGTTGTCGGAAGCCTGTTAAATGTTATAATAGTTAATGTGGTACTGGCTCTGGTGGCACTAGCCTTCGGAATTCTCTCTTGTCTACCTTGGCAAAATCAGAATTCCAGATGATGCAATTTATTCCTCTTGTGATTATGCCGCAACTCTTTTCTCAGGAATCATTCCACTTGATTCAATGGGAGACTGGGCAAAACGCTAGGGAAATTCTTGCCTTTAACCTACTCAGGTGATGCGATGAGTCAGATTATTCTTTACGGACGTGGACTTGGAGATATTTTTACCAAATATTGGTGTTCTACTAGTCTTCCTTGTCGCTTTGACAGTTCTCAATATTGTCGGCTTGCGTCGTTACCGTAAAGTATAAAATATAAATATACGAGGATGAAAATGAGTGAGAGTGTTTTTGAGTCGTTTGAAGCTTATCTAAAGGGTGCAGACTATCCCAAGGGAAAAAAAAATCATGCAGGCGGCGGTCGATTTGATTTCTACTAAGAGTTACAATGGGACCTCCACCTTACAAATTGCCAAACATGCGGGACTTAGCCAAGCAACGCTCTTCAAGTATTTCAAGACCAAAGAAGATTTATTAACGGCTATTTTGCACCCTGTTGTTCCAGGACTTTTCGGTCGTTTTTTGAAGAACTTTTAGCCTTAGAAACGACTGAAGAAAAGGTGCATTATCTTATCTAAAATCGTATGGCCTATCTCAAAACGAATCGCGCTTTGATGAAAATTATTCTTCAGGAAATTTTTTTCAAATAAGAAACTGAGAAAGAACAACTTTATATTTGGAATACTCTTCAGGATAAATTATTAGTACTCCATAAGGAATTGATAGCAGATTCACGAGTGAATCCTGAAATCACGGTTCCTCAAATGGTTCGTATTTGTACAGGTCCCTTATTGGCCTACTTTGCCCAACTCTATATCGTTAGCGACAATAGTGACATAAGAGAAGAAGACTTAAATTTGTTGGAAAAACAGATTTTAGGTGGTTTGTGGAAATAAACGCCGACTGAAATGATATTTCTTAAAATAAAACACAAAAGGACATATTTCTGACTAAAAACAGATTCATGTCTTTTTTTAGGTGTTATGATTTAATCATCTATTTTTCTTGATTATAAGCTAATAGATTTTATGAAATCATATAATCAGTTTGAATTTTTGATATAATAATTCTTAAAACTTAGGAGGCAACAGATGATAAACAAACATGAAATCCCAATTTTAGAGTTTGATGACAATCCTCAGGCTGTGATTATGCCGACCCATGAGGATTTAGTCTTGAACTTGCCGGCTAGGTGCGTCTACGCCTTTTTAGAGGAAGAAATCGAACGCTATGCGAATGCTGTTGGCGCTGAAAAAGTTGGAGAGTTTGTCTCTGCCACCAAAACTTATCCTGTTTATGTGATGACCTACAATGGGGAGGAGATTTGCTTGGCTCAAGCCCCAGTTGGCTCAGCTGCAGCTGCACAATTTATGGATTGGCTAATTGGTTATGGTGTAAAGAAAATCATTTCAACTGGAACTTGTGGCGTTTTGGTAAACATGAAGGAAAATGTTTTTTTGATTCCTACTAGAGCGTTGAGGGATGAAGGAGCGAGTTACCACTATGTAGCTCCATCCCGCTATATAGACATGAATAAACAAGCTCTGGAAGCTATTGAGAAAACTTTAAAAACAAAAGAAAATCCCCTATGAAGAGGTCATGACCTGGTCGACAGATGGTTTTTATAGAGAAACACCAGATAAGGTTTCCTATCGCATTGAAGAGGGCTGTAGGGTTGTAGAGATGGAATGTTCTGCACTTGCAGCAGTTGCTCAACTTCGAGGAGTTATTTGGGGATTACTACTATTTACGGCAGATTCCCTTGCAGATATTGACAATTACGATCAAAGAGATTGGGGCTCAGAGGCTTTTGATAAGGCTTTGGAGCTTTGTCTGGATATCATTGTTCAGATGTAATCTAGATTCAATAGAAAAAAAGCATGATTGTCTAGTCATGCTCTTTTCATGTATCAATTATTATTTCAAAATATCCCAAAGCTCTTGGGAGTCTCAGTTACAAAATATGGATTTTCTGCTAATAGGGTTTCGTTAGCCCCGAATCCCCAGGTCACCGCTATTGTTTTGATGCCAACTGTTTTTCCACCAATCAAATCAAACTTGGTATCACCAACAATGACGGACTGGGCTTTAGGAGCTTGATTTTCAGTAATGGCACGCTGCAAGACATCAGCCTTATGAAAAGCAGCAGGGTAGATCCATAAATACCTTCAAAATATTCAGTAATCCCAAGGTGTTGGCACATTTCTAGGGCAATGGGTTCATTTTTGAGGTTGTGATAAAGATTTTCTTGTTAGGGTCTTTACTAAGTTGTTCAAGAACTTCCTTAATGCCATCATAGAGGTGAGCTTCCAATTGTCCTTTGGTCTCATAATAGTCACGATAAATCTTGACAGCTTTGGCAGCACCTTCTTCACTAACCTCTTGTTTAAAGGTTACCTCGAGAGGTGGTCCATAAAGGTACGAATTTTCTGATCACTAGGAACAGGAAGGCCTAGTCTTTCAAAAAAAGTTTGAACAAAACCATTGTGAATACCCTCAGAACTATCAACGAGGGTACCATCTAGGTCGAAAAAAAAAAATGTGTGAGTGTCATAGAATTCTCCAATATATTCGCTTTGGTTTATTATATCATGATAAAAACGGTTAAAGTGGTTAGGGCTATTTATCATTCTAAAAAGTTGACATGACTTTTTATGTGTAACTGTTCGTTCTTGCTTATTTCCAAGTGCCTTGATGCGGGCTTCTAGGAGAATAGGACGACCTTGAACACTTCGCGTATAAATAAGATCATATTTTCCTAGGCTTTTTGTATATGTCGGAGGAAAGACTCTGCATCTGCCTTTCGCTTTTCAAACATACTTGGAACGGCAAAAAAATTCGGTTTGGTTGGTCCTTCACTTTGTGAGAAGCCTTTAAGATATAGCGTTGATTTTCGATAGGAGCGAAAAAATTCAGCCATAGTCTGAGCAAAGATTTCTTTTTTCCCTCATGCTAGCACCCTTGAGATAGATGGCGTTATAAATCGCTTGTTTACTGTCTTTACCACTCTAGGAGCAGATTCTTTAGTCTCAATCTGACCTGAATCCAGCAGGGCTTGATGGATAGCTTTGCCAAAAATTTCCAAACGTTTATAGGGGCTCTTATAGATAAAATATCTTCCCCAAAAAGATAGCCAGCACAAGTAGCGCAAGTAAGAATATAGGTAGGCTTTGATCAAACGGCTTCCCAATAATCAGATATCTTCCCAAATCAATAATAAAAAAAAGTGGCAGCAGGGCTTGGGAAATAAGAAAGGCCTTCATCCAATCATTAAGGTATACCAACGGTAGAAATTGTTTGTCGACCTCAACTTGGTTGACCACTTCCATTTCTTCGTATAGCGGGAGGGCTTGTTGCCAACGGTCTTTAAGCTCCTGACGTTTTTGAGATAGTGTAATGGCATTTTGATTAAGTTTTTCTAGACCCTTTTGGCTAAAAGTTAATTGATTGAGGTCAAGGCGATCAATGCCTGATTCAATAGTGGGCTCTTGATAATGGAGACCCAGAAACTGTGTCATACGCCGATCTAACAAATCTAAGTCAGGACTAAGTGCATACAACTGCAGCTCTAATGTCTCATCGTATTTTTTCTTCCTCATCTTGAAAATCAAACCATCTCCTAGGTGATAAATTAATAGAAACCAAATGCCAGATATTACTCGTTTTATTAGGATTGTCTGGCCAGACACGGATGGCACGGCCTCGCATCTGATTACTTAGCATGAAAGCTTCCAACAAAACTAGCTAAAATAAGGAGTTAACACAAGGGTGCATCCCAACCTTCGCCCAATAAAGACTTTGTCCCAATAATCACCTGAATATGTCCTTCTTGGAAAAGTTGGGTAAGGGCAGTCACTAGATCATGGTGAGAACCAGAAACACTCACCTTAAGATAGTCCTCTTGGCTCAACTGTCCAATAACATCATAGGATAAACGAGAATTAGGAATGAGTCGCTCTAGATGTTCTTTAGCTGAAGTTGGAATAATCACTAAACTTCCTGTCAATACAGCCACAGGTACCGTCCAAGACTGTTCAATTATTTCTCTACGAATAGATTCAAAGTAAGAGAGCACACCTAGTTGTGTAAATTGTGCACTTTTATCACCTAGATGAACTTGAAAATCCTTACGTATAAAGTCTGTCAAAACAAGTTGACGAAGATTACTTCCTAGAGACTGGTATTCTGCCTTAAAAATATCTCTAACAGCATTGAGTTTTCCCAATGATTGATTAAGCAGGACATCTTGCTTCTTATTCCGGATAAGTTTAACTTGATTTCTCTCGATAAGACCATTTGCTTTCAAAGTCACTTTTTAATTGGTTAAAGGCTCCTCAGTAAATCCAAACCAATTTGGAACCTGAAAAATCAAGCCATTAAGCAAGGTTTCAAACCACTCAAGCGTAAAAGTCGGCAAGGGTTTTTGCAGAGAAGTTCTTGAAAACGTTGAGGAAAAGACAATTCTTTAGACCGTAAAAAAATCAGAATAGCGGAAAGATATTTAGGATTAGCCAATAGGTCATCATCGCTAATTTGGGCCACTTAGTGCTGGACTAGACTGAATGGTGTTTGAGAAGTTTATATCTGTAGACAGTTTAGTTAGAAAGTTAAGTTTCTGCTTATCAAACCGGTCCAATTGTGCACGTTCTTCCTTTGTTGGAAAGGCGAAGTAGACATAGTCCTGGTGAGGACAGAGCGTCCCTTCCTTAACCAGTTCAGGCACTGTAATTTCTTCATCAATCTCACCACACATGCTTATATAACGTTCCCAAAGTGCAGGTTCTCCCTCGTATGGGGGTGTTGCTGTCAAAGAAATCATCTTGATTTTGGAAAAGCTTTATGAAAACTCTCAAACTCTTCCACCATTCATTTCTTAAATGATGGCATTCATCAAACAAAGTCCCTAAATCTTGGTCCCCAAAAGTTTTTCGAATATCGAAATCTTGAAAATCGAAATGCTCTTGTTGAGCCTCATCATCTGTGTCCTCAATAAGACTATCGCCCACGACTTGGTTCATAGCACTGTGCAGTGCTTGATAAGTCGCAACCGTAATCATTTTAGCTTTTTAAATCCTGTGAAATGAGTTGTTCTACTAGATTGTCATCACTTAAAAAGCTTGTTTAATCCGATCTACCCATTGTTGACGGATGGTAACTGTCGGAACTAAAATTAAAGTTGGATTACCAAAACGCTGTATAAATTCAATTCCTAAGGTTGTTTTACCAGAACCAGGAGCAGCCACCAAGTGAATCTTACCATCCTCCATAAAGCTTTCGGCTTTATCGAGAACACGCTGTTGGTACTGTCGCCATTGTCCCTTAAATGAAAGCTGATCTAACATAATTTCCCTCCAATGTTATTATATCATATTAGATAGAACTGGCCATATGGATAACATGAATAGTAATATTTTTTATAATATACGTCTCAAATAACATAAAAACACCCCAAAAAGCTTTTGGTAAATCAGGTGCAATAATTAAGTTTTTAATGTGTTAGTTACGAGTGAAAAGGCTGTCAATGTTATTTAAAAGGGTTTTCAGTGTATTTTAATATATATTCACCGAAAAAATACTAGTTAAGGGATGTTCCAAAATCATTTGCCAAAGAATCGAAAAAATTGAAAAATAATAACCAACAAAGAAGAAGAATTCAAAAGATCTCTTACTTAAATAATTAAAATTCAAAGGATGATATAATTGACATTTAACAGCGTACAAATGTCCTCAAACTCAAAGGTTATAGTTGTGATTGAAATCAAAAACAATCCATTCCTTCAAAAAAATCTTAGTCATAATTGACATTTTTAAGATAACTTTAAAGTAACGATTTAATCCGATTTTACCGAGGAGTTGCCATGAAAAAATAAATCTTCTTTATTTATTAGCTATTCTGGCCATCATTTCTGGTCTTTTACTGTATTACTTGCCAGACATGACGTCTAGACATAATGCAGAGTCAAATAAACAAGCCAGACTTTTTAAGGAGAAGACGATTGTCCATGATTTTGGTACGACAGAGTTGAAAAAGCTCCAAAACATATCGTTATCCTCGACAACCTCTATGGCGAAATCTTAGATCCTCTGGATATTACTCCAGTAGGAGCGACAACTGGTCAAGCTGATAGTCAAGAATTTTCAACCCTCTTTAAGAAACAATACAAGGATAAAAAAGTTATTTCAGTTGGTTAGCAGGGGAGTCCAGATTTAGACAAGATTGCTGAGTTAAAACCTGATTTAATTCTTATGACAGGCGAGCAGGAAGACCTCTACGAGGAGCTGTCTGAAATTGCACCGACTGTTGGTTACCAAATCAACACCGATGAAAATTGGGACTATCACGAAACCTCATTAAAGGTGGCAGAAATCTTTGATAAACGTGATGAGATGAAGAAGGATCTCGATAGATTGGATGCTAGGGAGGCCGTTTTCGCAGAGAATGTCAAAGCAAAATTTGGCAGCCAAAAACTTATGTATTTGAGCGTGACTGACAATGATATCCGTTACTACGCTTACGGGCATTTTGGTTACCTGTATGATACTTATCATTTCAATCGAGCGGAAACCTTCAATCCAGATGATATGTTCCAAGTTATCGATCCAGATAAACTAAAAGACATTAATCGGATCTCCTGATTGTTCAAGCAGATTCTCAAGAACTCCTAGATAACAAACTTAAAAATACCCCTGTCTGGACTAGCTTAAGGCTGTTCAAAATAACAAGGTCATCTATGCTGACTACTCAACCTACATGCTGGGCTTTGGGATTGTCTCCCAAGAAGCTATTATGAAACAGATTTCTGATGAATGGGGATTAAATTAAACTAAAAACGACCGGTAGGGTCGTTTTCTATGTTCAAAGTAAGTTTAACTGACAAACAAACGTTTAATATGTTTCCTCAAGGCAAAATAGAGCTGAATGGTCATGGGAATCCAAATCAAGGGCTCGCATAGGATAACGCCAAGGTAGCGCATAGAAGGAATAACCAAAAGAACAAAGAGAATTTTTCCAAAAAGCTCAATGAAACTAGAGGTTAAGGGTGTGAGTTTCTTACCTAGGCCCTGGAGACTATTTCTGAAAATAAAGAGCATCCCCAAAATAGGATAAAAGAGAACTAATACGGAGGTAGCGACTAGCATTGTCAATAATCACAGCATTATCAGAACCAGAGATAAAACCAGCTAAAAAGGGACTTGCTATATAGAGAAGGACACAAGCAATGACAGACCAGGTGATAGAAACAAGACTTGATTGTTTTAAGCCAGCTACTATGCGTTTAAACTGTTTGGCCCCGAAATTCTGAGAGGTAAAGGTGGTCACCCCAGCAGCAAGTGAAGTCAAAGGAGAACAGCAAAGGACATAATCCGTCTTGCCGCCACTTGAGCACTAATGATGAGAGGACCAAAGCCGTTAATGGCATACTGTAAGGTCACGGTACCGATAGAAACAATGGAATTCATGAGTCCCATGGCCATTCCTTGTCCAAAAAGGTCCAAATAAAGACTTGAATCAAGAACAAAGTCTGACTTGCTTGGTAGAAGGAAGGTCACTTTTTTTCTTAATATAGTAAAGACAGAGAATTGCCGAAAGTCCTTGAGAAATAATCGTTGCCAAGCCTGCTGATTGAACACCAAGATGGAGTTGTGTAATAAAGAAAAGGTCTAAAATGATATTGACCAGAGCTGAAAAAATCAGAAAATAGAGGGCGGTAAGACTATCCCCAACCGCTCTGAGGAGTCCTGCACACAGATTATAACCCAAAGTTATTCCAACACAGGAAACAATCATAGAAATATACTGGTAGGACTGCCCGATGATAGAAGCAGGAGTTCCTAAAAATCGTAGCAAAGGATAAAGCCCAAAATGTCCTAGAATCATAACCAAGGCACTTAAGCCCAGACCGATGACAACTGTGGCCGCCAACAGACTGACGAAGTTTCCTAAAGTCTTGGGCACCGTAATAACGTGCGATAACAACGCCCATACCATTTCCAACCCCAAGAGCAAAGCCGATAACCAAAGTCAAAAATAGCAGAAGAAGCACCTACTGCAGCCAAGGCATCTGGGACCTAGAAAGCGACCCACAATCATGACATCCGCTGTATTGTAGAGTTGCTGGAAAATATTGGATATCAAAATAGGTAAAGCAAAGATTAAAAGAGACCGCAAAATAGGGCCTCGTAAAAGATCAACCGACGAATTTTTCATAGAACTTATTATAACAAGATTGTAATTGTGAAACAATGACAAAAAGCCATCCTAGGATGACTTTCGACTATTTTTTAGATAGCGGCTAAGTATTTGTGTCATATGGTTGTAGCCCGCCGCAATCATTGGAATTTGTAAGTAAATATAAGGTAAAGTGTACTGACTTTTAGTCTCTGATATGAGGTGAAAGAGGATGCCACCAAAGAGATAGAGGAAGGCATAGAGGCCTAGTGTTGCTCCATCTCCCATTCGTTTATAAGTGAAAGCGTAGTAGAACACACCACCAAGATATAGGACTAGGAGATAGCCTTGCATATAGGTTACGAAAAGAGATGCAAGGTCCCGTCGTGATAGATGGAAGTCGCAAACCTATTCCACAAAGGCTGAAACTTGTCTTTACTTGGGCCATTCCAGATGGACTGGAAGCTTCCCTCTGTCCAAGAACTGATAAACTTGGTGCTGAAAAACCAACTGGCTTCATCGGGATGTGCTAAGAGATATTGAACACGCTTATCAAAAAGGTGATTGGCACTTTTCTCAATCTTTTTCGATATTGCCTTTTTTCTTGGCGTAAATGTCACGGACATAGCCGGTATACCATCCTGGCATGCGTTTAGAATCGGGTTTGTCCTGTAAGCCCATGGCTAGCCAAGCAATCTGAGGTGTTCCAGGAATTTTTGATGAGTGGTAATCTCGTAGTAACCGGTCGTCGCCTTATGCAAACTCATAGGAAAGGCAAAGAAAGCTAAGACTAAAAGCAAATAGCGATACCGTTTCTCTCTCAGAGTCAAGAGTATCAAAATACCAGATAGCGCAATGATGAGAATGATGTTATTGCTCCTTACCCAGTAGGCCAAAGATAGCATGGCCACCGAAAGAATCGCATTCCTAGCCTTACCACGTCTTAAGTAACGTAGAAAGAAAAGAATGGCAAAACTAGAAAAGAACAAGCCATACATAAGCCCATAGGCAAACATAATGTTAAAGACTAAGGGCAAGAAACCAAAGCTCATGATGACAGCCAAACGACTAACTAAAGGCCTCGTAAACAATTCATCCGTGATTTTCCAAGTAGCATAGTTCATACCAATGACCATGCCAAGATTCAATACATAGAAAACCGAGATGACCGGTAAATGGAATCAGATAGAGAACCAGGCGTTCAAAACTGAGCAACCCCAACTGATGAGGATAGCGGTAGAAGTAGGCTCCTGGTTTTATTAAGGAGAAGTTGCCAGCATTAAACTGGAACGCTCCTTTAAAGACAGTCCCTGCATCGTCTCGACCAGCAAAACTCGTCAGAAAAAATCAAAAGTAGGCCAAAACTCACAAAGCAAACAGAAAAAAAAGATGAAAATCTGCTTTGTTGTCAGTTCCTTCAAGATTTTAGGCCAGAGAAGGGTCAAAAGCAGAATGACACCACCTGAAACATAAACATACCAAGGAACGCTACTAATCTCTGCCCACTCAAAGTATCCAGTCATCATGGTCGTGCGAATGAGTAAAGCAGTTCACAAATAATATGCCGAAGACTAAGAGCCCCACATAGCGCCCTAACCATTCTAAAAAGAACTCGTATATGACATAAGAGCCTTCATGCTGAAAGTCTCCTTTAATATAGGTAATTACCCTTATAGTTTAGCACAGTCGTCCGAAAAATGTAATGAAAACTAGAAGAAAATATCATTCATCACTGAAAGAAATTGCTCTAATGACGACATCGAAAAACTCTCTGGTTTCAGAAACGAGAGAGTTTATTTTTATAAAGTAGATTACTTCATCCGCATGCTATCGATTTTTTCTTCAGTCGGTGTGACACGTAAGGTCTTTTGTCCCGTATACGTTACGAATCCAGGTTTACCGGCCGTTGGTTTGTTGAGTTTTTAACATCAATCATATCGACTTGAACCAAGTTTGACAGACGTGCCTTAGAATAGTAGGCTGCCAATTCAGCTGCATCAGTCTTGACCTCGTCGGTTGGGTTAAGATTGTCCTTGATGACCACGTGACTCCTGGAATATCCTTGGCGTGGAACCAGAGCTCACCCTTTTTTAGCTATCTTGAAGGTCAACTCCTCGTTTTGTAGGTTATTACGACCAACCATGATAATGGTCTTGCCATCAGAAGCTAGATAACGTTCAGGTTTCTTGCGTTTCTGACGTTTGTCAGTTGAACGACGCCTCATAAAGCCAGCTTGTACAAGCTCCTCACGAATATCCTCGATTTCATCCATGTTGGCTTGAGAAAGACTGAACTCCACACTCTCCAAATAATCAATAGTCTGCTTGGTTTCCTCAATCAAACCAGTTAAGTGCTTAACAGCCTCCTTGAGTTTCTGGTATTTCTTGAAGTAACGCTGAGCATTTTGGTTAGGCGTTAGAGCCACATTTAGAGGAATCGTAATCTTTTCACCAGTGTAGTAGTTGTCTAGCTCGACACTATCCTTGTCATTTGGTACCATGCTAAGATAGGTGGTCAAAAGTTCCCCTTTTGACGGAACTCCTCAGCATTTTCAGTCGCAGCAAGCTCTTTTTCCTGTTTAACAAGTTTCTTCTTGTTTTTTTCCAGTTCATTTTGCACTCGGTGGATCAAATCACTAGCTTGTTGAGCCACACGGTCACGCGCCGCCTTGTCCAAGTAGTAGTAATCCAATAGGGCTGACAGGGTTTCAAACTCAGGTTGGTCCTGACTATCTGAGAATCTTACAGCTGAAAATGCCTTAGCCGTTAAGTTTGGCTCTACTTCACGATTGAAGAAGGCACGAAAATTCTTGAGCTTATCAGTCTCAAGTAAGGCTGATAATTCATTAGCCGTATCACGCCCCAACCCTTGGAAGAGTTTTTGAAGGTTTTTAGCTGACAAATCCTCCGTCTGTAGGATTTCAAAGAGTTTTTCGTCTGGAATGTCAAAAGGATTCTTGGCGTCCGTCTTAGGAGGAGCAATGTAGGTAGAGCCAGGCAAAATAGTTCGGTAACTATTTTGCGAGAAACCAACGTGCTTGATAGACTCTATGATTTTGTTCTCGTTCTTGTCAATAAGGATAATATTGGAGTGTTTCCCCATGATTTCCATAACAAGAGTAACCTTAACGCTATCACCGATTTCATTTTTATTAGAGACGGAAATCTCAAGGACACGGTCGTTTTCCAGTTGCTGGATATCCTCGATAACCGATCCCTGAAGGTATTTCCGCATAATCATGGTATAGGTGTTTGGATTCTGTGGATTTGGCAAGTCAGCCTTGGTCGTCTGAATACGCCCAAAAACAGGATGAGCCGAAAGCAGAAGCTTGTAATTCTGACGATTGTTACGAATGGTCAAGACCAACTCACGCTCAAAAGGCTGATTAACCTTCTGAATACGTCCGTAGAGAACCTGCTCACGCAACTCAGCCGTCATATGATGAAGAAAAAGCCGTCAAAAGACATGATGTACTTCCTTTCTTGTTAGTGATAATAATTGTTTTATTTAAAAAAAATAAAATTTTCTGTGAAACTTTTTACAAAGTTCCATGACTAATAAAGGTGTTGGCGGACGTTTCAGAAGATTCTAGGAGAACTTTTGACACAAAGTTCTGTGTTCAATTGTTTTGAGCCCCTTCGCCATTTTTAACGTCAGGCTAAAACAGTTCCCCTGAAAAATTCCGAGCGCCTGAAACTTTTAGGTTTCAGGCGCTTTTAACACGGCGGAAAGTCTCAGTTAATTGCTCGCTCTGCTCAAAAAAAAGTTATTTCAAAAACTTGAAGAGTTTATGAACTTTGTTAGTTATTTTTAAATAATTTGCATACGTTATGAACGTAAATATTGCCTAACTATTATAGCACAAAGAGAGTAAAAATGCTTGGGATGGGTAGTCGGAATTGAGTTTGGTATTATTATGGACCATTCTTTATTACAAAAAATTGTTCCGCTAAAATAGTTAAAAGTTATGTCTTAGATTATAATGAATACCTTTGAATTTATATCTGACTTGTGGTATCATTTAATATGCTGAAAATTAAAGGAGCATTAAATGAACGATATAAAAAAGATTAGCAATGCGACTAATTTGAAATACCTAGCTGTTGCACTTATGTTTTTGGACCAAATCTATCAGATGTTCGGGAGTATGGGGGCACCTATATGGTTGACGATGTTGGGACGTCTGGCTTTCCCAATTTTCCTCTTTCTTGCTGCTGATAGTTTTCACTACACTCATGATCGTATGGCTTTTCTCAGGCGTCTGCTTTACATGAGTTGGTTTATGATCATTGGCAACGCCATCATTGGTAGTATTTTTCATAATGGTAGTATCGGTTTAACCAACAATGCCTTTTCAACCTTCTTTATCACTGGGATTTTTATTTGCTCTTGGGATTTGTTGGCTAAGGGGCTTCGCGATAAATCGAACAAGGAGTTGATTCAGGGATTGGTGTCTTTCTCTTGCCAATACTTTCAGCAATTCCAGTTGCTGTAATCCTAGGGGGTTTTTGAAACACCTAACGGAAATCCATTTGTGGCTCATAGTGTGGCTTTTCTCTTGTCTCTGTACCAAGTGTTATCATGGTTGAGGGTGGCTTTGTCATGGTTATTTTGGGGTTGTTATTCTATATTTTCCGTACCAATCGCATTGCTCAAATCATTGTCTTAGCTGTTATTTCAGTGATTGCCCATCTCTTTGATCCGACGGGTGTTCAGTGGATGATGGTCTTTGCTGCGATTCCTATGTATTTCTATAATGGTGAGCGTGGTAGTGGTAACAAGAATTTCTTCTATATTTTCTACCCAGCTCATATTTATCTCTTGTGGATCCTAGCAAGTTTGTTTAGATAAAATGACAAAGGCAGTCCTTGTGCTGTCTTTTTTCGTGCTCAAAATCTATTTTTATGGTTTGTTTCCTGCTTCTAAAACTGCTATAATTTAAGGCGTAATAGAATCAAGTGATAACTAATTTGGAGGTATATCATGACAAAAGTAGCAGTAGTATTTGCGGAAGGATTTGAAGAAATCGAAGCCTTGAGCCCAGTGGATGTTTTCCGTCGTTCAGGGTTTGACTGTAACATGCTTGGACTTGAAAGTGCGTCAGTAACTGGCTCACATGGGATTCAAGTTGCTATGGATGGTGTATTTGATGGTAATTTTGCGGATTACGACTTGGTGGTTCTTCCTGGAGGTATGCCTGGCTCAACTAATCTACGCGACAATCAGGGCTTTGATTGCCTCTCTTCAAGAGGCTGCAAAAGCTGGAAAATATGTTGCTGCCATTTGTGCGGCACCAATTGTTCTCGAACGTGCTGGTCTTCTTGAAGGTCGCAAATTCACATGTTTCCCAGGTGTTGAGGACCAAATTGCTTCTGGCGAGCATCAAACTGACTTGGTGGTTGTTGATGGCAATATTGTCACTAGCCGTGGTGCCGGAACTGCATTAGCCTTTGCTTACGCCTTGGTTGATTTGTTGGGTGGCGATGGTCAACAGTTGGCTCATACTATGGTTTACGACAGATTGTTCCAATAATCTTATTTTAAGACTGTTATCCAATATTCTTAACACCTATTGTTAGGAATATTGACAATTTATGTTACCCTATGAGATGATTGAGAACGTATCAAACAGAGGCCTAGTTATAGGCTGGAGAGACCTTAGCTTAGTTTTTTTAAGCTTTGGTTTTTTTCTTTTCTCCTTTGACATCCGTCTTGAAAACGGTTATAATAATCACAAAATAACCTTTAAATGAGTCCAGAGAGGCTTGAAAGGTCGGACAGGTGAAAAACAGGGTTCTCCTGTAATTTTTGTGCGACCTTGCCATGTGGCGAGGTTTTTTGATGACATTTTGCAGTTTAGAAAGGGTTGTCATGATATTAGTTGAAGATTTAACCATTGTGAGTCAGCGTGAGATTGCACCTCGTATTTTCGAGAGATGGTGCTTAAGGGAGAGATGGTTGCGGATATGAAGGTTGGTCAGTTTGTTCATCTCAAAGTGCCAGACCCAAGTAAGCTCCTTCGTCGTCCGATTTCCATCTCAGAGATTGACTACAATAAAAAAGAGGCAACCATTGTCTATCGTGTGGAGCGTGAGGGAACAGCTATCCTTTCAAAGATGGTAGCCGGTCAAACTATTGATACCATGGGCCCTCAGGAAATGGTTTTGATATTTCCGTTGTCGATGCTGGGGAGAAAACCCTCCTCATTGGTGGAGGTATTGGTGTGCCACCTTTGGTTGAGACGGCTAAACAGTTGAAGGCTAAGGGAGTGGAAGTTGTATCAGTGATTGGTTTTGCCAATAAGGATGCCGTCATCTTGGAGGACAAACTCAGAGCTTGTGGTGAAGTCTACGTGACAACTGATGACGGTTCATACGGTATCAAGGGTTACGTTTCGACGGTTATTGATGGTTTCGACTGGACTCCAGATGCCGTATACAGTTGCGGAGCTCCAGGCATGCTTAAATATGTCGATAGCAAGTTTGAAAATCACCCTCACGCCTATGTTTCTATGGAAGCCTCGCATGGCTTGTGGTATGGGTGCTTGCTATGCCTGTGTGGTTCACGTTAAAGGAGAGTCGGACGCCAAAAATCTTCGTGTTTGCGAAGAAGGGGTAAGTCTTCCCTACCGGAAAAGTCATCGTCTAGGAGGTTACCATGTCAGAGACTAAATCAGAAAATCGTTTTAGCTATTAGCCTTCCAGGGCTCGACTTGAAAAAATCCTATTATCCCAGCTTCTGGTTGCTTTGGTTTTGGTCAAGAGTATGCCAAGTATTATGATTTGGACAAACTAGGGTCAATTATGATTAAGGCTACGACCGCCAACCCTCGTTTTGGTAATCCGACACCCCGTGTGGCTGAGACCCCATCAGGCATGCTTAATGCCATTGGCTTGCAAAACCCTGGTGTTGATGCTGTCTTGTCTGAAAAACTCCCTTGGTTGCAAGAGCATTATCCTGAGCTTCCAATCATTGCCAATGTAGCTGGATTTTCAAACGAAGAGTATGCGGAAGTCTCTCACAAGATTTCCAAAGCCAGCAATGTCAAGGCAATCGAGCTTCAATATCTCGTGTCCAAACGTGGACCATGGCAATAACGGCCTCTCTCATCGGACAAGTCCCAGAGCTTGCCTATGCGGCAGTAAAAGCCAGTGTTTCTCACTCTGATGTGCCTGTCTATGTCAAACTGACACCAAGCGTGGCTGACATCACAAGTGTCGCCAAAGCAGTCGAAGATGCCGGTGCGACAGGTTTCACCATGATTAACACCTTGGTTGGTACACGCTATGACTTGGCTACTGCAAACCTATCATTGCCAATGGCCAAGGTGGTATGTCAGGCCCCGCTGTCTTCCCAGTAGCCCTTAAGCTTATCCGCCGTTGCTCTAGCATCAGACCTCCCAATCATCGGTATGGGTGGCGTGGATAGTGCCGAAGCGGCTATCGAAATGTTTATCGCTGGTGCTTCAGCCATCGGTGTCGGAACGGCCAACTTCGCAGATCCCTATGCCTGCCCTAAAAATCATTGATCGCTCCCTGAAGTCATGGACAAGTATGGCATCACAACTCTTGAGGACTTGCGTGAGGAAGTTCGAACAGACTTGTTGGGGAAATAGAATAAAAATAGCATTTTTAAGGAGTTCAACAAAGGTATAATTACTTTCATCCCCTTTGACATTCCCTCATAAAAGCGCTATAATGGAACAAATTGAACTGAACCTTTAATCGAGTCCAGAGGCGAGAAAGGTGTACTGAGATGCTACGACATCACTAAAGGGTAGGGACTGCCCTATTTTCGTGCAACCTTCGCTGACTGGCGGAGGTTTTTGTGTGAAAGGATATAAGAAATGAGAGAAAATCGTCCTGTTATTGCCCTTGATTTCCCGTCTTTTGAGGAAGTGAAGGCTTTCCTTGCTAAGTTTCCTGCTGATGAAAAAGCTCTATGTGAAGATTGGTATGGAACTTTACTATGCGGCTGGCCTGAGATTGTGCGCTACGTTAAAGAGCTTGGTCATAGTGTTTTCCTTGACCTTAAGCTTCACGATATTCCAAATACTGTCAAATCAGCTATGCGTGTCTTGTCTAACCTTGGCGTTGATATGACAAATGTGCATGCGGCTGGTGGCGTGGAGATGATGAAAGCTGCGCGTGAAGGCTTGGGAGATGGACCAATCTTGATTGCTGTAACTCAGTTGACCTCTACCTCTGAAGAGCAGATGCGTAATTTTCAAAATATCCAAACCACACTTCAAGAATCAGTGGTTCATTATGCTACAGAAGACTGCTGAAGCAGGTCTTGATGGTGTTGTCTGCTCAGCACACGAAGTAGCGAAAATCAAAGAAGCAACAAATAAAGATTTCGTTTGTTTGACACCTGGTATCCGTCCAGCAGGAGCAGCAGTTGGTGACCAAAAACGTGTCATGACACCTGCCGATGCGCGTCAAATTGGTTCAGATTACATTGTTGTTGGTCGTCCAATTACACAAGCTGATGATCCAGTAGCAGCTTATCACGACATCAAGGCTCAATGGAACGGTCAATAAATTTTCAAAAAGACCTTATTTCATAGGAAAATAGATGGAATTAGGTTATAATAAAGAGTAGAAAACGCTTTACGGAGGATAATAATTATGACATTAGCAACACAAATCGCATCTGATTTGCTCGATATCAAGGCTGTTTACCTAAAACCCGATGAACCATTCACATGGGCATCAGGAATTAAATCACCAATCTACACGGATAACCGTATTACTTTGTCTTATCCTGAAACACGTACGCTTATCGAAAACGGGTTCGTGAAAAAGATTAAAGAAGAGTTTCCTGAAGTAGAAGTAATTGCTGGTACTGCAACTGCTGGTATTCCTCATGGTGCTATCATCGCTGACAAAATGAACCTTCCATTTTGCCTATATCCGTAGCAAACCAAAAGATCACGGTGCTGGTAACCAAATCGAAGGTCGTGTGGTTAAAGGCGAAAAAAATGGTTGTTGTTGAAGACTTGATTTCAACTGGTGGATCAGTACTTGATGCTGTAGCAGCTGCAGAGCGTGAAGGGGCTGATGTTATCGGTGTTGTGGCTATCTTCACTTACGAATTGCCAAAAGCTGAGAAAAACTTTGCGGATGCTGGTGTGAAATTGGTTACTCTTTCAAACTACACTGAGTTGATTAAAGTCGCTAAAGTTCAAGGCTACATCACAGCAGACGGACTTCAACTTTTGAAGAAATTTAAAGAAAATCAAGAAACTTGGCAAGACTAATTATCAAGATTTAAGGCGGAACGTTTTAGGCGTTTCGCTTTTTTTAGTATAATTTAGGAAAAGATAAGCAGGGAGAGTATAAGATGACAATTAATGAGTGGTCAGATGCAACGGCAATGGCTCAAGCCGTGCAAAATAAGACGGTCAGTCCCCGAGAACTAGTGGAGGCTACCATTCGTGAAGCAGAGAGGACGAATACTAAAATCAATGCTATCGTTAGCCAACGCTATCAGAAAGCTTTAGAAGAAGCAGAAACTAGAGACTTTTCAGAGAAACCTTTGCTGGAATCTCGATTTTCCTAAAGGATTTAGGGCAGGAGCAAGCTGGTGAGCCGTCAACAGCGGGTTCTCGCCTATTTACAAGTTATCGAGCAAGGAAAGCGATAATTTATGTATAAGAAACTTGAGGAATTGGGCTTTATTATTTTAGGACGTTCTAGCACTCCTGAGTTTGGTTTCAAAAAATATCAGTGATGCTCAGATTCATATCCTGTTAATCTGCCTGACGATGTGACGCACGTAATGCTGGCGGATCAAGTGGGTGGTGCGGCAGCTCTTGTGAGTTCTGGAATTTCTCCCTTTGGCACCGGCTAGTGACGGTGGAGGATCTATCCGTATTCCAGCTTCCTTTAACGGACTTATCGGGCTTAAGCCTAGCAGAGGACGGATTCCTGTCGGTCCTAATTCTTTCCGTGGCTGGCAGGGAGCCTCTGTCCAGTTTGCTTTAACTAAGACTGTACGCGATACAAAACGCTTGCTTTACCATATGCAGACGTGCCAGATGGAAAGTCCCTTTATCTTGCCCAAACTTGACAAAGATTCTTTAGAAGAACCATTAGACCTTTGAAGATTGCTTTTTGACTGTCTCTCCTATTGGTGATAAGGTATCAGAATCTGCTATTGCGGCGACAAAAAAGGCTGCTAGAGCATTGGAAAGTCTAGGACATCATGTCCATGAAATCAGCAATCAGCCCTTGAATGGGATTGAAGCTATGCAGTCTTACTACATCATGAATAGTGTCGAGACGGCTGCTATGTTTGATTCCATAAAGGCTGGTTTAGGACGGAAGATGACGCTTGAAGATATGGAGTTGATGACTTGGGCTATTTTCCAATCTGGGCAAAAGATTCCTGCCAAAGTTTACTCTAAAAGTCCTAACTCAGTGGGACCAGTATAGCCATCAGATGGCGAATTTTCATGAGTCTTACGATATTCTTCTGACACCAACAGTTGCGGATGTGGCGCCTAAGCATGGACAGTTTGCCCTCTCTGAAAACTTACAAAATCAACTCAAGCATATGTCTGAGTTTGATTGGCCAAAACAACAAGAACTTATTTGGGATATGTTTGCGGATAGCTTAGACTGGACGCCTTTCACTCAACAAGCTAACCTGACGGGACAACCATCGATTTCTTTACCTGTCTATCGGGACGAGCTGGGTCTCTCACTCGGTGTTCAACTGACAGCTGCCAAGGGAAGAGAGGACCTCATCTTACACATTGGCCCAACAGATAGAAGAACGTTCGTTTTTTAGCTAGACATTCTCATTTCCGGTTCAATATTTTGTGAAACCCTTTCAAATAGTGTAGGCTAAGATTATAAGTTTTTAACTTAACTTTTTTATCTTTTAAGGAGACACACATAGATGAAAAAGAGATTTTTCGCCGTATTTAGCCTAATTTTGGCTGCGGTCTTTTTGGTTGCCTGCTCGTCACAGAGTACAGGTGAGAAGAACTGGGGAAAAGATTGAGAAACGTGGGAGCATCAAGGTTGCGACTGCTGGAACTCTTTACCCACAAAGCTACCACGATGATAAGAATAATCTGACTGGTTATGACGTTGAGATTCTCAAAGAAGTTGGAAAACGTCTTAAGTTGAAAATTGACTTCACGGAGATGGGCGTGGATGGCATGCTTACCGCTGTAAATAGTGGTCAAGTAGATATCGCTAACTACTCACTCGAAGATGACAACAAGAACGTTAAAAATTCTTGCGTTCTGAACCATACAAGTATTCATTTCACATCCATGGTAGTCCGTGAATCAGATAATTCAGGAATTTCTTCATGGAAGGACCTCAAAGGCAAGAAAGCAGCCGGTGCTGCAAGTACCGAAAGTACATGAAGATTGCCAAAAAAAAATGGGTGCTGAACTCGTCGTATATGATAATGTTACCAATGACGTTTATATGCAAGACTTGGTAAATGGTCGTACAGACGTTATCGTCAACGATTACTACTTGCAAAAGATGGCAGTAGCTGCTATCAAAGATAAGTACCCTGTTAAGATCAACGACGGCATCTACAGTAACCCTTACTCAACAAGTCTTTACTTTCTCATTGAAGAATAAAACCCTTCAAGAAAAAGTTAATAAAGCCATCAAAGACATGAAGAAAGATGGTACCCTTACCAAGATTTCAGAGAAGTTCTTTGCTGGTCAAGACGTTACAAAGAAAACAAAAGTTGACTACACTGAGATTGATATCTCTGATGTTGAATAATATGAGCGATCCGATTGGATCGCTTATTTTAAAGAAATTGTTTAGAAAGATAGACTTATGATTATTGATTTTTCACTGATTCTAAAGAGCATTCCCTATGTCCTATCAGGTTTGCCCCTATACTTTGGGGATTTCCCTTTTAAGCTTTATGGTGAGGGAATGTATTTGCCATCATCCTTGCCTTTATGCGGATGTCGCAAAACCTTTGGTTGAAGTATCCTGCCCGTGTTTATATTTCCATCATGCGTGGGGTCCCTATGTTGGTCGTGCTCTTCATTCTTTTTACTTTGGTCTGCCTTACGTTGGTGTTCAGCTGCCCGCCCTTCTTTGTGCCTTTATTGGTTTCTTATGTGTTAGTGCTGCTTATATGGCAGAGATTTTCGTTCATCCATAGCTGCCGTAGATAAGGGGCAGTGGGAAGCCGCTCGCCTTTGGTCTTCCTAAGAAGTCTATTATCCGTCGAATTATCTTACCTCAGGCCATGCGTATAGCAGTAGCACCTCTTGGTAATGTCATCATTGACATGGTAAAGAGTTCCTCGTTGGCGGCTATGATTACAGTGCCTGACATTTTCCAAAATGCTAAGATTATCGGTGGGCGTGAGTATGACTACATGTCTATGTATATCCTAATCGCCCTTATTTACTGGACTTTGAGCTTTACTTTGAACTGCTTCAAGGCTATCTTGAAAAACGTTTAGCTACCTATTGATTATTGAAAAAATTGTTTGATTATCTAATAAAATGTTGAAATTTATTTAATTCTAATCTTATAAATGTGGTATAATAAAAACGATTTAAAAATCAGAAAGGTATTTTGGAATGAAGAAGAAAACAGTCGTTGCAACGACCGTATCAACCCTACTTGTCTCAACTGCCATCTTGGCCAATGCTGTCCATGCTGACGAGGTAGAAACTCATGCAACTATAACAGCACCAAGCACTGAAGTAGTAGCTACAGAGGCAACTACCAATGCGACATCTACTGTAGCAACAACTGCATCTAGCGAGTCTGCAGCACCAGTAGCTAGTTCAACATCAGTTGTTACTGCTTCAACAGCTGAAACAAGCGAAACACCTGCTGCTACAGCAAGTGAAACAGCAACTGCAGCCGCAACTCCTACAACAGAAGTCGTGACAAATGCTAGCACAAGTGCCAGCAACGACACTGTAACTGTCCTTCACACCAACGATGTTCACGGTCGTATGGTTGAAGATGATCGTAACGGGTTATTGGTGATGCCCTTTTTTGTCTGGTATCGTAAATGATTCTCGTTCAAAAGGAACAACCCTTGTCTTTGACTCGGGGACTCATTCAAGGACTTCCAATCTCAAACAGTTCTAAAGGTGAAGACATGGCAAGCGTCATGAATGCTGTTGGTTTTGATGCCATGACAGTGGGTAACCATGAGTTTGACTTTGGTCTTGACCAATTGCGTCGTTTGAGCAAACAAATCAATTTCCCAATCATCACATCTAACGTATATGTAGATGGCGTCCGTCTTTTCCAACCATCTACAATCGTTGACAAAACACCTGGTGTTGATGGAGATGAAGTAGTTGTTATTGGTGTCACTACACCTGAGACAGCTACTAAGACACACCCCTCGTAACATTCCTGGCGTCTCTTTCACTGATCCTATTACTGAGGTTAAGGCTGTTGTTGACCAAGTGGAATCAAATGCCCGTGCCGAAGGTAAGGAATACAAGACTTATGTTGTCCTTAGTCACTTGGGTATTGATACAACAACTCCAGTTGAATGGCGTGGATCAACTTTGGCAGAAGCTCTTTCAAACTATGCACCTTTGAAAGGAAAACGTGTTCTTGTCCTTGATGGTCACTCACACACTCTCCACACAGCGACATACGGCGATAACGTTACTTACAACCAAACTGGTAGCTACCTTAACAATGTTGGTCGCGTCGTTTATAATTCTGACCGTGTCTTGTCACATGGCGTGATTTCACATGACGAAGCTAAAAAGAATTATCAAGTTAACCCAACAGTTAAAGCTATGATCGATGATATCCAAGCTAAGTACAAGGCGGATTCTTCGAAAGTCGTAATTGAAAATAGCCCTGTTAAACTTAGCGGTGACCGTATGGATGTTCGTGTTCGCGAAACGAATCTTGGTAATGTGGTCGCAGATGCTCTCTTAGATTACGGACAATCAGCTTTCACACACAAAGTCTAACCTTGCCGTGACAAATGGTGGTGGTCTTCGTGAAACAATCGCCAAAGACAAGCCAATCACTAAAGGTGATATCATCGCCGTGCTTCCATTTGGTAACTCAGTTGCTCAAATTCAAGTAACAGGTCAAAATATCCATGATATGTTTGTCAAATCTCTTGGTTCTATTCTCCAAGTTGACGAAAGTGGTAAAACTGTTCTGGATGAAAATGGTCAACCCTCTTCTTGAACCATCTGGTGGTTTCCTTCAAGTATCAGGAGCTCGTGTTTACTATGACACAACTCTTCCAGCTGAAAAAACGTATCTTGTCAATTGACATTTTGGATCCAGAAACTGGTGTCTATAAACCACTCAACACAAACGGAACTTACTACCTTGTAACGAATGACTTCTTGGCTGCTGGTGGTGATGGCTTCACAATGTTGGGCATGGTCCTCGTGAAGAAGGTCCTTCAATGGATACCGTCTTTTGCGGATTACTTGACACGTGCAGACCTATCTAAGTATGCAGTTATCAATCCAAACTCACGTACCATTTCAATTTCAAGTGCTGATTTTGCTGCCTTGAACAAGACAAAGAAAATGCAGCAGACCCTACACTTAATCCATTGGTCCTGTTACGCCATCAACTATTGCTGAAAGATTTAAAGAAACTAGCAAACCAGTGGTGTCTAAAGTAGTGACGACTCCTAATGGTAAAGTATTCTTCATTTCAACAAGAAAGCGAAGCACTTAAAGAAACAGAAAAAGTGGCAGAAGCTTCTGCTCAAACTGAAGTTCTTCCTACAACAGGTGACAAGGCCTCACACGCTGGGCTCCTGGACTTGGTATGTTGCTAACTCTCTTTGGACTTAGTGGAAAACACAAAGGTAAAGAGAAAACTAAGAAGTTTGCAGATAAAAAGAGTTAACCATTTGGCTAACTCTTTTTTTTTCTTGTTGTTGCTATGTGTTTTCGATACTGACTTGGTGTTTGGTCGTAATAGTGTTTAAATTGACGGTTGAAATTGGATAAATTGTTAAAACCAACATCAGTAGCAATTTCCAAAACTGGTTTTACGCTATTGCGGAGCTCTTCACAAGCAGCATGAAGTCTTGCTTGAATGATAAATTCGGTACAAGAGGTACCAGTTTGTTGCTTAAAAATCGTCATAAAGTGAGTCTTACTATACCCCATAAGCTCTGACAACTTATCAATAGTGAGATTTTCGGCATAATGCTGGTTAATGTAATCAACGATTTCCCGAATTTTTTCATTTTTACGATAATGATCATCAGAAGTCTTTCGCTCTACCAAGCGATAGAAGTAGAAGAGATAGATTAATTCCTTCCTAGTTTTGACTTGAGAAGAAGTTCATAGTGACGATCTTTCTGACGAATTATCTTAAAAAATCTCAAGAGAAGTGCTTTAATTTCCGTATAACCCTCGTCTGATGGTCTTAGACATTGTTTAAACTTAAAATTGGAATTCTGTAAGGGCTGAAGATAACGGAGACTAAGCAGATCCACCAGAGACTGTCCCAACATATCCAAATGAAAATGAAGGGTATCAGTATGATGAGACTGATTATCTATGGGATGAATCGAATGAAGCTCATTAGGACATATAAAAAAATATCTCCAGCCTGACTGTCAAAATAGTCATAATCAATGATAGCGAGCTGTCCCCTCATAAACATACTGTATCTCAAGCTCAGGATGCCAATGAAAAAGAATATCAGGGCGCCCATTTTCAACCTTGGTTTCCGTCAATCGAAATGGAAGCAGATTATCGTCAAAAGTCTATCAAATGTTTTAAAATCAGTATCAGTAGTTGCTTGACTCATGGAAACCTTTCAAAAATCATAGGATAGTACCATGATAGCATTTTCTTTCTTAAAAAGCTTGAGTAAATCGTCTGATGGTATTGATAGGTTTTAATTTTACATAATTTTATTTCTGTATTTATGATGTCAAAAATAAAAAGATGACTAGAGCATCTTTTTACATAAATTTAGTTATGTTTATTTTCCTAGACAGAACTGACTAAAGAGTTGTGTAATGAGTTCATCTGGGGCGGCGTCACCAGTAATTTCTCCTAAAACTTCCCAGGTGCGTGTCATATCAACCTGTAAGAGGTCAACAGGCATGCCTAATTCAAGACCTTGATTGACTGCTTCAAGACTTTCGAGGGCTTTTTCAATGAGTGAAATGTGACGGGCATTTGAGAGATAAGTAGCATCTTTCTCCACTAGACCAGCATTATCAAAGAAGAGCTGATTGATACGATCTTCAATTTTGTCAATATTTTTCATTCTTGAGGACTGAAATTGGAATGACATCTTTGGGAAGCTCTTCCATTTGGATTGCTTGTGGTAGGTCTGTCTTATTTAGAAGAATGATGCGATTGCTATTTTGACTGATTTCTCTTAATGTACGGTCTTGCTCTGTTAACGGTTCAGAGCTATTAAGCACAAGGAGAACCAGGTCAGCCTCTTCGAGAGCTTTCTTGGAACGCTCAACACCAATCTTTTCAACCACATCATCTGTGTCTCGAATACCAGCAGTATCGATTAACTTAAGTGGAACACCCTTGATATTAACGTATTCTTCAATGACATCACGGTAGTACCTTCAATATCCGTAACGATAGCTTTCTCCTCGCGTAGGAGATTGTTAAGAAGACTAGATTTTCCGACATTTGGACGACCAATGATTGCCGTTGAAAGGCCTTCTCGTAGGATTTTTCCTCGTTTAGCAGTGGCAAGAAGATTTTCTAAAAGTGCTTGGAACTCTTGAGTTTTTCACGGACAAGAGCTGTGGTAACTTCTTCAACATCATCATATTCTGGGTAATCAATATTAACTTGACTTGAGCCAAGGTGTTAAGGATTTCTTGGCGAGTGTTGTTAATGAGATCCTTGAGCGACCCATCAAGTTGAGAGAGACGGCAACGGCCATAGCCTTATCAGTCTTAGCACGAATCAAATCCATAACAGCTTCGGCCTGAGTCAAGTCCCAGACCATTCAAAAAGGCACGTTTAGTAAATTCTCCTGGTTCGGCCATACGAGCACCAGAACGGATAAGGAGTTGAAGGATTTCATTAGTTACAGCGACACCACCATGGTGTTGATCTCCACGACATCCTCACGCGTAAAGGTCTTTGGTGCACGCATAACACTTACCATGACTTCATCAATGGTTTCCTCATTTTCGACAATATGGCCGTAATTGATAGTATGTGAAGTAACCGTTTCTAGATCTCTTCCTTTGAAAACCTTATTAGCAATAGCAACTGCATCGGTTCCAGATAGGCGAACGATACCGATAGCACCTTCACCTAAAGGTGTTGAAATTGCAGTAATCGTATCAAATTCTTTGGTAATTGACATAGTTATTCCTTTGGATTTTTTCTGTATATAGTTGAAAAATGATTTAATTTCATTGTAACGCAAAAGACCAGTAGTAGCAAGGATTGGTGCCGATAAAGTCAAGAAAAAGAGCCTGAGGCTCTTTTTGTTTATTTATGACGTTCAAAGTATAATTTGGTTTCTTTAATGATGATTGGTGAAAGGACTAGGAGGGCAATCAAGTTAGGCAATGCCATCAAGCCGTTTACGATATCCGAAATTTTCCAAACAACATCAAGTGTGAGGTATCCACCAAGGGCAACCATGACTCACAAAAATGAGGCGGTAGAGTGGAAGGAATTTCGTTGATTTGAAAATGAATTCGAAACAACGTTCACCGTAGTAAGACCAACCCAAGATTGTTGTAAAGGCAAAGAGAACTAAAGAAAGTGTTAAGGCAATTTCACCAAATGTTTGCCAAAAACAGAAGAGAAGGCGGCTTTGTGTCATTGGGGCACCTTCTAGGCTACCTGACCATTGACCCAGTTACAAGGATAGCAAGACCAGTAAGCGTACAGATGATAATCGTGTCAATGAAAGTACCTGTCATCGAAATCAAACCTTGTTCAACAGGTTCTTCGGTCTTAGCGGCAGCGGCAGCGATAGGGAGCTGATCCAAGACCTGACTCATTTGAGAAGACACCACGCGCAATACCAAGTCGCATAGCAACCATGACTGTTGCACCAGCAAAACCACCTACGGCTGCTTTACCAGTAAAGGCAGATTGGAAGACTGTTCCAAGGACTGGAAGAAGTTGACTAAAGTTAGTAATGATAACCACAAGAGCTGCTAGGATATAAAGTCCAGCCATAAATGGTACGACCTTTTTCAGAAACTTTAGAGATAGATTGATACCACCAAAAATGATGGCAGCAGTGATAAGAGCGAGTATGATACTTACGATTTTAGGTGACCAGTCAAAGCTATTTTGAAGTGAAGCGGTGATTGAGTTAACTTGAGAGAAAGTACCAATCCCCAACCATGCAACAAAGCACACCTGCAAAGGCAAAGAAGTAGGCCAAAGGTTTAGCAATTGTTTGCCATTTCCCCAGAAAAAACCGTGTGTGATGTAATACATTGGTCCACCAGAGACATTTCCTTGGTCATCAAGTGTACGGAATTTAATAGCCAAAAGACCTTCGGAATATTTGGTTGCCATACCAAAGAAAGCGGCAATCCACATCCAGAAAAGGGCACCAGGTCCACCAGTTTTGATGGCTGTAGCTACCCCAACAATGTTACCTGTACCAACAGTTGCAGCAAGAGCTGTCGCAAGGGCTGCAAAACTAGAAATATCACCTTCTCCTTTATCTTCAGCTAAAGATAAGTTTAAAGGCTTTAGGCAGACGAATGATTTGCAAAAAGTCCAAGACGGATTGTAAGGTAGATACCAGTTCCTACAAGAAGGACAAAAGGGGTGGACCCCAGACAAAATCATCAATAGTAGTAAAAAAGTCTAACATGAATTAACAATCCTTTAACCGAGACGTCAAAAAAGAGGTTTGGCTTGACCAGACCTCTGAGAATACAAAGCTATTACTACAAGTTAAAAACTTGCGATGCTTTCTGTCCTTTTACCTGAGAGTTTGGTTGTTACCCCTGCCCCTTCGGTGTCTTGTTTACAGCTAAGGCTGCTTCAAGATCTCCAGAAGTCCGTCAATCACCAGTCATCCTGATGACATCACTCGGTTCTTATTTTATTGTGATTCTATCTTATCGAAAAAAACCGAACAGTGTCAACACTAATTTTCACAAAACTATAAAAATCCGAATATTATACTTAAGAATCCCTTTCACCAAAACCTAGAAAAGCTTGGAATAACAATCATTTTAAGCAAACAACCTCCCAATAAAAACAAACGATTATTTGCTAAAAGTTATTTCACAATCATTATGAATAGAGTCTGCATTTTCATCACAAAAAATGATAAAATAGTAGAGCTTTATTTTTGAGAATGGAGAATATGATGAACCCATTATTAACTGGTATGAATGACAAACAGGCCGAAGCCGTCCAAACGACTGAGGGGCCTTTATTGATTATGGCTGGTGCAGGATCAGGGAAGACACGTGTACTTACCCACCGAATTGCCTACCTTATCGACGAAAAAATGATCAATCCTTGGAATATTTTGGCCATTACCTTTACCAATAAGGCAGCTCGTGAGATGCGTGAGCGTGCTATGGCTTTAAACCCAGCAACTTCAGAAACCTTGATTGCGACCTTCCATAGTATGTGCGTGCGAATCCTTCGTCGTGAAGCGGACCATATTGGCTACAATCGAAACTTTACTATCGTGGATCCTGGTGAACAACGTACTTTGATGAAACGTATTTCAAGAATCTTAACCTTGATCCTAAAAATGGAATGAACGGACAATCTTGGGGACTATTTCCAATGCACAAAAATGACCTGATCGATGAAGTGGCTACGCCGCCCAGGCTGGCGATATGTACACCCAAATCGTTGCTAAATGTTACAAAGCCTATCAAAAGGAACTCCGTCAGTCAGTGAAGCAGTGGACTTCGACGATTTAATTATGATGACTTTTGCGTCTCTTTGACCAGCATCCAGATGTTCTCGCTTATTATCAGCAGCGTTACCAGTATATTCACGTGGATGAATACCAAGATACCAACCATGCCCAGTATCAGTTGGTAAAACTCTTGGCTTCTCGCTTCAAAAATATCTGTGTCGTAGGGGATGCTGACCAGTCTATCTATGGCTGGCGGGGAGCTGATATGCAGAATATCCTTGATTTTGAGAAGGATTATAAGGAAGCTAAGGTCGTTTTGTTGGAAGAAAATTACCGTTCAACCAAGAAAATTCTCCAGGCGGCCAACGAAGTTATCAAGAATAACCGCAACCGCCGTCCAAAGAAACTTTGGACTCAAAATGACGACGGTGAAGATATTGTTTATTACCGTGCTAATGACGAACGTGATGAAGCTGTTTTGTTGCTTCAACTATTGAAGAGCTCAGTCGCGAAGCTGGCTACAAGCACCGTGATTTTGCGGTTCTCTATCGGACCAATGCCCAGTCACGGACCATTGAAGAGGCGCTGCTCAAGTCTAACATTCCTTATACCATGGTTGGTGGCACCAAGTTCTATAGCCGTAAAGAAATCCGTGATGTCATTTCTTACTTGAACTTAGTTGCCAATCCTGCGGATAATATTAGCTTTGAACGTGTGGTTAATGAACCTAAACGGGAGTTGGACCTGGTACGCTCGAAAAGATTCGTACCTTTGCCTATGAGCAAAACATGAGTCTCCTAGATGCTTCAGCTAATATTATGTTGTCTCCATTAAGGGGAAAGCAGCTCAGGCGTTTACGATTTTTGCTAACATGATTCTGAATCTACGTGACCAGCTAGATGGGCTCACCATTACTGAAGCGGTAGAGGCTGTTTTAGATAAGTCTGGTTATCTGGATGCTCTTTCGATGCAACAAACACTTGAAAGTCAAGCGCGCATTGAAAATATCGAAGAATTCATGTGTCTGTTACCAAGAATTTTGACGAAACCAACACCGATGGTACGGAAGACGAGACAGGTATCGACCGTCTAGGCCGTTTCTTAAATGATTTGGCTTTAATTGCTGATACGGACGATGGTGACATGGAAGCAGCAGAGGTAACCTTGATGACTCTCCATGCTGCTAAAGGACTTGAATTTCCCAGTTGTCTTTCTTATCGGTATGGAAGAAGGGGTCTTCCCCTTTGTCTCGTGCCTCAGAGGATCCAGAAGAACTCGAAGAAGAGCGTCGCTTAGCTTACGTAGGTATTACCCGTGCTGAAGAGATTCTTTTCCTTACCAACGCTAATACGTACGCTTTTCGGTAAGACTAACTATAATCGTCCTAGCCGTTTCTACGAGAAATTTCAGATGATTTATTACAATATCAAGGTCTAGCACGTCCAGCCAATTCATCATTTGGTGTTCGTTTTACAAAGGAAGAGCCTATACAATTTGGTCAGGGCATGAGTTTACAACAAGCGCTTCAGGCCAGAAAAGCAAATGCACAACCTCAAAGACATACGGGCGCTCAGCCATTTTCAAAAGCTACTGGAGGACTACCATTTGGAAAAAGACTTCAGACTCTGGCAATTCAGCTACTGACTGGGAAATCGGAGATATCGCTCACCACAAGAAGTGGGGAGATGGTACCGTTCTAGAAGTAACTGGAAGTGGCAAGACGCAAAGAACTTAAGATAAAATTCCCAGAAGTTGGACTTAAAAAGGTTTTTAGCAAGTGTAGCACTATTGAGAAGAAATAGAAAGGGACCGAAAGGTCCTTTTTATAAGCCCTCCCTATCACATTGATAAAAAATTTCTATTAGACAGCTAGCTTTTCTGGGTGTAGAATGAAGACAACTTTTTGTTTTGGAGGACACCCATATGTCACGAGAATTTTCATTTGAAACCTTACAATTACATGCTGGACAAACACCTGACAAAGGAAACAAAATCACGTGCTGTTCCAATTTACCAAACGACTTCATATGTTTTTGACGACGCTCAAGAAGGTGAAGATCTCTTTGCCCTTAGAAACCTGGTAATATTTACACACGTATTACCAATCCAACAGTAGCAGTACTTGAAGAACGTATTGCAGCCCTCGAAGGTGGTGTTGGTGCCCTGGCTACGGCATCAGGTATGGCTGCAATCACCTATGCTATCATTGGTTTGGCACATGCTGGCGATCATGTTGTTGCTGCGACAACCCTCTACGGTGGAACATTTAATCTCTTAAAAGAAACTCTTCCACGCTATGGCGTCACTACAACTTTTGTAGATGTTGACAATCCTGAAGAAATTGAAGCTGCTATCAAAGATAATACCAAACTTGTCTTGATTGAGTCTTTGGGTAATCCGCTTATCAATATTCCTGATTTTGAAAAAGATTGCTGAGATTGCTCACAGTCATAAGATTCCATTGGTTGCTGACAATACTTTTTGGAACTCCATATCTCATCAATGTTATCTCCCCATGGTGTAGATATCGTGGTTCATTCTGCAACTAAGTTTATCGGTGGTCATGGTACGACTATTGGTGGTCTTATCGTCGATTCTGGTAAATTTGACTGGGAAGCTTCAGGAAAATTCCCACAGCTGGTTGACGAAGACCCATCTTACCACAATATCAGCTATACACGTGATGTTGGTCCAGCAGCATTTATCACTGCCCTTCGTACACAACTTTGCGTGACACAGGGGCTGCCTTTGGCACCTTTCAATGCTTTCTTGCTCTTACAAGGACTTGAAACACTTTCACTTCGTGTAGAACGCCACGTCGAAAATACAAAAAAATCGTAGACTTTTTGGAAAATCATCCAAAAGTTGAAAAAGTTAACTATCCTGGATTACCATCAAGTCCTTACTATGATTTGGCACAAAAATACTTCTCTAAAGGTCCAGGTTCTATTTTCACTTTCCATGTTAAAGGTGGACAAGACGAAGCACGTACCGTAATTGATAACCTTGAAATCTTCTCAGATTTAGCAAACGTTGCTGATGCAAAATCTTTGGTGGTGCATCCTGCAACAACAACTCACCAACAATTGGCAGAAGCTGATTTACTAGCTTGTGGTGTCACTCCAAATCAAATTCGTATCTCAGTTGGTTTGGAAAACGCAGATGATTTGATTGAAGATTTAAAACTAGCCCTCGACGAAATCTAAGTATTTCAATACTAAATATTTAAACCAGCTCTATAGCTGGTTTTTTGTTATACTATCCCTATGAAATTTGTTTTGATTTGGATGGAACCCTATGTTTTGATGGTATGACTATGTCAAAAGACCTACAAAAGGTTCTTTTTAACTGCACCAAAATACGGTCATGAAATTATTTTTGCAACAGCACGCTCTTACAGAGACTGTCTTAGTATTTTGGAGGGAGAATTGAAAAAAGCTGACAGTAGTTGGCTTAAACGGTGGTGAAGTCTTTCAAGATGAGTGTTTAGTATCGCAATACACAATACCTTCTCATGCTCTCAGAACGATTGTTAGCTACTGTGATACCTATAATCTCCCTTATTTTATTGATGATACCTTTAATTATGCTATTCAAAATCCTGAACAAATCCTTTTCTTTCAAATGTTGATCCATTAAACAAAGCAAAATTTTGCCTGTTCATGAACTTAATGAGTCCTATCAAAGTTGTTATACCACTTGTAGAGCATGAAGATATCCGTGAAGACCTTATCTTTAATCTAAACAAATTGGAATGTTTAGACCTTAGTTATCATGATATCGAAAGGTGTCTTTACATTAATCCTAAAGGTGTGACCAAGGCTAGTACTGTTTTAAACCACTTTGGTAAAGACTTTGTAGCTTTTGGAAATGATCAAATGATATTTCTCTTTTCAAAAATGCTATATATGGAGTGCAAATTGGTGATTATCCCTACCTGAAAAAATTTGCGGATGAAGTCATTCCTGCAATTAATACAGTGATTGCTGAAAAAATTAGACTACTGTTTGAAAAATTCTAAACAAATGCTTAGGCTTATCCCTATATTTACAGTACAATAGTAAAAAAGTATTGGAGGGCTAACATGCCAACATTTATTGGAAAACCAGTTACAGTAGCAGAAGACAAACAACTTCAAGTTGGAGATATCTTGCGTGACTTTAACTTAACTGCCACAGATTTGAGTCAAAAAACACTTTCAGAATTCGACGGTAAGAAAAAGTTATCTCTATCCTTCCATCCATTGATACAGGTATTTGTTCAACTCAAACACGTACCTTTAACAAGGAATTGTCAGAACTAGATGATACTGTAGTTATCACTATTTCAGTGGACCTACCATTTGCACAAGCTCGTTGGTGTGGTGCTGAAGGACTTGAAAATGCCATCATGCTCTCTGACTACTATGATAATAGTTTCGGTAAAGATTATGGTGTCCTCATTGAAGAATGGCACTTGTTAGCGCGTGCCGTTTTAGTGGCAGATGCTGACAACAAGATTACTTATGTCGAATATTTGGACAATATCAATACTGATCCAAACTATGAAGCGGCAGTAGCAGCAACTAAAAAGCTTATAAAAAGGGGCCCAGGTCTCTTTTTTATTTTGCCTTTCTTACAGTTTTACTTGCAAAAGTATTAGCTTCTTGCTATTATTGTATAGCAATACTCAATATGGATAGTAAAATATAAAAAAGGAGATCCAATGTCTGAAAAAGAAAGACCTCAACTGATTATCGATTATGAAGCTAATACAGACAAACTTGTTCGTTTAGGCGATGTTGTCGATCAATTTAAAGGAAAAGCTGTTCCTGCTAAGGCAGAACCTGGCGAATTTGCTGTCATTAATCTATCGGATATGACACGCAACGGCATTGCCTACGATAACCTAAAGACGTTTTCTGAAGAACGCCGAAAATTATTACGCTTTCTTTTAGAAGATGGTGATGTCCTTATTGCTTCTAAGGGAACGGTTCAAAAGTTGCTGTTTTCGAAGATCAGGGCAAGCGAGAAGTTGTCGCTTCATCAAATATCACAGTATTACGACCTAAGGAAAAACTCCGTGGTTTCTACATCAAGTTTTTCCTTGAGACAGAGATTGGTCGTGCCTATTTAGACTATGCTGATAAGGGAAAGGCTGTCCTAAATTTGTCGACAGCTGACCTCTTGGATATCAAAATTCCTGAGATACCGATTGTTAAACAAGATTACCAAATTGCCGCCTATTTACGTGGTCGTGCCGATTTCCATCGTAAGATGGTCCGTGCAGAGCAAGAGTGGAAAAATATCCAGCATAATGTTACAGAAGCTCTATTTGCGAATTAACAAAGCCAGCAAACTAAGATTTGTTGGTTTTTTTCATTATTCTCGTGTATAATGGAAGTAGTAAATATGTTTTTAGGAGGTCATTATGACTACCAACACCATAGATTTATCACAACCAGTCGCAACAATCATAAAAGAGCATCCAGAAGTTAAGGAATTACTGATTGGCCTTGGTTTCAAGCCCTTGTCTAACCCAGCTATGCTAAATACTGTCGGTAAGATAACAAGTCTAAAGGCTGGATCTAAGTTAGCAAATATTCCCTTAGAAAAAATTAAGCAAACCTTGCTGTTCAATGGTTATGACGTCATCGGTGACTGATATGGAAGATAATCGTATTCAAATACTCAAAAAAATTCTACTAGATTTGCACCATGGAGCCAGTCCTGAGAGTGTTCAAGAGCGCTTCAATCAACACTTCAAGGGAGTATCTGCCCTCGAAATCTCTATGATGGAGCATGAATTGATGTCATCTGAAGATGGGGTTACCTTTGAAGATGTAATGAGCCTCTGTAATGTCCATGCAAACCTCTTTAAAGGTGCTATTGCTGATGTGGAAGTGGCAGACGCTGATCAAGAGGGCCACCCTGTTTATGTGTTTAAACAAGAAAATTTAGCCCTACGTTCAGCTATTCTCCGTATCCGACGTATCATAGAAAATATCAGTAAGCCTGAAAATGAAGATTTTAAATCTGACCTAGTTCAATGGACTTAAACATCAGATGTCTTTACTTGGTCAATTCCATAATCATTATACGCGTAAAGAAAAGCTTTTCTTTCCAATAATGGAGCGTTACGGCCATGACTCCCCTCCAAAAGTGATGTGGGGAGTAGACGATGACATCCGAAAACTTTTTAGAGTGGCAGAAACTAAACTAAAAGAACTTCCAGATGCTGATTTAGAAGAATTTTCAAAGTTCTTTGAAGCTTTTCTCAGAAGAATTTGAAGCCATGATTTTCAAAGGAAGAGGCTATCTTACTTATGATTCTGCTTGAAACCTTCACGCAAGACGATTGGCTTTCGATTGCCGAAGAAAGCGATGCCTATGGCTATGCAATAATAAAACCTACAGCCGTCTGGAAACCTAAGCGTGAGCGTTTTAAGAAGAAGGACAATACGGAAACATCGCAAGAACAGTCTGAACTCTGAGTGACGAACATACGGGACAATACCCGAATTATTGAAACCCTAGAAGGGCAATTCACCATCAGCTTTCACCCCAAAACCAAAAACTGAAACTGTCGTAGATAGAGAAACAACGCAACCTTTTGGCAATGGTTATCTTTCTGTGGAGCAGGCCAATCTCATCCTCAACCATCTTCCTTTGAAATCACTTTCGTCAATAAAGACGATATTTTCCAATACTATAATGATAATGTTCCCGCCAATGAAATGGTTTTTAAACGAACACCGAGCCAAATTGGACGAAACGTTGAACTTTGTCATCCGCCAAAAGTGCTTGATAAGGTCAAGAAAATCTTTGAATTACTAAGAAGTGGAGAGCGTGACCAAGTTCCAATGTGGTTCAAATCTGAACGTTTAGGGAAATTCGTTTATGTTACCTATGCAGCTGTCAGAGATGACAAGGGAGACTTTCAGGGTGTCCTAGAATATGTGCAGGATATTCAGCCTTTCTTTGAACTGGAAAGCGACCTTAATAGAGATATCGATTAAAAAAGCTAGCAGACCTGCGATTGCTTATGACTATAATACTTAAGAGGTTTGAGACTTTGCTCTCTGCCTCTTTATGTTTCTACCTAGCTCTTTAGGATTGCTTTTGATATAATTAAAAGTATGATTTCAGGAATTATTAATCTAAAAAAGAGGCTGGAATGACCAGTCATGATGCTGTATTTAAACTACGCAAAATATTACAAGAGAAAAAAATCGGACATGGAGGTACCCTTGATCCAGATGTTACTGGTGTTTTACCTATAGCGGTTGGAAAAGCGACGCGTGTTATTGAGTACATGACTGAAGCAGGGAAAGTCTATGAGGGAGAAATTACCATTGGCTTTTCGACAACTACCGAGGATACTAGTGGAGAAGTCGTCCAAACAACTCCGAATAACAGAGTTAGATGAAGTAACTGTCGATCTGGCAATGGCTAGTTTTGAGGGAGAAATCACACAAATTCCTCCTATGTATTCAGCGGTTAAGGTCAACGGAAAGAAACTTTATGAGTACGCACGCGCTGGAGAAGAAGTAGAGCGTCCACAACGTCAAGTGACAATTTCCGAATTTGTCCGTACCTCTCCTATTGAATTGGAAAACAATACCGCAAGATTCACCTTCCGTGTTGCTTGTAGCAAGGGGACTTATGTCCGTACCTTATCTGTTGATTTGGGTGCTAAGCTCGGCTACGCGAGTCATATGTCTGCTCTTCGTCGAACAGCCTCAGCTGGTCTAACCTTAGATAAGGCACTAACACTCTCAAATTTCAGAAATGGTAGAAGCAGGGGATACATCCTTCCTCCTTCCCATCGAATTCGGTGTTCAGGATCTGCCAGCAGTACAGGTTACTGAAGATGATGCTAAAGAAATCTCATTTGGTCGCTTTATTGCTATTGATAGCCAAGAACCCTTGGTTGCGGCCTTTTAGAAGACAAGGTTCTAGCCATTATGGAAAAGCGAAATCAAGTTTATAAACCTAGAAAAGTATTAAGTCAATGAAATAACTTCTATTAACGATTATAAAGATATCCATCAGGAAAAGGGTACAGTCCTTGTCTTAGGCTATTTCGATGCGCTTCATCGTGGTCACAAGGTCCTTTTTGATAAGGCGCGCCAGATTGCTGAGGAAAAACAGCTTGAAGTAGCTGTCCTTACCTTTAACGAGAGTCCTCAACTGACTTTTCAACGATTTACGGATGATCTCCTCCTTCATATCACAGCACCTCAAAGGCGTTGTGATCTTTTTGAAGCCTATGGAACAGATCAGCTTTATTTAACAGATTTCAATAGTGATTTTGCCCGAACGAGTTCAGATGATTTCATTGCCCGCTATATTAAGCGTTTAAAAGCTCAAGAGGTTGTTGTGGGCTTTGATTACAAATTTGGCCATCATCGAACAGATGCGGACTATCTTGCCCGTAATTTTCTGGTAATGTCCATGTCATTGAGGAGCAACAAAGCGATGGTGAAAAAGATTTCGTCAACACGTGTACGTCAATTAATACGAGAAGGTAAGGTTAAAGAAGCCAATAAACTTCTTGGCCATGAATTCTCTACACGTGGCATCGTGGTGCATGGTGATGCCCGTGGACGTACCATTGGTTTTCCAACAGCAAATTTAGCACCTATTGATAGGACTTTTCTACCAGCTGATGGTGTCTATGTTGCCGATGTTGTAATTGATGGCAAACGTTATCGTTCCATGACTAGCCTAGGAAAAAACGTTACCTTTGGGGGAACAGAACTCCGTCTTGAAGCCAATATCTTTGATTTTGAAGGCGATATTTATGGAAAGACAATTGAAGTTTTTTGGCTGGATTATATCCGTGATATGATTAAGTTCAATAATATCGATGAACTATGTGCTCAACTGGAGGCCGATAAAAAAATCGCGGAAAAATTTTAAGAAAGCGTAGCCAAAACTAATCAAATAATGTATAATGATTAGGAATGTTAAAGTGAAAGGGTGTTTGCATGGTAACTTTATTTTTATCACCTAGCTGCACCAGCTGTAGGAAAGCACGAGCTTGGTTGACCAATCATGAAGTTGCTTTTGACGAACACAATATTATCACGAGCCCATTAACTCACGATGAGTTGATGAAGATTTTGTCTTACACGGAAAATGGTACTGAAGATATCATTTCAACTCGTTCAAAAGTCTTTCAGAAGCTGAATATCGATGTGGATGATTTGACCATCAAGGAACTCATTCAATTGATTTCTGAATACCCAAATCTTCTTCGTCGACCTATCATTATGGACACCAAACGCATGCAAATTGGTTTCAACGAAGATGAAATTCGTGCCTTTTTGCCTCGTGATTATAGAAAGCAAGAATTGCGCCAAGCGACCATTCGAGCTGAAATTGAGGGTAACAATGACTAAAGGAAATTATTCCTACCCACTCGATCCATCATGGAGCACTGAGGAAATTACCACAGTGCTTCATTTTTGAGTCAGGTAAAAAAGCATACGAGAGCAAGGTTGACCGTGACCAACTCTTGCAAGCCTATACGGCATTTAAAACCGTTGTTCCAGGTAAAGCGCCTGAAAAGCAACTAGACAAGGCCTTTGAAGAAGCTAGCAGTTTTTCAACCTATCAAGCTGTCAAAGCTGCTAAAGCAAAAGATAAAGGATTTGTATCACTTGGAAAATAAACTGATTTTCGCCAAAGAAATCATCAAAGAAGCTGGTGCTTTTATTAAAGAAAGTTTAAGTAAAACTATCACGGTCGAAGAAAAAAGACGGCTTTTGATGATTTAGTAACTAATATTGACAAACAAACACAAGATTTACTCGTGGCACGTATTAAATCCTCCTTCCCTTCAGACAATATTTTCGCTGAAGAAAATGGCTTGGTTCATAATATCAAAGGATGGAAATGTCTGTGTCTTGGATCCTATTGATGGAACGGTCAATTTTATTGTCCAACAAGATAATTTTTGTGTTATGATTGCCTACTATGAAGAGGGGCAAGGAAAATTTGGTCCCTCATTTATAACGTCATTGCTGATCAACTTTTCTATGGTGGTGGCCAGTTTGATGTGTATTGTAATGACAAGTTGCTTCCAGCATATAAAAAACCGACCTTTAGACCGGTTGCCTAGTCGCTAGCAATGGAGCTATGTATGCTAAAAATTTTCACGGCTTAAAAGACCTTATTGATAAGACCTTGGGCGTTCGTGTCTACGGTGGTGCTGGTTTAAGCATGTCAAAAGTCCTATCTGGTCAAATTTTTAGCTTACTTTTCAGTTATTTACCCATGGGACTATGCCGCAGCAAGTATTATGGGAGAAAATTGGGTTATCACCTTGAGACCATTTCTGGAGAACCACTGGATTATTCTAGTCGTCAAGCTGTAATGCTTGTGCCTAAAGACAGACTTGAAGAAATCAAGGATATTATGGGCTCAGAAAATTAATTTAAAACATAAAAACCATACTGGACAAATCAGAACAGCAAGTTCTCTTGGTTAGTCCAGTTTTTTGATAGAAAGGAAACTATGCAATTTCCATCAGACTTTATAGAAAAATATAATAACCTCCTTGGAGATGAAGCAGAAGGACTTCTTTGCATCATTTGATCAAGAAGCCGTGTCCGCCTACCGTACCAACCCTCTTAAAAAGCAACAGAAGGACTTTCCTAATGCCATTCCTGAAACACCTTGGGGCCATTACGGAAAAATTTCTGGAAAATCTGCCGACCATGCAACTGGTTTGGTTTATTCTCAGGAACCAGCTGCTCAAATGGTTGCTCAAGTGGCAGCTCCATCCAAGGGAAGTCGTGTCTTAGACTTGGCAGCTGCTCCAGGTGGAAAGTCTACTCATCTTCTTAGCTACCTTAGATAATACAGGATTGCTCGTCAGCAATGAAATCAATCCAAAGCGTAGCAAAATTCTGGTTGAAAATATAGAACGTTTTGGGGCTAGAAATGTTGTTGTGACAAACACGTCAGCGGATAAACTAGCCAAAGTTTTCAAAAATTATTTTGATACGATTGTCTTTGATGGACCATGTTCTGGAGAAGGAATGTTTCGTAAGGATTCTGATGCAATTCAATATTGGCATAAGGAGTATCCTAGTGAACTGGCACAATTACAGAAGGACATCTTATCAGACGGTTTGAAAATGCTCGCTCCTGGTGGACAATTGATCTACTCAACCTGCACATGGTCTCCTGAGGAAAAATGAAGGTATTGTTGCTTGGATTTTAGAAAATAATCCTGATCTTGAATTGGTGGCAATCCCTAAATTGAATGGCATGAGTGATGGAATTGATTTTCCAGAAACAGCTCGAATGTATCCACACCATTTCAAAGGTGAAGGCCAGTTTGTGGCAAAATTCCAGGATAAGCGCGTGCCTGAGCAAACACGTATCAAAGAGGGAAAATCTAACCTTAACAAGGAGCAGAAGCAACTCTGGGAAGATTTTTGCAAAAAAACACCTTAAAACTAGATCTGGATGGTTTACGCAAGTTTTTGGGGACAATCTCTACCTGCTTCCATAAGGGACTCCCAGACCTTTCTAAAGTTAAAATCGCTCGTAACGGACTGCATCTTGGTGTCTTCAAGAAAAAACGTTTCGAACCAAGTTTTGCTTTTGGAATTGCTTTAACATCTGATGAAGTTGTTTCAAGTATAGAGCTAAGTCAAGACAAGTTTGCCCAATACGTTTCTGGTAATGTGGTTACTCTAGATCAAACACATCCTAACGGTTGGTATCAGCTTTTAGTGGACGGCAATGGATTCGGATTTGCCAAAATCGTTGGAAACACGGTTAAAACTACTATCCTAAGGGATTGAGATTCCATGTATAAGAACCTGTAATCAAACTTTAATATGACTTAATTATCTTATACTTGGTATAATTAGATAGATGTCTTTTACAGCATATATATAAGACACTATCTTACTTAAGTTACAAAATGTCGGAGGACAAAAATGAAAAAAAACAAAGTCCTTGCAGTGATTCTATCACTGGCAATGGCCATGCTGGTTTTAACTGGCTGTGCCTCTTGGATTGACCGTGGCCAGTCCATTACAGCAGTTGGTTCTACGGCCCTTCAACCCTTAGTGGAGGCGGCAGCAGATGGGTTTGCTGAAAAAGAACCCTGAGAATATCGTTAACGTTCAGGGTGGCGGTTCTGGTACTGGACTTTCTCAGGTACAATCCGGTGCCGTTCAAATTGGGAACAGTGACCTTTTGCCGAGGAAAAATCTGGAATCGATGCCAGTAAGCTTGTTGACTATCAAGTTGCCGTTGCTGGGATTGCAGTTATTACAAACAAAAGAAGTCTCTGTAGATAACTTGACAACAGAACAACTGCGTAAGATTTTCACTGGGAAATCACAAACTGGAAACAGCTTGGGGTAAAGACCTAGAGATCACTATTATTAACCGTGCAGCTAGCTCAGGATCACGCGCGACTTTCGATGCAGTGATTATGGATGGTAAATCACCAATCCGTACCCAAGAGCAAGATTCTAACGGTATGGTTAAGTCAATTGTTGCTCAGACAACCAGGTGCTATTTCATACCTATCATTTGCTTACCTTGATGATTCTGTTAAAACATTGAAGTTAAATGGATTTGAACCCAAAGCTGAAAATGTTGCAACTAACGATTGGCCGATTTGGTCCTACGAACATATGTATACCAAGGGAAAAAACCGGATAGCTATACCAAACAATTCCTAGATTACATGATGAGTGACGAAGTCCAAGAAAATGTCGTCGCAAAAATGGGTTACATTTCCATCCATAGCATGAAAGTTACCAAGGATGCTGATGGTAAAGTCTCAAAGAAGAGTGAGGAGTAAGCATGAAAAATGAAGAATTGGTGAAACAATTAACATCACCCTCTAAAATTCACGCCTTGAGAGTTTGGTAAAACAATCACTTTCCTTTGCCTAGCTTTGATTGTTTTTATCGTAGCCATGATTTTACTTTTCGTTGCTCAAAAAGGGCTAGCGCCTTTCTTTGTTAATAAAGTTAGCTTGATCGAGTTTCTCTTTAGTGGTGATTGGTCACCATCTGAAGGCAAATTCGGGGCTCTACCAATGATTTTGGGATCATTCGTAGTGACTTTGCTTTCAGCCTTGGTTGCAACCCCATTTGCCATTGGAGCAGCCATCTTTATGACTGAGATTTCTCCTAAAGGGGCTAAATTCCTACAACCCGCTATTGAACTTTTGGTCGGGATTCCATCCGTTGTTTATGGATTTATTGGTCTCCAAGTCGTGGTTCCATTTGTTCGCTTAATTTTTGGTGGCACAGGTTTTGGTATTCTTTCAGGTACCTTTGTCTTGTTCGTCATGATTCTACCAACCGTAACCTTTATGACAACAGATACGCTTCGTGCAGTGCCTCGTCACTATCGTGAAGCTAGTCTAGCGATGGGGGCTACACGCTGGCAAACGATTTGGCGTGTGACACTTAATGCGGCTAAACCAGGTATCTTCACGGCCGTTATCTTTGGTATGGCCCGTGCCTTTGGTGAGGCTCTGGCCATCCAAATGGTTGTCGGAAATTCCGCCGTGATTCCAACCTCTTTAACGACACCAGCAGCAACATTGACATCTGTTTTGACTATGGGAATCGGAAATACAGTCATGGGTACTGTTTCAAACAATGTCCTTTGGTCTCTCGCCCTGGTGCTCTTATTGATGAGTCTTGGTTTCAATATGTTGGTGAAATTCATTACCCGTGAGAGAAAGAGAAATTATGAACGCTAAAAAAATTGATAAAATTGCCATCGGCACACTCTATGTGATTGCTGGCATTATTGTAACAATCCTGGCAGCCTTGATTCTCTATATCTTGGTTCGCGGGATACCACATATCAGCTGGTCTTTCTTGACTAGTCGATCATCATCTTACAAAGCTGGTGGAGGAATTGGGGTTCAACTCTACAATTCATTCTTCCTTTTGGTTATTACTTTGATTATTTCTGTGCCTCTTTCTATGGGAGCTGGGATCTTCTTATCAGAATATGCTAAAAGGACGCCTTACCAACTTTGTTCGTACCTGTATTGAAATCCTATCTTCACTACCTTCAGTGGTGGTCGGACTCTTTGGTTATTTGATTTTCGTTGTCCAATTTCAGTATGGATTTTCAATCCTATCTGGTGCCTTGGCTTTAACTGTCTTTAACCTGCCACAAATGACTCGTACCGTTGAAGATAGCTTAAGAACCGTTCACCATACCCAACGTGAAGCTGGGCTAGCTCTAGGCTTATCTCGATGGGAAACGATTTTCACGTTGTTGTTCCAGAGGCCTTACCTGGTATTGTTACTGGTATCGTTCTTGCTTCTGGCCGTATTTTCGGGGAAGCAGCAGCGCTTATCTATACAGCAGGTCAATCTGCACCAGCACTTAACTGGAGCAACTGGAATCCGCTTAGTATCTCTAGTCCAATCTCGATTTTCCGCCAAGCAGAGACACTTGCTGTTCACATCTGGAAGGTCAACTCAGAAGGTACGACGCCTGACGCCACTGCAGTGTCTGCTGGTTCAGCAGCAGTGCTTATGATTTTCATCTTGATTTTCAACTTTGGTGCACGTCGTTTAGGAGCTTACCTCCATAAGAAATTAACATCCGCTTAAAGGAGTTATCATGACAAAATACAATTGGGACGAGCGTCATATTATCACCTTCCCAGAGAAGAAGCTCGCTCTTGAAACCAAGAATTTGCATGTCTATTATGGTCAAAAAGAAGCCATCAATGGTATCGATATGCAATTCGAAAAAATAAAATCACGGCTCTTATTGGGCCTTCAGGATGCGGTAAATCAACTTTTCTTCGTAGTCTAAACCGTATGAATGATACGATTGATATTGCAAAGGTTACTGGACAAATCCTTTATCAAGGAGTCGATGTCAATGCAAGTAATATCAATGTTTATGAAAATGCGTAAACATATTGGAATGGTTTCCAACGTCCAAATCCATTTGCCAAGTCTATTTACAGAAATATCACCTTTGCTCACGAACGTAAAAAGGTGTAAAGAGATAAGCAAACCTTGGACGAGATTGTTGAAACATCACTTAAGCAAGCTGGACTTTGGGGGCAAGTTAAAGATGACCTTCATAAATCTGCCTTTACCCTCTCAGGTGGTCAGCAGCAACGTCTTTGTATTGCAAGAGCTATTGCCGTGAAACCGCAGATTCTCCTCATGGACGAACCTGCAGCTTCATTGGACCCTGTAGCTACTATGCAGCTAGAAGAGACCATGTTCGAACTTAAGGAAGATTACTCTATTATCATCGTGACCCACAGCATGCAGCAAGCAGCGCGTGCTAGTGATTATACCGGTTTCTTCTACCTTGGTGATCTTATCGAATATGATGAAACCAAGAAAATCATCGGAATGGTCTTCCAACAGCCCAATCCCTTTCCAATGTCCATTTATGATAATGTGACTTATGGCTTGATGATTAATGGTGTCAAGGACAAGGCTGTCTTGGACGAAGCAGTTGAAACCTCTTTGAAACGCGCTTCCATCTGGGATGAAGTCAAGGATCGACTGCATGATTCAGCTATCGGACTTTCCGGTGGTCAGCAGCAGCGGGTCTGTGTGGCGCGGGTTCTTGCGACCAGTCCAAAGATTATTCTTTTGGATGAGCCAACTTCAGCGCTGGATCCAATTTCAGCTGGCAAGATTGAAGAAACCTTGTATGGACTAAAGACCGCTACACCATGCTCTTGGTGACACGTTCCATGCAACAAGCAAGTCGGATTTCCGATAAAACAGCCTTTTTCTTGGATGGGGATTTGATTGAGTACAATGACACCAATAATGAAATGTTCTTGAACCCAGCTAAGAAAGAAACAGAAGACTATGTCTCTGGTAAATTTGGATAGGAAGAAAATAAAATGTTACGAGTTCAATTTGAAGAAGATTTAGAGAAGTTGCATAACCAGTTTTATGCAATGGGAAATGAAGTGTTGAGTCAGATCAACCGTACGGTCCGTGCTTTCGTGACCCATGACCGTGAATTGGCCCGCCAGGTCATCGAAGATGATGCGGAGATCAACGACTACGAAGTGAAATTAGAGCGTAAATCCTTTGAGATTATTGCCCTTCAACAGCCCGTTTCACAAGACCTTCGTGTCGTGATGACTGTCTTAAAAGCGGTCTCTGACTTAGAGCGGATGGGTGACCACGCAGTATCAATTGCCAAGGCAACCATTCGCATGAAAGGGGAAGTCCGTATTCAATCTGTTGAGGAAGAGATCAGCAAGATGGGCCGTGAAGTCAAAGATTTTGTCGAAGCGACACTAGATGTTTACCTCAAAGGCGATGTGGATTTGGCCTATGAAGTTGCTTCACGAGACGAAGTCATCAACCATTACTTCGATAGCATCCAAGAATTAGCAACAGAAGAAATTCGGAAAATCCAGAGTCCATCGTGACCGGACGGGATTATTTCAAGTGATCAACTTCTTGGAACGCATCGGAGATTATGCAAAAAACATCTGTGAATGGGTGGTTTACTTCGAAACAGGTAAAATTATCGAAATGTAAGATCATGGAGTCAATTTTTCGATATCAGACGGGCATTCTAATGCTTGTCTTTTCTTTTATCTTAACTTTGTGATAAAATAGTTTTATTAGGGCTTTTGATTGGGAAAGCATGAAACATTTAAAGGAGGAAATTATGCAAGCAGTTGCACATTTTGTAGAAACATTCGTTCCAGAACATTACGAAGTGTTTTTGGATTTAAGTCGTTAAAACCAAGACCTTTAGCGGTCGTGTGGTGATCACAGGTCAAGCCAAGGCGGACAAGATCTCTCGCTTCACCAAAAAGGATTTGACCATCGAAACAGTAGAAGTAGCCGGTCAAGACCCGTCCATTTACGATTGATGATGCCAATGAAGCAGTTTATGTTGAATTGGAAGGCACAGGTCAAGTGACAGTTACCCTGACCTATTCTGGTAAGATCACAGACAATATGACTGGGATTTACCCATCTTACTACAGTATTGATGGTGTGAAGAAGGAAGTCCTTTCAACTCAGTTTGAGAGCCATTTTGCGCGTGAAGCCTTTCCAAGTGTGGACGAGCCTGAAGCTAAAGCAACGTTCGATCTTTCTTTGAAATTTGACCAAGAAGAAGGTGAAATTGCCCTTTCAAATATGCCTGAAATCGATGTGGAGAACCGCAAAGAAACAGGCATTTGGAAATTTGCTACGACTCCACGGATGTCTTCTTACCTCCTTGCTTTTGCTGCTGGAGATCTTCAAGGGATCACAGCCAAAACAAAAAATGGCACTCGTAGGTATCTATTCAACCAAGGCGCATCCGTTGAAAAACTTAGAATTTTCTCTTGATGTAGCGGTACGTGTCATCGAATTTTATGAAGACTATTATAGCGTGAAGTATCCAATTCCTCAATCCCTCCATGTAGCGCTTCCTGATTTCTCAGCTGGAGCGATGGAAAACTGGGGGCTTGGTGACGTACCGTGAAGTCTATCTCCTTGTAGATGAAAACTCAGCTGCAGTTAGTCGTCAACAAGTAGCCCTTGTGGTTGCCCACGAATTGGCTCACCAATGGTTCGGAAATCTTGTTACAATGAAATGGTGGGATGACCTCTGGCTCAATGAAAGCTTTGCCAATATGATGGAGTATGTATCTGTCAATGCCATCGAACCAAGCTGGAATATCTTCGAAGACTTCCAAACAACAGGTGTTCCATTGGCCTTGAAACGCGATGCAACCGATGGAGTTCAATCTGTCCATGTGGAAGTTAAACACCCTGATGAAATCAATACTCTTTTTGACCCAGCTATCGTTTATGCTAAAGGTAGCCGTCTCATGCATATGCTCCGCCGCTGGTTAGGGGATGATGCTTTCCGTAAAGGTCTTAAAAGCTTACTTTGAAAAACATCAATACGGCAATACCATCGGTCGTGACCTTTGGAATGCCCTAGGTGATGCATCTGGCCGTGATGTAGCAGCTTCATGGAT
>VOFE01002406.1_pt1 | contig 76000 bp, 123 predicted proteins | sample 5384071 | NCBI WGS metagenome assembly VOFE01 (sample SAMN12384724, study PRJNA508395) | human gut metagenome | isolation source: healthy gut D | host: Homo sapiens
CAGTGAGAAAACCATCCAGCGCGACCTCGATACCCTGCGCAATCACTTTGCAGACAGCGAGCCGCGCCGGGAAATCTTATATAATTCGGCGAAGGGCGGCTATCTGCTGGATGATACGCTTTCACGCTTCCTCACCAGCAGCGAAATTCTGGCAGTGTGCAAGATCCTGCTGGAAAGCCGTTCCATGGTCAAGGAGGAAATGTTTCCCATTCTGGACAAGCTGATTTGGGCTTGCACACCGCTGGATAGGCTGAATCAGGTGAAAGATCTCATCAGCAACGAGCGATTCCATTACGTTGAGCCACAGCATGGCCGAAAATTTATTGAAAGCCTGTGGGAGATCGGAACGGCGGTAGAAAATCACAACCTGATGGAGATCACCTACTGCCGCACCCACGACGGCGAAACGAGAGTGCGTACCATCGAGCCGGTTGGCATTCTGTTCAGTGAGTATTATTTCTATCTGGCTGCGTTCATTGAGGGCATCGACAAGGATAAGCATTTCCAGAACCCGCAGGATAACTCCCCCACCATTTACCGCATCGACCGCATCCAGAACTATAAGACCCTTGACCGGCACTTTGCCCAGCGGTACACCGATCGCTTTCAGGAGGGCGAGATGCGCAAGCGCAGGCCAGCAGCATGGAATCCTTTGCCGCCGGAGATGCACACGGCGATCCTGTCGCCCTCCTGAATCAGCTCGTAGCGCTTCACGGCCAGAATAAACGGCTTCCAGAGTTCCCTTGCGATATGTGGTCAGGATGCTCCGCTCCACCCGCTGGTTGAATTCAAATTCGCGTTTCACCTTGTCGTTTCCTCTTGTCTGTTTGTCTGTTTTTTGATTACAGGGCAAACCGTCCGTTTTTCAAAGACGGTCACCTCGCGCCCGTCCTTCGTCGTGCCGATGATGGATAGATCCTCCGTTCCGACCATGAAATCCACATGCGTGGTGCTCGCGACATTGATACCGCGCCGCACAAGCTCATCTTCAGGCAGATCATCCCCGCCGGGCACGCACGCCGGATATGCCTGCCCGAAGGCGAAGTGGCACGCGGCGTTCTCATCAAACAGCGTATTATAGAAGAGAAGCCCACTCTGCGCGATCGGCGAATCGACCGGCACCAGCGCGATTTCGCCCAGATAGTGCGCGCCTTCGTCCGTCTCGATGGCCTGCCGCAGCACTTCTTCGTTCGTATCCGCATGAATGCCGACGATGCGCCCGTGCTCCAGCGTCAGCCGGATGCCCTCGATCACGTTGCCGTTCAGCGCCAGCGGCTTGGAAGCAGCCAGCACGCCATCCACCGCGTCGCGCTTCGGCGCGGAAAAGATTTCCTCGGTCGGCATGTTCGCCACGAAGCGGACGCCGCTCTTCGCCGTGTCCGCGCCCGCCATCCAGACATGTTCATCCGGCAGACCGACGACAGCGTCCGTTCCCAGCGCATTTTTATATCGTACCTGCTTGAGCTGCAGGGCGTTCAGTCTGCCCGCCATTTCCTCCAGATACGCGCAGTGCGCGCGCCACGCTTCCACCGCGTCGCCGCCCTCGGTGACGCGAATCGCGCTGAAAATCGCCTCCCACAGCTTTTCCATCGCCGCGTCGTCCGCATCGTTCGGGAAGACCTTCTTCGCCCAATTCAGCACCGGCACGCTGACCACGCACCACGGGAAGCCGTTCGCCATCATCGTGCGATGGAATTCCTTCTGGTCGCGCCCCGTCGCCGCTTCCCAGCGGCGGAGCCTGTCCGTCGATACCCCGCGCAGATTCTCCGGGTCGCTCGCCGAAACGGAAATGAAGCCCGCGCCTTCCCGCCCCAGCTGCACGTTCTTTCAATGTCCCACGGATACATCGCGTCGAATACGCTGTCGTCCGCGTGCAGCCAATGCTCCCGGCTGCAAACGTCGTCGCGCCATTCCATCACAACGTCCTTCGCACCCAGCTCAAAGCATGCCGCGCAGAGCGCCCGCCCGAAATCAGCGCAATCCACCGGGCAGCGCACCACGACGGTCTGCCCCTTCTGCACGTTGATGCCGACCCCGGCCACCAACTGCGCATATTGCTTCAATAACTCTTTTTTCATATTCTCTCCCGCTTCCGTCTTTGGTTCAAAAGACCGCCCCTTCCAGGTTTCCCCGTCAAGAGGCAGACGGCGCTCCCTCCGCGCCTGCGTTCTCCGTCGATTGTACACAGTTTTGCATAAAAGATCAAGTTCCCGCGCAATTTTGTGTTTTCCGCTTTCCGCGATTGTGTTATAATGGCGGAAGTTTCAGGATTCTTCCCGGAGGTTTCGTGATTTATGGATCGTTTTGATATTGCCGTCATCGGCGCGGGACACGCCGGCATCGAGGCGGCGCTGGCCTGCGCGCGCCTGGGGCTTGATACCCTGCTGCTCACGCTCAATCTGGATTCCATCGCCCTCATGCCCTGCAACCCCGCCATCGGCGGCACGGGCAAGGGCCACCTCGTGCGCGAGCTCGATGCGCTCGGCGGCGAAATGGGCCGCGCCATCGACGATACGTTCATCCAGTCCCGCATGCTCAACACCGGCAAGGGGCCGGCCGTCCATTCCCTCCGCGCGCAGGCGGATAAACGCGCCTATCAGCAGCGGATGAAGCAGGCGCTCTTCGCCGAACCGCGCCTGACCGTTCGCCAGGGCGAATGCGGCCGGTTTCTGACCGAAAACGGCGCGATCTGCGGCCTCGAGACGACCACCGGCGCATCCGTCGCCTGCCGCGCGGTCGTCGTCTGCTCCGGCGTGTATATGGATAGCCGCATCATCATCGGCGAGTGCAGTTGGATGGGCGGGCCGCAGGGGCTGCTTTCCTCGTCGCATCTGGCAAACGCGCTGCGCGCGCTGAACATCGAACTGCGCCGCTTCAAAACCGGCACACCGCCCCGCGTCGAGGAATCCTCCATTGATTTTGACGAAATGGAGCCGCAGCCCGGCGATGAAACCATCACGCCCTTCTCCTTCCTGACCGACGGTGCGCTTTCAAAACCGCGCCAAATGCTACCTGACCTATACCAACGAGGAAACCCACCGCATCATCCGCGAAAACATCCACCGCGCCCCGATGTACGCCGGAACCATCCACGGCACGGGCGCGCGCTACTGCCCCTCCATCGAGGATAAGATCATGCGCTTTGCGGATAAGGATCGCCACCAGCTTTTTCTTGAGCCGGAAGGGCTAAATACCGTCGAATGGTATGTGCAGGGGCTTTCCACCTCCATGCCGGAGGACGTGCAGCTCGAAATGCTGCATACCATCCCCGGTCTGCGCCGTGCGCGGGTGCTCCGCCTCGCCTATGCCATCGAATACGAGTGCATCGACCCTCTCCAACTGCGCGCAGACCTCTCCCTCCGCGCCATTCCGGGCATGTATTTTGCCGGACAGATCAACGGCACCACCGGATATGAGGAAGCCGCCGCGCAGGGCGTCCTCGCGGGGATCAACGCCGCGCGCTTTGTGCAGGGCAAGCCGTCCGTCACGCTGGGACGCGATCAGGCGTATATCGGCGTGCTCGTGGACGATCTGACGACCAAGGGCACCAACGAGCCCTACCGCATGATGACCAGCCGCTGCGAATACCGCCTGCTGCTGCGTCAGGATAACGCCGATTTCCGTCTGACCGAAATCGGCCACGCCGTCGGTCTGGCCAGCGACGAGCGCCTTGCGCGCATGCGGCAAAAGCGCGCCCTCACCGAGGAAACCGTCGCCCGCCTGCAAAAGACGTGGCTGCCCAAGTCCGATGCGCTGGATCGCTGGCTGCTTGCCCACGGTCAGCAGGCCGCAGCCGGCAGCGTCTGCGCGGCAGACCTCCTCCGCCGCCCCGGCATCTTCTATGACGATTTGGCCAAATCGACCCGCGTTGCGTCCGGCTTCCGTCCGCCGTCAGTGAACAGGTCAACATCTCCCTGCGCTATGCGGGCTACATCGACAAGGAGCGCCGTCAGGTGGAAGCCTTCCGTCAGGCAGAGGACAAGCTGCTCCCGCAGGGCTTTGATTACATGACCCTCGACGGCCTGCGCATCGAAGCGCGCCAGAAGCTCACCGCCCATCAGCCGCGTTCCCTCGGCGAGGCCAGCCGCGTTTCCGGCGTCTCCCCCGGAGACGTCACCGTGCTGATGGTGTGGCTGGCAAAGCGGGAATACGCGGGCGCGTCGCCCGCTCCCGCCGCCACGCCGTAAGTCCAAAATAAACCCTTTGACAAATCCTGCCGCTGTGGTATAATGTTCTCTGCTTGAAGATGTGTCTTCAATCGGGGTGTAGCGCAGCTTGGTAGCGTGCTTGAATGGGGTTCAAGAGGCCGGAAGTTCGAATCTCGCCACCTCCGACAAATCGGTCTTGATTTTCCTAGTAAAATCAAGGCTTTTTGTTACAAAAATTTCGCGCCGTCCGGTTTACCCTTTAATTTGTTGCCGAATTTGTTGCCAGATTTGTTGCCACCTCCAATAACCCCTATTCGCAGACGTTCGTGAATCAAAAAGAGCCGAGTCCTGAGCTTACTTCTCACACGAAGTAAGCTCTTTTTTGCCCTGCCTTCTGAACGAAGAGTGTGAAATATGCGGATTTTCTTATTTCACATTTCTAGTTTTTTTCGCCACGGCTATAAAGAAAATCGTTTCTAATCCTTCGCGCGCGCGGGCGCGCACACGCGACTGTGTGAGAAGGAAACGAAAATTCGAAAAATCAAAACTAGGCAACAATCGGGCTCAGAGCGCCCGCCCGCCTGCCTACCTCTTTCACAGTACCTACGGTACTGAAAAGAGCCCAAGCAACTTACTTAGCAATAATAACAACAAAGAGTAACTATGTTATCTTCTTAATATCTCCGCTTATCTCTACATACTCCTTCAAACAGATAACCACTTACTCTCTTACTTATCTCTTCCTACATTCTACTCCAAATAACGAGACAAGAGCTTCTCTTACTCTCTTACCTTCTCCCCCATCTTAAACCTACTTAGCAACTTACTTAGTCCCGCGTTGCGCGGTACGCGCGATAAAAGAAACCCCGTTAGGGGTTTCTTCCAGGAATGCGCGCGTGATCTTCGGTTCTGTGCTTTGTGCTATGCGGTTTCTGATGCGCGATCGGTTCGCCGCAAAGGGATCTCGTTTTCTCTCCACCTCCTGACCTTTGCTTGATCTCCCCCCCTTATCTCCCGTTCGGTGTTCCTCTGCCTGGTCCTGAGCTTTAGCCCTGTTGCCCTGCGGAACAAAGGCGCTGGGGCGATCCCCGATCTCCAATCTGAGGCACAGACAAGTCTTTTATCGTGCGTGGTGATCGTCGTTCTCCCCGGTGCTTTGCTTGATGGTGCTTTCTCTTGCGCGAACATTTGAAAATCAAGATCGGCCAGCTCGAAAAAAAGACAATGCGGCACTCAAAGCCGAATTGTCCGAGCTGGAAAAAGAGCCTTGACGCTCAAGAAGCGCAATAAAAAATCGACGCCACAACCTAGTAAGCCGCGTCGATTTCCGGGGACGGATGATCTTGATTCTGCCCAGCATCCATCCCCGATTTTTATTTTATCACGCGCACGGAATAAAAAGCAATCCCATAGGGATTGCTTCATGGAGTACGCGCGCGCAGCGTGCGCGCCTGCGTGGAAAAAATTTTCAAAAAAGCCCCTACGGGGCTTTTTGAAAGCGGCGCTTTTTCCCACGGCCTCCGCCGTCTGTGCTATGATGTGCCCATCAACCGGCGAGGCCGCCACGGCCAGCCAAACCACCGACCGCCGCCGCCGCAGATCGGCACGGCAGAAAAGGAGCGCAACCATGACCCGCATCGAAGCGATGACCGCTTTTTCCGCCCTCGACACGCCCGCCCTGTACGCAGAAATGCAGCGGCGCGGCATTGCCTCCCCAGACTTTGACGCCGCCTGCAAGTGGGCCGAAAAGGTCTGTGATCGCATCGCAAAGACCAGCGCGGCCACGCTGGCGACAATGACCGACTGGCGGCAGGTACTCGATCACGCGAGCGGCAAAGGCAAGCCGCAGCGCTCCGCAGACGATCTCCCCGCCGATATCGTCGGCACGTGGTATGATGTCGAGTTCAACGGCCCCGCCGACCGCGTGCAGATCGTCTTCCGTCGCTTTCCCCCGGTCGAGGCGCGGCAGATCGTCAAGGACGCTGGTTTTATTGGTCCCCGTCCCTCAAATGCTGGCAGCGTCGGATCACCAAAAGGCAGAGCGCGCGGCCTATGACGTGTCCTGCAAACTGGCAGCGCTGCATCTGCACTGATTCCCTTTTTTCGGCAGGGTTTACCCTGCCGATAGTATTTCTTTTATTGCTTCATATCAATATTTCTTCATTCCATTTCAGATTTTTCTTGCAATTTCTCGTTTTTGATACCTAACTCAAAAAATAAAAAAAGTTTCAAAATGGGGCTTGACTATTGGCGGCAATAGTGCTAGAATGCAGCCATCAAGCAAACAGACACAGACCGCCGCCGCAGACCGGCGCGGCTGACAGAAAAAGGAGAAAAGACCATGAAAATTACTTTGAAGGCTGCACCACTCTTGACGCGTTGAAATCGTTACCGCATCATGGCAAAGGGCTGCACCCGGATCTACACCCGGAATTGGGCGACGAACCCATGAAGGAGCTTAATGCCCAGTTTGAGCGCCTTTCCGAGCGGCTTTCTTATGTCGCCGCCGACGGTCGAACCGAAGCAACGGCAGAACAAGCCCAGCAGGCCAGAGCTGACGCCGATGCCTACCGCGCCGTCGTGATGCAGATCATCCACCTCAAGGGCTCGAAATCGAGCTTTGTGGCTCGTGGATTTGGGTCAGTGGCGAAACCCGCGCCCATAAAGACGCGCTGAAAGCGGCCGGCCTCCGCTGGTCGGCAAAAAGATGATGTGGTATTGGCGGCCAGCCGAAGCGGCGCGTCGCTTCAACCGCCACAACCACTCTATCGACTATATCCGCGGCAAATACGGCAGCGTTGCGATCAATGCCGCCAGCCGTCAAGATATTGCCGTTGCGATGGTTTGAGGTTTTCAGACTGCCGGATTGCCGACAGTCTACAAAGCCCCAAGCAAAAAAACAAAAGGAGGATCTTATCATGTCACAATTTCCCCGCCCCGTTAAGGGTTGCCGCGCTGAATACGGAGCGGCAAAACCCGCTTGATCGTCGATGCTTGTCAGCTCTCCGATGATCTCTATGAGGTCATCACCATGCGCCCACGCGGCGAGGAGGTCGAGCTGGCGCGAGTGGCAACCGAAGCCGAGGCGCGCGCGGTGTATGCCCAGATGGTAGACCGTTACGCCCATTGCCGAAGCCGTGCCCATGTCTCCCGCGATGCTCCGCCTTGTCGCCGCGCTTAAATCAGCCGCTGAGGCCGGACGTGCTGCGCTGACGGGGAGAGGACGGAGGCGCAAGTAATTTTGACGCCCCAGCGGTGTCCCTGCCGCGAATGACCGAGAAGCAGGTTAAAGCCTGCGCGAAGGCGGCAGGGACGACCGTTTTCGTCTGGCGCTTGTACAGCCAGCGTCTTTGGGTTTTTAATGTCCCGGTTGCCGGTCCGCAGGGCAATGATCGCACCCGGCAGGCGGAAGCGATGACGGCGAGCCTTGCCGCGGCAGGCTATGACGCGCTGACATACTCCCAGATGGATTGACCCAGCAGCGATTCAGCACAAACAGCGGGACCCAACGGAAGGCCCCGCGCGATTTTGAAAGGAGATTAGACCATGGTTGAAAAATCTGTCCCGGAAATTATCCTTGACCAGCTTGGAGGCAATCGCTTTTTGGTGATGACGGGTTGCCATCACCTTCTCGGCGATAAAAAATCTTTGAGCATGACGATCCCGCGCAACGCATCGCGCGCGAATCGCCTTGAAATCACTCTGGAGCCTGATGACACCTACCGCATGGAGTTCCGGCGCTATCGCGATGAATGTTTCTCCATCCGGAACGGGAAATGCTACCAGACAAAAGCGATCAATGAAATCGTGCAAACCTACGACGGCGTATATTTTGACCAGCTCCAAGCCCTTTTTACCCATGTCACAGGCATGTATACCAGCCTGTGAAAAACAGGCGGAACCTTCACGGCTCCGCCTGTTCTGTTTCGCTTTTCGTCCTTTTGCTTTGGTGGTTCCACGCCCTCGCGCATCATCCGTTCTTCGACGGCCTGCCGCAGATAACCGGCGATTGATTGCTGATTGATTTCGGCCTGCGCTCTCACGCATGCCATAAACTCTTTAGGCCAACGCACATTTACCCGGTCATAATGCGCTGCAAGGTAGCGCTCCACGCAAGCCTGCTGTTTTTTAGATCGTATCGCCATTTTGCGGTTCTCCCCCTTCGGCGCTTCTGGCGGCGTGAAACCCGTCGCGCTGCATGCGCTCGGAACAGGCTTGCAAGATGTACCCTTGCAGACTTTGCCCTGCCATCTTAGCCGCCTGCCTTATCTGTTCGCCCTTGTCTTTTTGGGTCGGATACTGATATAATCGCAGGTTGCATTATATGCATCTAAGCTCTTTTTTTTTTTTCGGATACCGGCATTTTAATTCCCTCCTATGTCTATTATAACCAAATCTCAAAAGGAACGCAACAGTTCAATCCATTCAATGAAACGCAACAGTTTTTGTGCAAATTGCTGAAATGTGAAAAAAGGGTTGACAGGCAGAACGCAACAGTGCTATTATACGGGCACAGCAAGCGGAACGCAACAGTTCGCAAGCTGAATACACCGCAGGAGGTAGAAAGGACATGGACGAGATGCCGAACGCAGGCGAGATCATCGAGCGGCTGGCGCGTGAAAACGAACGCCAGCGCATCGAGATCGAGCAGCTCAAGCAACGTATCAACGAGCTTGAGCGCAGGTTGACCGAAAAGGCCGACTAAAAAAGGAAACCCCCGGCGCATAGTTGCTGACCACCAACGCCGAGGGAATCCACCACGCGGGCGGCTGTCCTGCCAGCCACCGCACTTATATTATAACACAATCAACGGAATGCCGCAAGAGCGGCAGAAAGTGAGGATCATATGTCTTACTACATCCGCAGTCTTGAGCAAGCCAGCGCCATCATCACCGCATACGAGCGTTGCAGCTCGTGCGACGCCTGCCCCCCTCCACACGCCGGAGGGCTGGCGCTGCTCATATCTCCACGACTGCGCGACGCGATATATTAAGCGCCACGCCGAAGATGAAGATGGAGAAAAAACCGAGTAAGCCGAAACACCGCCCCCTTCGGGGGTGCGCGTCCGCCGGAATCGCCGCCCGGCGCTGATGATGGCAGGCGCACGATGACAGAGGATCTGCGCGACGCGATGCGCGCAAAGCAGATTAATCTATAAGGAGGCTGCAAGCATGGAAAACGCCATTTCCTTTGATTTTTTGTTTATTCCCGTCCGGCGGGGGAAAGACGCTTCGCGCTCACCGATCTAGCGCGCGGCACCGTCGGGCTAGGCAAGTTTTACGCCCCGCGCTACCGTGCGGAACAACTGGAACCGCTCAAAAGTGGCTCGACATGGCCGCCGCCACTTACCCCCGGCGCAGTCTTCCAGATCCGGAGGCTGGATGGAAAACCGTTTATATACGACGCGCTGAGCAAGATTCTCAACGCATCCGACAAAATAACATCGACCGCAGCCCAGCGGCAAGAAAGGAAGAACATCTTATGACTAGCATCGAAATCAAGAACACCCGTTTGAACGTCTCCGTTTCCGCCGAGACTGAAACCGTCAAGCGTTCTGCCGCCGACCTCCTGGCCCATCTGGACAGCTTTCTTTCGCTCGTCGAGGATGGCGCTTTCGAGGGCGACCCCATTTCGAGGCGGTTTACGCCTGCCGTAATGCGGTTTCCTCCGCGCTTGAGACTTTCGACGCTCGCGCCCGCGAAACCGCCGAAACGCTCAAAGGATATGAGGACAAGCAGCGCGCCGAGGTCAACCCCATGTGCAAGACCTGTAAGGCGTTCGGCTCTACCTGTAACGGCACGCCCTGCATGACCTATACCGGCTGCATCTATAAGCGCTGAGGTTTTACACGCCGTCTGACAGCAGACGGCAATAAAGCCCCAACGGCAAAACCCTTAAAAACGAAAGGAGCTTTTTCTCCATGCGAAATCTTGACCCTGTTTTAATCGAGCGCGCGAATCAGGTTTCATTTTCCGGTGATGGTGGAAATATGGTCAACCGCGAATATCTTAACGCGGTATCTCGCTTTTCCTCCCGTTTTCCCGAGACCGACGATCTCGAAGAGAATCAACGCCTTTTCCTCCGCGCCCGCCTCGAAGGATGGCAAGAACTCGTCTATAAGGCTTATTCCGACAGGCTCAGGAGACGGTCTGAATTTGTGTCTTGGATGGTGGCCGGAAGGTCAAACTATAATTTCAAGAGGGCGCAAAAGCAGCTTGATGCCGAGCGACGCGCGGAAGAATCGTTCGCCGCAAAGATGGCCGCTTATCTCGATCATACCGCCAATCAACTGGCGCGGCTTGTTTCCCCCGCGCGGCAGATCGAAGCCTACGCCAATGGCTGTGATGATCCCATCGCTTCCGGCGACCCGCTGGCGCTCGAAAAGCTGCAAGCCCGCCTTGATTACCTGACCGCCGCGCAGGAGCGCATGAAGCGCGTGAACGCATGGTATCGCGGCCACGGAACCGCGCTGGGCTGTCCCGATCTTTCCGCTTCTGCTGCACTAAAGATAGACGATGTTCTTGCAGAGGAAGTAGCGCGGGGCTGTAAATCCCCCGTCCCCTTTGAGTCTTGGGCGCTGCGCAACAATGCCGCAAATATCACCCGTCTTCGGGATCGTATGAACGACCTGTCAAATTTGAAGGCCGCGCGCGAAAATCAAAAAAATTCCGCATCCGAATTTGAAAACCTGCGCGGCTTGGAAGTGGTCGAAAATGTGGAAAACATGCGCCTCCAGCTCCTCTTTGAGGCTGTGCCGTCCGCAGAGGTTCGCGCCCTGCTCAAACAAAACGGTTTCCGCTATGCGCCCTCCAGCCACGCATGGCAGCGCCAGTTGACCGATAACGCCCGCCGCGCATTGTCAGCCCTTCGCCCGAAACTGGAAGAACTGCTCAAGGAGGAATAACCATGTCTGCCTGCTTCTGGATCGTCTTTCCCCTGCTCTGCATCGTGGCCGCCTATCGTCTGTTGCGCTGGTCTGCCACGTTCCCCTTCCGCGCCCCGAAGAAGAGAAACCGCCCGAGCTTCCCCGTCTGCCGAGGCCGCGCCCTCCACCGCCGCCGCCCGCCGCAGGGTTCATCCTTGACGCGCGCCGCCTGATGCGCTATGATACAGATAGGACGAGTTTGTCATAGTGCAATGGAGTGTTAAACTCATGGCGCAAAAAACGCTTCTATTATATAAGGGCGTTTTAAGGGCTGTTTCTTTCCACGAGTTTACAACAGTGATATTATGTCAATCTCCGCTTCCTCTTTGCCGCGAAACATTCTCGCGCGCAGATTATCAATAAGATTCTTCTTTCTGTTTTAATATTGGAGGTGCATCATTTATGCGATATGATTTTTTGATGGAGATGCGCGCGTACCATCCCGCCCGCACCGACAATTATAGCCCGTGTCCCTGTGTTGACAAGTATTGCATCGCAGTCAATTTCATGCCGGGTCTCAGTCGCCCGGAGCCGAACGCCGAGCTTGACGGACGCATGCCGCGTGATTTTTCTGGGTTTATCACGTTTGGCTTGTCCGTCGATATACCGGATGATCTGGGTATTGAGATCGTCTCCCGGACATGGATGCTCCGCAAAGGACACCGCACAAACGACGGCTCCGGCTCGTACTGTCTGATCGTCGCGCCCCAGTTGGTATGGGATATCCCAAACCACAGAACCACCGATGATATCCTTGCCGATGCCGAAGCACATATCAAAGCCCTGAAAACCGTCAATCTGTCCTACCCGGATGGACATGTGCGCAAAACCATCCCGCTTGCCATCACAAATTGGTGGGTTGCAGGCGCGGATTTTTCCTGTGGATGCATCGCACATGTTTGCTGCGCGCAATCCGGGTGAACCCGTGATTGAGTTTCCGTGAAAAAAGCGAGGTGACATGCAAATGATTACGCTTCCCGAGCGTTTTGCCCGCGCGATGATTGCGCAGAATCAGGATGCGTGTGCGCGGCTTGATCGCCTGTACGCCATCCGCGATCAGATCGAAGCAGACGGCGAATGGCCCGCGTGGTGTGCCATGCCCATGAGCGAGGTCATGGCCTGCCTGATCGCGCAGTATCACGCAGACGGCCCCACTTCTTTCATTGTCGAGCAGACCGCGCCCCTTACGGCGGCCTATCTCTGGCAAAAAACGAAGCAGGTGTTTCGCTTTGACCCCACCCTGCGCGACGAGCTGGAAGCCCAAACCTTCACGGGCGACCTGCCCGGTGACGCGCTGCTTCGTCTGCCCGTCCCATGCGTCTATGTGGAGGGCATGGTTGACCTGTTTGGCATGGGCATTGCAGACGGCTTTTTCGTCTGGATGGAAGCTGACCTCAAAAATGACTGGAAAGAGCTTCGCGTCCTGACCCTGACGGATAAAGACCATTCTTTCGCGTCTTTTATGCTTCCAATTCGCGGCACGATTGAGCAATCGCTGAAAGCCCTGAACGCCTCTGCGGATTTCAACGCGCAAAGCCGTTTGGGCCAGGAGATCGAAGCCTGCGAAAAAAATATCCCCCATCAGCATGGATGCAAACGTTCGCTTTTTCTCCCGTGTGCTGAATCTCCTGCTCTATCTGTGCGCCGAAGAACCGGATTATGACAAACCTCCGCGCCGTGCGAAGGCGAAACCCGCCGCCACGCTGAGCGCCGAGCGTCCGCCGCGCGCTCCCGCCGTGACCACAGCCGGTGTGCGTATCGGCGCGGTGATCCGCAAGGGTTACGCCGCCGAAAAAAATAGGGCTGAAACGGCCGGCAGCCACGCCCCTAAAGCCCCGCATGTCCGCCGCGCACACTGGCACCACTACTGGACGGCGCGCGCGAATCTGCCGAGCGCTGTCTGGTGCTCAAATGGATACCGCCTGTCTTTGTCGGCGGTGCCTCCGCAGATATCGTCACCATTCACCCGGTCAAAGGCGGCCAGCCGTAATCCCTGATTAACACATTTGCTTAAAATTGTAATTTACGCGACATACGGCGATGTCGCGTAAATTACAATTTTTTATGTTTTGTCGCCTTTTTCTTTGTATTATGGCTTTTTTGCCGCCTTACTCTCCCAGCAGCTTAAAATGCCGCAAGCTCTCGTCTACTTCGTCGTCGATCATGCCAATATACACCAGCGTATCGCGCGTGGAAGAGTGTCCAAGAATCCGTTGGAGCTTCACGAGATCGTGATATTGCTTGTAAAAGTGATAGCCAAATGTCTTTCTGGTCGTGTGGCAGCCGATTCTTTCCTTCACGCCCGCCGCGCGGCAGACCGCATTCAAAATTTGATATGCTCTCTGCCTCGAAATCGCGCGCGGCCCCATCGTCTTTTCCGTCCTTCTGCCGGGAGAGAAAGCCACTCGCCCGCGCCGCGCCCCGCCGTCAGCCGATTAATGGTTGCGCGCACACTTCCGTTCATCGCAATTCTCGCCTCTTTGCCGGTCTTCTGGGCTGTCACGCGCACAAAATCCTGACCGCGAACATCCTTGACCTTGAGCCGCACAAGGTCGCTGATGCGGAAACTTGTATTAAATCCCCACGACCAGCAGCAGTTCCCAACTCAGCTTGTCCTCTTCCTTGCGTTGTGCATCGTGTGCCCGCGCAATTTCGAAGCATCGCGTCAAAACCGCTTTGTCGCGAATCGGCTGTACAACCTTCATTCGGTTTACCCTCTTTCTATTTATGTCAAACTCGTGTCCAAGAGAAAAGCCCTCCCAATCGCGGGAGGGCTTTTGTGTTAATCCTGCTCTTTGTCTTCTGTCAGCGCTTCGATCAGCGAGATTTTGTCCTCGCGCGTCATGTCTCCGTAGTTTGCCTTGGGCAGATGCGCGTGAATTGCCGTGTTCAGCTCATCGTCCGTGCAATCCGTAACCTGTTTCCACCCAAAGCCGCCGTCCTCTTTTTCCACGCCGACATAGGTTTTTTCCGTCGCCCTGGCATTCCGGTGTCTCATATCCACGCACCAGACTGCCCACCTCAGCGTTGATCGTCTCTGTTTTTTTTCTCTCCGGTCAGCATCGTCTTGATTTCCTCCGGTGTGCCTTTCAAAGTCGCCGTGCCGGAAAGCATCATCGCATGACCCATCGCGTCGCACTCTGCCTCAATGGCTACGGCAAGCGCTGTCTTTCTGTCCTCCGTCACGTCAATTCCCGCAAGGTTAAGCAGATCCTCGGCGATTTTCTTTTGCAGTTTTGTTTCGCTCGGCTTTGTCAATTTCGCCTGTTTTATACATCTGTTCTGCTGCATGTGCGGCTCTTGTGCCGCGTCAAGGATAAACGCCGCAACGGAGATCGCGCCGTTTCGGTCGCCTTAGCTAACGCCTCTGCGCTCTGCCTCATGCCCTCAAGCATTGTCGTCCCGACTTCGAGCGCTTCACTGGACAGTTTGCCGTTTTTCAAGGCATAGTAGGCCGCGCCGAACAAGGCGCAAAAAGCCGATCAGGATGATGATGATGTAAATCATCGGGGGATTGCATTCAGCACTTCGTTCATCATGGTTTTCCTCGCTTTCGTTTTTCAGGTTTTTATTTCGCATCGCCGTCTGTCTGACAGCAGGGGATGCCTGCTTAAAAACATTCCGCAACCGTGTTTGTTCTTCGTTTCCAGTTCGCACGGCATTTTTCTAGGCATGCATTGCCCGATTTCGTCTTTTTTTTCTCTGATGGTCGGTCAGAAATGGGCTACTCATACCCTCACATCGCCAGAAGACGCATTCTTCCGGCTGTTTCATTTCGTCGGGCATTGCTCAAGCCTTTCGATGTAGCTTTGGCTTAGATGATTGTGCCCACGCGCGCGATATTGTTTACACATGCTCGTCAGGCTCATTTTCACGTCCATCGGGCAGGGGTTCCCGCGATCTACATAGTATACATAGGCTTGATTCAGTCTGTCACATTGTAGCGTCGCGATGGATTTATCGAGGGTTTCCACGTTTTTTCGATTCTCTCCGTGGCCTTGTTCAGGGTTTCAAACGCCTTTTCCATTGCATCCGTCCTGCGCGTGATGTTTTCAAGCATTTTCCCTGTTCATCTAACCGACGGATCAGTTCCCGCATGATGGCCTCCTTGCGCTCCCGTCTGGCATTGAGCCGCTTTTTGATGGCCTCCGGTACGATAACGATCAGCTTTGCCGCGCCCCAAATGGCGGTTAATGCGCCAGCCATGCCGCCGAGGGCAACAAGCGACGTTTTCATGCGTTCTGTGTCCATGTTAGTCGTCCCCTTTCAGGTAGGCCAGGACCGCTTCTGCCGCCTCCTGCATTCTATTGATTTTTTCCGTCCATTCGGCAAAGGCGGCAGATTCAAAGCGGAGCGCATCGGTCGCATCTGCCAGCGCCAGCAGTGCTTCTTGGGGAAACAGGGATCATCTTCTTCCCGGTTTCCTCTTCACCTTCGCTGTCCTCTTCCGTGTCGTTTTCTTCGACGGGGAAAGAAAATCTGCGGATGCATAGCCGACCAACTCCCCAAATCGAATCCTCGGCCACCCGGAATACGATTCGCTCAAAATTTCCACCGTCGCGCCACGCGGACGGCGCCGATTTTTCAACCCCGTTTTCGGCGCGTTGCGCACGTTCAGCGGATCATTTTCTGTTGTGACGACCGCCTTGTAAAGCGCCACGGCATTCCCTTCCTCTTCGGCATAGGCGACTTTTTGATCGGTAAGCAGTAATTCCAGCCCTTGACGTTGCTGGCCACGAATCCATCCCCTTCACTTTTTGCGTTATAAACAAGGCCGTCGTCGCCCATCAGGCCGATGTGATAGTGATTTCCGAGTCCATCCGTCCCGTACTTTTTTCTCAGTTTGTCGGCATCGTCTCCCGTAAAGTCAGCGCGCCACTTTGTCACCATGTAGCCGGGTTTTGCTTGCTTCACGGGCGCAATTTCGCCGCCCATTCGCGCACGAGTGCGTTGCTTCCGTGGGGCAGGGTCAGCCCGCCCAGTTCCTTAAAGGCATACACAAAAGCCCCAGAGCAATCGACCGCTCCTTCTTTTGCTTTGCCCCATTCGTATCGCCAGTGTTCGCGCGCCATGCGTTTAAACAGCGCAATCAGTTCGTTTGCCTGAATGATGGTCATGTCAATCCCTCCACATAGCAAATGCGCACGCCGACTTCCTCCGGCGTATCGCCTCTCGTGTATGTTCCGCAGAGCACACGCACACAGGGCGATTTGTCCTTGTAGCACGCGCCAACCGCCGCAATTCTCTCCCCGCTTGTGTTGATGCTCAATACGCCCCTCATCCCCGGCTTGATACCGTAGACTTCAAGCAGATTCAGCGCAGTTTGCTGTACGCTCTCATCGACCGATACGCTTTCAAGGCTGGCTGTGTACGACACGTCTTCTTTTACCGTCGTCGTGTTCAACGTGATCTGTCCCGCCTTCCCCTGCCATTTCAGCGTGTCCGCCGTGCCCGGCGCAACGAGATTGCCGCTTTTGTCGATGGCGCGCCACAGGGTCGATCCGGCGCCAAGCTCGTCCTTCTCGCATCCTGCCGCGTTATTATTCGGGATGATTTGGATTTCCCCGTCCACTGTTCTGTACCCGCAAATCCATTCGCGGACGTTGCCCGCCGCGTCCCAAACACCCGTCCATCGTCCATTGTGCGCGTAAGCCCATGCGCCGCTCCCCGTCGAAATCGGCGCATCCGCGTTGACATACCCGCCGCCCTCATCCTCGGCGCTTTTGCACAAAAGCGCCCACTCGGCAAGGGTCAAAAGGTGATAGCCCAGTCCCTTTTCAAGGACAAGCGCTGCTGCCGCTTCGAATGTCAATCCCGTTCTGGGCGATTCCAGCGGCAGAGCATATAGACCGCCAAGCCGTGCGCAGGCTTCATACTTGCCCATCAGCAGCCTGTCCAGCTTTTGTCCGTTCACCGTCAAGTCAGATGCGTTCAATACCGCGAAAAAATCCGGCATTCCGCGCACGTCGCGCAGAATTTCGCCGCCCGAAATTCTGGCTGCCGCGCGAAGCGCTGCATAGTTTCCATCGCTCCTCGAACCCATTTTCTTCACCTCTTTCTGTTTTACGGCACATAAAAACCGACCGATTGAAAAATCGGCCGGCCTTTTTGTTGATGGCTTTTTCAAATCAAGTCACACAGATAACATGCGCTTGTTTTAATTACATGCCATTTTATGGACAATAATTAAAACAAACCGCACTTTTTGAAGTTGATTGTACCTCCTTAAAATGTAGCACCAATTCAAAAAAGCGCCCTTTTGTTTTGTTGACCTCAACAAAACAAACATTCGCTTGTTTTTCTTAAAAGTTTGCCCCGCCCGTGTGAGCGGGGCGTTGTCGGTTATTCCTCTACCAGCTCCGGCAGACCCGCGTCAACCAGCAGCTCCCTTGACCTGATCCTGAGCTTAGCCGGGACATCCTTATACGCCGTCTTGCCCAGGATCACGCGCTGCGCGAAAAACATAGCCATCATCGTTTCACCCTCCTTTCCTATTATTATCAGCAAAAGCCAGATAGCAAGGTTACGCATAGACGATACTCGCCATCTCGGCCACGCAGTCCTCTAAAAAAGTCGTTGCGCTCACTAAGCGCCTGAATTTGAGCTTTCATTAAAGTTTTTCTTTCTCTTCTTTAGTTGGCTGCGGGTCTCCCGGTTCCGGCACTTCCGGTTCGACGTACACGCTGCCATCGTCAGAGAGCTGCACCGCGTCGTCAAGGGTGCGGTAAATGGTTTGTAGCCACCGAAATCGCCGAGCTGGGTCACGCCATCCATTCGCCACGTTGTAAACCCTGTTATCGGCGCGTCAGTGATACCGCCAAGCTCAACAACATGATTATTGATGCGCGCAAACGATACATCATTCATGGCGGTTGCGTCGTTAAATTTAATTTTTATCATGGCACATCTCCTGTTTATACTGTTGCGGCTACCATGTATATATCCCTCTACAACCACTGTAACTATCGGTTTTAATCTGCACTTTTCCGTTGACGTCGCCCGTAATTTCCGCCGACCAATTGCCGGATAGAGGGATTGTTTTAACTGCGCGCGAGTCATCGTGATATATCAACATATACATGCCGTTATTTGACCCAAAGACGATGTGACCAGCGATCAAGATATATACGCGTTTGTCTTTCGGCAAAACATACGACGCCTTCTGATTAGTATCCAAAGCAAAATTCGCCACATGTTTTATATAACCAAGGTGATCGGCCAGTCCCTTCGCTGCTTCCGCTGACGCAACTTTGTTGTCTAAATTGGTGCTTGCTTCGATTTCTTCCAGTGATAAAGCATCATTATGGAGCATAAGCTTCTGGTGCTTTATTTGCCAACGTATTTGCATTATTTGCATTATCCGCTGTCGTTGAGTTATCTGCTATAATCTTCCCGCCCTGCTCTAGCCTGCTTCCGTCCGCCTTAATAATCTGGTCGGCAGTTGTGAGCGGGTAGATGCCGTCCGTGCCATTCATAATCGGCGATTGAGGTTTTTATATGTCATTAACTCACCCTCTTCCACATGTAGATTGAGAGATAAGGAGGCATGTTGTTGTGAGCAGTGCTACCACCTGTCTTAGCTATATAAGAGAGCCGAGTGTCGCTTTGTTCTCACTATCGAATACACAATAGTTATAGTCTCTACTAATTGTATTATCTAATCCTTTGCCTCCCCCAACCTAGCCGAGTGATCAAGTGATCATGACTTGGCAATTCAGCGATGCTAAGCGTATGTTCAGCCTCACCGCCCATCTCGCCTGCAAGGTATGTTGCTCCACTTTCAGCTAATAGGAATCGCCCCTGAATGGCTTCCCATGTACCAACGCCGAAAAGCTCAGCCGGGTTGGTGCTCACCGTACTCTGGTAGATGCATCCGACCGGGTACAGCGCATCGAAAATCTGCGTCAGCGTCTTGCCACCGAGCGTGTTAGCGTTGTGGTGGTGCATCACCAGTTCCTGCGTCGCCATCACCAAGGTGGAGCGCTTTTGCGTCAACAGTAACCAGATCTTTCTTTAGCTGATTAACTGTCTCCTCATCCCCCGCGCCGATGTTCTCCCTCGCCTGCGCCTTTTGCGCATCATCAAGCGTTTGCGCCGTATACAGCACGACTTCCTGTGGCGCGTCCTTTCCCGGATCGCCCTTTTCACCCTGCGGGCCTTGCGGACCTTGTGGACCAGGCATTCCCGGTTCGCCATCTTTGCCCGGATCGCCCTTTTCACCCTGCGGGCCTTGCGGACCTTGTGGACCAGTCGCCCCCGGTTCGCCATCCTCACCCGTTAAACCACGCGGCCCTCTCGGTCCCGTAAATTCGCCTGCATCCGCTCGCGCTTTCAGGTCGTTCTTTACGTTTTCCGCCGCTTCGTTTAACGCCTGTTCAGCGATTTTGCATTTGTTGCAGCGTTTGATCTGCTTTCTTGGACAACTCCGTGATAGAGGCGGACATCGCGCCCGGCGAAACTTCATCTGCGACGCGCATGACCCGCTGCATCATAATTTCGACCTGCTTTGCCGTCTCTCGAATCTGCTGCCAAGTCGCCAGCGCTCGCGGGTCTCTGCTGATACTCATTTCAAGTGCAGCCGTTCTCCCCGAAACCTCGTCCGCCTGTGTGTCGATAGAAACACCGACGCCGCGTCCGTTATACATATTCCGCCTTCTTTCTGCTCTCCGCAACGCTTGCGGTTATTAGATTTTTTATAGCCTGCTTGAACTTTCTGCAATAGAGCTTCGTGCCGTTGTAGATCAGGCTCGTCAGTTTTGTGCCGTTGAGTACAATTGCACTGTCCACAAACGTTCCGTTGAACATCACCGGCAGGTGCGGCTCTGCCGCGTAGGTGATAACGATGTAGCCGTTTCCCGTCGAGCCGCCGCCCGCCGTCGTGCTGTTGGTGAACGATTTGCCATTGTATTGGTGAACGTGCCCCATCCCGTTGTTCGCGTAGGCTGAACCGCCGCCCCCCGCCTGTAGCGTCCGCGCCATTCCATTCTCTCGCGTTGGCGAGGCCGCAATTGCCTCCATACCATCCGTCGCCGCCTGCGCCGCCCTCAACGCCGTAACCGCTCGCACCGCCGCCAGCGGACTGTGCGCCGGTGCCATAGCTTCCTTTATACCATCCGTCAATGGGGCCGGGACCGGTCTGCGTGCCGCCCGAACCGCCTTTGTAAGAACGCGAGGCATTGCCATCTCCGCCTGTGGAACCGCCGCCGACTCCGCCTGCGCCATTAATGCAGTTATAGCCGTTTCCGTTGTTGCTGTCGCGCCACCCGCCGCCGTCTCCGCCGCCCCCGCGACCGCGTAGACGTTGCTTTGCGCAATGCCCGCCAGCGCGTGAGAGCCGGAACCCGACTGCGCTTTGGCCGCGTAGGCGCAGCTTCTCCTGCCGCCGCATCCGAGATAGACCGTCTGTCCGGCGCTCATTTCCAGATAGTAGGAAACGTACCCGCCCCGGCCGCCGTCCGCATTGCTCCACCACTCCTCGCCCCATGTGCCGCCGGAGCTTGCGTCTTTGCCTTTGCTTCCGTACAGTTCAAACCGATACAGCCCGCTTTCGGCGCGGTAAAGATGCCTTTCGTGTAGGCAAAGTGTCGCTCGTATCCGACCGGAAGGTCGTGCTCGCGCCCGCCGCGCTTGCCGCCGTGATCCCGCCTGACCAGCTCATTCCCTCGCCTCCTTATGTCGTCTTAATGTACAAAATACCGTCCGTAAGCTGGAACGTCGCGCCGACTGGGCCCGGGTCGCCCTTGTCTCCCCTGTCGCCCCTTGTCGCCTTTGTCACCATTGTCACCCTTATCTCCCTTGTCGCCTTTAATTCCCGGAATGCCTTGGGACGCCCTGAATGCCTTGAACTCCCTGAACGCCTTGGATTCCCCTGCGGAACACCGAGCGTCAGCTTTCTGCCTCCGCCCGCGTCCGTCGTCAGGCTGGCCCGTGGCCTCGCTTCCGGGTGGAAGTGTTTTGGCCTCGACGGAAACGACGACGTTTTCCGCGCCGGTCGAGAAAAGCGAAAATAAAAAAGACGCAAGTAAAACGCTCGCGTCTACGCCGGTTTCAAGGTTGTTCATGTGTTCGGCGTCGTAAGCCGTTCCTTCTCTTCGGATTTCGCCCGGCTGTGGCGTCAGGGTGTACGTTCCGTCCCCGTTTTCCGTCATGGCAAACCGGCGCGGATGCTCAACGTCCCTGTCTGTCCAGTCTACAAGATTATACATGCTCTTTTTCCTCCACCCTGACCACAATATCCGTTCGGTATATGGTGCCGGCCCTGTCCCTGCGTTTCAGATCGAGTTCCCGCATATAGCAAACGTCTCCGCCTGTGTCAATCAGTCTGAGCGCCGTCACGTCGCTTTTTGCCTAATGTCTCGCTTCCGATGGTCACAAAAGCGTGATGTGATTTTCCCTGACCTCATAAGCCAGCCGGACGGCGTTCTCCCATCCCTGAACGGTCTGCACCTGCGCATAGGCGATTCGTTCTAGCCAACCACGCAGACCGTCTTTTCCGCCGTTTTGCTTCAATCATGTCTGCCTCCGTCTTTATGCACCCATCAGCGCGTCTTGGCCTTCGCCTGCACGTCGATAGCCTGCCTCATAGGCGCGGCTTTCAGCCTCAAGCACAATGCCTGACGTGGTGCTGCTGTAGAAAAATCCGTCCAAATGCTACGCAGGTTCTTCGTGTGCTCGATTGCTTTCTTTGCCCATTCTTCTTGTTTGGGGTCTGTGCTTCCAAAACCGTAACGCGGAAATGATACGGTTCTCCTCCGTATTCCGGCCATTCTTCGACCTTACAGTTGGCATATGCGCCGGTCATTAACCGAGCAATCGCCGCTATCGTGCCGATGCTCCGGCGCATTTGCTCCGTTTCGGCGATCCACATCCGTTTTTTCTGCACGTCCGCCTGATAGTCGTACCATAGCATGCCGAGTGAATAAGCCTTTTCGTCGAGCGCTTCCTCGCTCATCCGATCAATGTCCGTCAACTCAACAATCGCGTGCTCAACCGCTTGCAGAAACCTGAAAACCATGTGGCAGGCCGCCGCGATCAGCGCGCGCGTATTTCTGTCTTCTTTCAAAAAGCGTGGCATAAGCGCGTACAGCTCTTCTTCGCTTTCCGGCCTGTACAACAGTTCTGTCATACAATCGCCTCCAACTCCACAGTGCCCTCGATACGGGTTGCCCGGTCAATCGGCGTATAGGTCGCTACTCCGCCATCGAAGCTGGATGCGTCCGTGTCGATGTCCACACGGCTACATCCGCGTTGTAAAGCATGCTGGTCAGCCTGTATGGGTCAAACGCGCGCCCGATGGCCGCGCTCTGCCATGCCTGATACGCACTCGCGGCCTTGTTGACAGACAGAAGCAGATTTTCACCTTCCGTATCGTCCCGCAGTTTATACTTCATTTTCAGTCGATACGTTTTTTCTTCGCTTCTTTTACGACGATGGTATCTGTCAGCGGCCTGCTCGTCTGCACTGAGTGCCTGCCATGCGTCTTCAAGGATTTTGCTTTTTGTCCTGCTCCGAGACCTTCTCTGCAAACATCAGACTGACCAAGACCTGTCCGGGCTTCAAGCCGTAATCCTGACCGATGCCGTCGGTAAAATTTTCGTCAGCCACCGGGCTTGCATCCAAGATCGACGAACTGACCGACATGGCTACTGCCTTATACTGTGCTCGGCTTCCCGTTGCATTTTTGCGAAAATTGCTTTCGATGATTCGCTTGCGGTAGGCTTCGTCCTCTTCTTCCTGTGCGCCGCCCCGCGTCGTTTCAGTCAACTTGCTTGCGATCAGCCATGCGCGCGGCTCAACCGCTTGAAGCGGTGTCCCCTTTCAAGTCCGTTTCCCGCCGTTCCGCCCGCTGTGCACATGATCGGCACGGTAATTTCCATCTGGCCTGTGCCTGCCGTCGCGCCGACTGCCTGCGTTGTCTCAAAGGTCAGCAGTCCGTTATAGGAAAAAAGCGTCCCTTTTTCAATCGTAACGCCCTTTTCACCTCGCTGTATGGTGATACCGAGTGTACTGACCGCATGGGTTTCGCTCTGCCGTGCAACTCCCACGTTTTCACCCAGAATGTCCAGATACGTTCCCTGCGCGTCGCGAATCGTCCCCTGCGCAATCGCCGCATTCAAGCTCGCTCGTTCCTGCTGCAAAATGCCTAAGATAGTTCGCAGCAGCATTTCTTTTTCGTCGCCCGGAAAAAGCACGTCTCCCCCATTCTGTCGATAGATCAGCAGCGCCTCATTGTAGAGTGCGTCGAAATCCAGCTCGATATAAGTCACGTTACCACCTCCACGTCGGCCTCGATCACAAACTTGCCGTCCGTCCCGTCTCCTCCCGGCAGGAGCCGCGCCGCCAGCACGCGGATATCCGGCTCCCATGCCAGCACTCGCGTCACCTCGGCTAAAAATAACATTCTGGGCTTGCGTAAGGGTAAGATCAAAAATGGCGGGATCAATCCCGCGCATACGGTCATATGCGATTTCGCCCTTCCTGAGCCGAAGAAGATTTTTTGCGTTGGCAATCGTTCGCCGTTCATATTCGTCAGCTTCCGTGTCGATTGCCGTTCCCGCAGTGCTGATAGTCGTCATGTTCGTTTACCCCTTATTTGGAACTCACCGTGTTTTTCCCCGGACGCTTTTTGCTGTCCCGGATTGTGGATTGGCAAGGCGGGTTGATCTTTTTTCGCACTGCTGCTGATGCCGGATGTGTTATACCCGCCCACCGCGCCGGTCAGATTTCCGCTTTTTCCCTGTCGAGCCGCCCGCCGTTCCTCCTGCCGATGCGCCGTTGTCCTTTCGGTCTTTCAGGTACTTCGAGCCGGTTCCTTTGCTTTTTTTGCGCTGTCCTTTCCTGACCCGCTCGGCGTTGAGGATGTATTGTCGTAAACTGCTCCGTCGCTTTCCTTCCATGTCAGTTTGACCTCCCGCGCTTATCATCGCGCCGGTGACGGGCTGAAATTTCGCGTCGATCACGCTGACGTCTGTCAGCAAAAACCGAGCCAAAATCCTTTCCGCCTATAAAGAGATGCGCACATTCGCCGTTTCGGTTGTCCCGCTTGAACGCCTCCACAATTTCCGGTACATCCTGCCCCAGCGATGTACGCAAATCCAGCGTCACTTGACACTCTGCCGCATTGTAGCCCTGCCGACCGACATAGAGCACGCCGTTTCCGTCCTTTGCCTTCGTTTTTGTCGAAAATGAAATCGAAAATTCTTGTAGGAAACGATTGCCCCTTTTTCAAGCCCGCCGATGCGATGCCCGTTCCATGCGATATGTGCGGCCATGTCACGCGCCCCGCTTCCCACGGCGGGAGCGTGTCTGCCGCATTGTCCGTCGTGATTTCCGGCGCGCGCATAACCTCGCCCCCGTCCATCATAATCTTGTGCGCCAACTGCGGGTTGGCTTCAAAGCAGAACGCTTGCATATTGCTCGTCGCCGTATAGGTTCATCGCGATTTCATCAAAAGTTTCCTTCGCGCTGCACAAATAAGTCATCATGCAAAACTCACCCTTTCTCTTTCTCTCATTTTTTCGTTCCACCATTCTTCAATCAGGCTCATCATTTCGCTGTGCTCGCCTTCCAGTGCCGCCTTAACGCCGCCCGCATCTCCGGCGTATATGGTCGGCGCAAAAGTGAAATTCATCGCTGTTTTTTCTACACGCTTTTCGGGATAAACCTCGTTCGGCGTAAATCCGCTTCCTGCTGCCGCCTGACGCAGAAGTGCGCGCGTTCTCTCCGTCTTCCTTTCCGGAATAGCCCATTCGCCGCCCGCGTCGCCGAAAATGGCCGGTTGGTCAGAGTAACCGCCCAGAGCATGCTTTTTCAGTTTTGTCCCGCTCGTCTCGGTGTTTCTTTTTCAGGTGCTCCAAGCACTTCGTCGTAGCTGACGCGCACCGTGACCGGGTTTGCATCCAGATAGGCTTGCGCATCTCCCGTAACCCCGATGGCAATCTCCCCCGCCCGACGGCGTTTCTCCGATTGTCATGTTCGCTACAGTACCTTCGATGGTCTCTTTCGCGGTTCCTACTGCCTCTGCGGCCTTCTGGTTCAGTTCCTCCGGCGAGGTCGTTCCAATGGCGAGATCGCTCTTCTTGCCGATTTCTCTGCCGCCCATGTAAACCGCGCTGCTGTCCGGTATTCCCGCCTCTGCGCTCAAACCGAACTGGCTTGCCTTTGAGAACCACCCGCCCATGACCTGCCCGTTGAACAGACCGACCATCAGGTAATCCTTGTAAAAGCTCCATCAGCTCGTCAGAAACCACGCCCTGCGTTTCCTTCTGCCGCTGGATTTGCGCCACCAGTTCGTCAAAGGGAAGGGCGGTGCTGATGGTTTGCATGATCGTTTCCAACCCGTTTGCCGCTTTCTTGGCGTCGCCTTTGATTCATGTCGCCGATGATATCGTCCGCCCGTTCAAAGGCGTCGTCAAGCGTTACTGTTCCGTCGATGACACCCTGCGCAATAGATTCAATGCTAGCGAGATCGACACGGCTTTCATTCTTGACATAGGTATCAAAAGCATAATCGCCGACTTGCGCGCTTCCCCTGTCTCTGCGTTGATTATTATCAAGTTTTTGCTCGTTCGCGTCGCTTTCAATACCGGCTTTCCATCCCGCATAATCGCCCTGCTCGATGCCGTATGCGTCAAGGACAGCCTGCGGAATAGCCAATTTCCGGTCTTCATATGCTTTTTTCCGTGCCCATGAGCTGATAAAAGTGTTCCTGCGGCTCCTGATCGCTTTTTTGCTTGGCTTCGGCAATCATGGTAAGACCTTCTTGCAGGCTGTCATAGCTTAGATCCATCGCCTGAAAGCATGGTGTTCCAGTCTATATCTGCGTTCAGGCTTTGAATCTGCGCCATGACGTTGTTGAGCTTTGCCTGTGCTTCGGCAATCAGCTCTTTTTTCATCCGCGTAGATGACGCCATCCCTCGCCGCGTCCAGATAGACCTGCATCAGGTTTTGTCCGGCTTCTTGTGCGTCCGTTTCCAGTGCGCCGAAAAGCCCGTCGATGGCTTCGTTCCATGCGTTCGCCTTTTTCTGTGTCGCCCGGTTCGCTCCGTCGTATGTGATTTTGATGATTTCGCCCAGATGCACTTCCTGCTGTCCTGCGGCGTTCTTCACCTCATCCACCATGGCACTCACATAACTGCCCAACGCCTCTTTATCCTGCTCGTTGAGCGTTGTTTGTGTCAAAAATGCTTCGAGGATACCGCCCGAAAACTGCTGAACATAACCCTCATAGTTTTCGCCCGCCGCCTTCACCGCTTCCCCGTAACTGCCGATGCTTTCAGCCGCGGTTTCGTAGGCACTGCTCATCGAGCCGATCCACGCAGAAACCTTCTCGCTGTCGATTTCGAGCGTTCCAAAGTGCTTTTCAAGGTCTTCCCTTGCTGCCGCATCCTGCGCACTGGCAATGGCAATGCCAAGTGTCACCAAAGCCGCCGCGCCAAGGGCAATCGCACCGCCCGGTGTTGATACTGCTTTCAAAACGTCAGAAAAAACCCTGATGCCTTTCCCCGCAACGAATAGCCCTGCGCCCATTCCTGCAATGCTCACAACCGTGTCAAAGGAAGGTGTTGACCGTCTCCGGATCAAGCCCATTGAGCCAATCCGAGGCGTCCAGCAGAAAGTTGCGCGCCTTGCTCATCCATTCCATGACTTTATCGCTCGACGCTTCGGAGATGGAAATCTGCAATTCCTCAAACGCGCTTTTCAGTGTGCGCACACTGCCGCCGATGCCGCTTTCCAGCGTCTCGGCCTTCCGCTGCGTCGCGCCTGCCGATGCGCCGATTTTTCAAGCAGATCAGGGTACTGGCCAAGCAGTTCCATCAATGCCATGACAGCCGGATATGTCCGTTTTCCAAAAACGCTGTACAGCACGTTCGCCTTTTCGTCGTCGGCCATGCCGTCCGTCGCGTTTTCAGATCGGTCAGAATATCGACCATGGGACGCACTTTTCCGGTTGCATCGACCGTCTCAAGCCCCATTTTTCCATGGCGGCAGATGCGCTCTTTAGGTCGATGCCTTCCAGCGTCTCGTCAAGCTCTTCCTCGCTGATTTCCAGCGAGTTTATCAGCGTTGCCGCTTTTTTTCGTCGGTGCAAAGCAAACTGATAATCATGTTTCGGGCGTTAATGCCGCCCGTTGTGCCTTTCATGTTCAGATTCGCCAGCATGCCCAGAAATGCCAGCAGCTCGCTGTCGCCGCCTGCAAAAAGGCGTCCTGCTGCGCCGATTTTGCTGACGCCCTCCATCATTTCCTGCACGTTAGTGTTGCTTGCGTCCGCTGCCGTAACCACTTTGTCCATGTAGGCGGCTACGTCGTTTTTCTCAAACGCTTTACCAAGTGAATAGACGTTAGAAATGAGCAGATCGCTTGCGGTAGCGAGCTCCATATCGCCCGCCGCCGCCGCGTTCAGCAGGGTCGGCAGGGTATCAAGGCTGTTTTCCAGTTGCACACCTGCCTGTGTCAGCGATAAAATGCGCTTGCCGCATCGCTGGCCATATACCTTTGTGTCTGCGCCCGCCTGTCTGGCCGCGTCGCCGATGGTTTGCATCTGCTTTGGGCTGTAATTCCCAGCCGCCTGAATTTTGCGCAGAATATCGTCGTAGTCGGTGTAAAGCGATGTGCTTGTTTTGAGCGTCGCAATAATCGGGGCGGTCATCATGGTCATCGCGCCGCCGATTTTGCTGACATTATCGCCGAAACTCTTGATTTTCTTGGTGAGCGTGTCCAGCGAGCCGTCCGCCTTGCCGTAGACGGAAATAACACTTTTCAATTCCTGCTGTTTCCCGGCCATTTTCCCGCCTCCTTTCTCACTTGAATACGCCGAAAATCATGCCTTCTCCATCTGCAAATTCGCAGAAAAGAACAATGTCGCCAGCCTTCACCTCTCCAATCGCGCCGAGCGGCAAGGTGTTCACGCCGTCCCGATCAATGCTTTCCACGATCCACTTGCCGTCTTCGGTCTGCCGCGCCGCTCTTCCGCGTTCAATCACCGTCCCGTAGGTCATGCTTTTCCTCCAAACAAAATCCGCTGACGTCAGCGGATTTGAGAAAAACGTTTCAAATTTTGATGCTCGTCACATATCGGTAAAAGCGTAAGCAGCGTCTTTCGGTGGATAAAGTCGTGTGCACATTGGTGTACAAACCACTTTCCGCTTGCTGCGCCGCTCTCCAGCACGCAAACCCGGCTCATCGCCGCCAGCCCCACGTTCAGCGAAATTTCCGTGTATAAATCTCACTTTCCATGTTTCTGCTCAATAACAAGCCGCGCGCCGCGCGCATCGCCTGTTCTGTGGAGTAGATTTGTTCGTCGGTCAAGGTCTTGCTTGCGCTGCCGGAAACCGATGTATCTTCCGCCCTCGCGATGAGAAGTCCGGTTCTGACAGTCATATACCGGCACTTTGGCATTCTGACCAGATTCGGCCTGCTTTCCTCGTCCAGTATAGCCTGTGCGCCGTCGCCAGAAAAACGTCTGGTAATCAATCGCAAGCAGATACCCGTCTGAAAGTTTGATGGTCGCGCTTTCCAGCTTCAACACATGTGCAAGAAACCTCGGCCATGTCTGCCCACGGCGCACCACACGGCGCAACACGGTTTCTCCTTTCACGCCGTAGAGCTTCACGCCTTTCAGCCCCATCTCCTTCGCCCCGATTTTGAGCAAATCGGTCAATGAGATGTTCTCGTAGCAGTTCCAACCTTCCTGCCGCGCGGCGTAGGGCAGGCTCACCGCATTCAGGGTTACGCCACCCATGCGCGTCTTTACGTCGCGAAGCTCCATTTCCCCGTCGTGAATCCGCCTTCCGTCATCTCGATTCGCAGCCCCTGCCGGATATCCCATTGGTCAAGCAGCCTGCCGTCTGTCAGTGTGACGCGTAGACTGTCTGCCTGTCCGCCCGCGCTGTCCGTAACGACAGCCTCCGTGATTTCTTTTTTTCAATGTCTTTTGTTCAATATATAGTTTCACGTTTTTTCATTCCTTCTTTCGCTTTCCTCTTGAAGGATTTCGCAAAACCGCATTTTCCAGCCGGATGTATTCGAGAATGGGCATATCCAGCAGCATAGGATATGGCGTGCAGGTGTACCGCCCGACCAGCACCATGTTTTTTTACAGACCCACTTTCGTCACCAGTTTCGACGATGTAAAAAAGCGGCAGCTCTTTCCACCATGGCATCTGTGTCCGCAATGCATGCCTGTTCTTCAAGGTCATGCGCATCCAGTCCGCTAATAGGCCGCTCTACCTTTGTCGTGCATTTTGTAGTACAGCCTGAGCGCCTGTGTGCGGCTGATGGTGTTCATGTCCCGGTTGCTTCGATCTGCGTCCATGCAGGCGATAAACTCCCGGCTTGTGAGTACGGAGAAATCATAGTGCAGTTCGCTGACTGCCTCCTCTGCTCCGCATCGGCTGAAAAAGGTGAAGCACGCCCGCCGACGCCTCCCTGAGCCTTTCCGCCGCAACCCTGCGCCATACCTGCGCGCGTTCTTCTTCGCTGTATTTTTCAAGTTCCTCTACAGACATCTGCATCAGCTCTTCAATCGGCATTTCAAAAGGTTTTTCTTTTCCTCTTTTTCGCTCATGGTCTTTCCTTCCCTTCGTCTTTTCTTGCTTTTATCATTATAGCGTGACCCATCGGCTCAAATCGTATCATTTTTCCTGCAATGACAAAAGAAAGAAAAGAGCGGTTTCCCGCTCTTAGGTCAGTTCAGAATCCTGTTCAGTGTACTCGTATAATCCTTGCCGTTGATCTGCAAAATGCCCGCCAGCGCGTCAATCAGAATGATGGTTTTTCCGTTTTCTTCTTCTTCGTACCGCTGTACGCTGTACTGCACGCTCATACCGCGCGGGTTGCCCCGCTCAATCGAACCGCGCGATACCTTCATCGGGGTGCCGGAAAAACGCACCTTGGTCGATTTGGGCTTCGAGCTGCCGTTCGCCGTGGAGATAACCTGCCGCGCCATGCGCAGCTCGATCTGGTGCAGCTCAGGCGTGTTCAGACCGTCGCATCCGTTTCCGTGGTTGTGGTTGATCGTAACCGTCATAGCGCTGACCTGATAAGGGTTTACGATGTTGATCTTGGCCGTCGCGCCGGGAATGTCCACTTCGTCGCTGACAAACTCAATTTCGGGCGTGTCCACGCTGGTCACATCCTCCACCTGCGTAGAGCCGTCAAAAAGGCGCTGGTCAATCACCTTGTTGTGCACCTGCTTGTTCATGCTCATGCTTTCCTTCCTCCTTTCACTCGTTGAGCGCAATCAGCTCGTCGTAGTAGGCCACAAGCCCTTCGTCCGTGCGCTGCACCGTGCCCGTGATGCTCTTGATGTTGATGTTCTGCGTGATTTCCCAGCGCATGGCAAAATCACCGGCAAGCATATCCGACTTCACGCTGTCGTTGAGCACAAAATAGGCTTTGCCGTAGAGCAGCGCGCCGACGGCAACCAGTGCGTCAAGATTGGCCTGTTCCTCTGCCGCAATCTGCTGAATCCGGTTGACGGAAACCACCTTGTCGATCTCATCCGCGCGTCGAATCTGGAAATCGTTTGCAAGATGATACATCATCATCAGCGTGCTTTCATACAGGTTCAGCGCGTTCGCGTTGCCCGGAACGTAGCTTGCGCAATGGCTGCCCCAAAGCACCCATTTCCCGCCGTGGTAAACCGCGCTGGTAATGCCGTACTGCCCCAGTGTCTCATCAACCAGTTCCTCGTCAAGCACAAGGGAAATTCCCTCTCCGTAGTACGGTTTGCCGGAAATGAGGATGGCCGTGTTGCTGGCCGTCTGGTACGGCAGTTCATTCGCGGCGTTTTCGAGCGTCTGCAAGTTGGCCGCGTCCAGCACCGAAAGGTGATACAGCCGCCCGTCCACGCCGGCCCAGCGCGGCCAATGCGTCTTTTCGTTGTCGCGGTTGTAGCCTTTGCTCTCCTTCCACGCTGCTACGCTGGACGGCTTGAGTGCTTCGCTCTCATCGTTCTGAAGCGGCAGGTCCGTGAACATGAATACGTCGAAATGGCCGCCGATCTGGTTGCAGACCGTCTCCATCGCCTCATGGACGGTGGGAATGTGCGAAAACCAGGGCAAAGCAGCCGCGTAGGAATTTTGCCCGTCTCCTGATAAACGTGGCGGATGAGGTACAATCCGCTGTTTGTGCCTTCGTTGTCCGTGTCGCCGATCACATCCGCCGCTTCAATTCCCGGCGTCACTTCGTCGTAGGTGATGGACAGGCTGCCTTCAAGCGCGCCCTTACGCAGTCCGCGCAGAATGATCCTTTCACTCACATAGTCATACGCAAAGGGTATAATCCACGTCCGCGTCTTGCCCGTTACCGTAAAGCTGTCAAGAATCACATTGCCCATGTCCCCGAGAATGGCCTGATTGGCCGTTGCCTGAACCGTGGTCTCCTTGTTCTTCTTCTTTGTGGCCGGGTTGAAAACGTTGATGACGACAATCGGGCCGTTCTCCGCCAGTACAAAGTGCGTATACAGCGCTTCGCACAGGTCGTAGTTTGCCCAGTCGTCGGTGTAGCCGACTCGCCTTAACCGCCGACGCAAAGTCCGTCAGCAGAATCGGCTTGTTCACATTTGCGCCGCCGCCCGCAACGGTGTGAACCGGCAGAGCGCCGACGTAAACCGGCGCATAGTTGCCTTTGCTGGCCGATGCCTCATGCGCCTCATCCATGTTGAACACCGCATAGTTGCCGTGCTTATACAATTTTTTCACACTCCTTTTTTAATCAAGCAAAGCCGAAAGCTCCGGGCTTTGCATTTCTCTGTTCAGTCCGATAAGCGTCACCTGCACAACGCCGAAGTATACCGGCCTTCTATCGCTGACGGATTCGTTCTCCGTCAACGGCTCGATAATGATGCTGTCGTCTTTTACCGTCATGCCAGCGATGCTCAACGCGGCATGGATGGCGGATGCCGTGTCCTCCATCCATTGCCACAAAATCATGCTGCCCGTGTCCATTGCCTCGTCCGTCAGCAGCATCTCGTGTGGGTCTCCGTCTTTAAGGGGTTCCCCCTGCGTTTTTTCATTCCGCCGAACGGTCATCCGCTCTCCGGGGTCATAGATGGCGTGAATCAGGTTTAGCGTCATGGTGCTGCCAACATTTTTCGGCCTTGAAACCTTCTGTCGGCTGTCCAGATACTCGCTCGTCTCTGCATACGGCTTGAACGATACGCCCGTAATGAGGATGCTGGGCGCAACAGAGTAGGGATTCTTGATGTCGCTTGCGCGCGCAGGGTAATTGTCGCCTCCGAAGCAGTTCGGTTCCGCCCATTTCACATCATAATCCCTGCCGCGCGGAACAGGGGTTTTCATCTGCCGTCCTTTGCAGCAGTTCTCGTAAACCCAGTCGCGCAGCATGTGCCGCTTCTCCTCGTAGGTCAGGCCGCCGCGCCCTGCGCCGGTTTTCCGGCATGGGGACGGATGCAAACTCGCGTTTCATAAAATCGTTCTCGCCTCCGAAGACCGCAGTTCGACGATCCATTCGCCTTCATTGTCCGTAACCTGAATCACAGCGTAAAGCCTGCCGTCGAATGTTATCATTTCCCCTTCAAGCGGCGTATCGGCGAGCTGTCCGTCCGGAACGCGAAGGGTGATAAGATGCACGCCCGCATCCCATTCGATGGATATGGCGTTCATGTTCTTATTCTTCTGCCTGTCCTCGCCGTCAACGATGCAGAGGATTTCTGTGCCATTGAAACTGTGCCGCCGTGCAAATTCGCTCTCTCGAAAGAAAATGTGGGTTACATCCTCTTTCAGGCGATCCGCAAGGCTCATGCGCGAGCCTTCTTTCTCTTCGCGGGCTTGACAGGTGGTTCTTCTTCGACGATTCCTTCCGCCGCGTCGATTTCGGGCAGCGCATCTTCGTCGCCCTCTTCGTCCTCTGTCGGCATAGTCGCTCCCAGTTCGCCCTTTGGGCCGACCGGATCGCCATGGTCGCCAGCCCCAGCCGTCGCCTGCGCATCAAAATCCCGCTGACGTCAGCGGATTTTCCTCGTACACCGTGCGAATCGCGCCCGCTTCGGCAAGGCGCTTCCACGTCGCGTCATCTACTTCCGGCAGTCTTTCACCGGGCTTGTACCGTTTGTTCCCGATTCCAACGTGCCATACCGCAAAAATCGCCATTATGAACCTCTTTTCTCGTTATTCGGTTTCTTCCGCGCCTGTCCCTTTTAGGCGCTTTCAGCACATTCGAAGGAACGGTGCTTACAGCACCGTTCCGATTGCCCATGCGTCCACGTCGTAGGGAATGATCGCCGGTCGGCTGGTCAGGCGCTGCATCACGCTGTCCCCGCCCGTCTTGGAGTAGCGGAACGGCACTTCTTCCTTGGCGTAAATCTTCGGCAGTTCGCCTTCTTTTTCGACCTGCGCCACCGGGCCGAACATCGCGCGCAGAAGTTTCGGCGAACCCACCAGAATCTTCCCCTTGGGGATGTAATTCGCCGCTGCGCCTTTAAGCGTTTCGCGATACTGTCCCATGTAGCAGTACAGTTCAACGCCGTTGGGCAGTGTGCCGATGTGCTCCGTGCCCCGCTGCAAGTCCGCCTTCCCCGGCTCAATGCGGCCAAAGTACGCATTGCGCGTATCGAGCATTTTAAGCAGTTCCGGGTCCTTTTCAATGAAGCTCCGCACTTCCGGTCCGAACACGGCGATGCTGACAGTTCCGTTTCCTTCGTGTACCATGTCCCCCATCGCGCGGAACGTGTCATATACGCTGTACCCGGCTTCGCCCCACTTCTTGTCAGGGATGTAGTTGTTGGTGAAATTGAACTGCGCCTGACGCACGGTCTTTGCCGTCAGGCCGCCGTCCAGATACTCCACAACGTCAAGCTGACCCGTGAAAAGAACCTGCGCCGTCATCCATTCCTTTCGCATCTGGATCGAATACCGCAGATCGGCAAGATCCTTCGCCATAATCCGCGCAAGGCGGCTCTGCGGGTCAAGGCTGCCGTAAACCTCTTCGCCAAACTGCGCTGTTCAGCGTAGTCCTTGTGCACGACAATGCGCTCCGGCGCAATCGTCGGGAAGGTCATGCCAGCGTTTCAAACGTGTCGCGCTCAATAGCCTTGCCGCCTGCGCCCGGTGTCACGAAAGGCGCCATCGCCACACCGTTCTTGCGATAGTCCCAGTAAGCGTCTTCGGCGAGCACCGCGCCCTCGTTCTGCACGAACGTGTCGTAGAGAAACGTGTGAATCGGCGGCGTCTTTTCAATCGCCTTAATCTGCTTCTGCACATCATACGTGATGGATGCCATATCTTTTTTCCTCCTTTTTTCCATGAAAAAAACGCCCGCGTTTCGCGAAGCGTTTATGAAGCGTTTATGGGGGTTGAAATTAACCGCCCGCAACCTCGTTGTTCAGTTCGCCGTCCATGTTGTCGGTCGTAATCCCCTGACGGCGCAGTTCAACAGATCCGCCGCTGTCAGTTTGCCCGTCTTGAGCGAGTTTGCTCTTGAGAAAGAAACCATGGGAGTAGGCAAGCGCACTGGGCGCAACTCCCTTGACCTCGCTGCCCGTCTGCGTGTCGCTTTCAAGCACCGCGCAAGCGCCGTCTGCCATCTTGCCCGTTTCGGCAGGCACATAAAGCCCGTCCGCGCCCATCTGGATAATCGTTCCGCGCGCGAGCAGTCCGCTTCCGGGCTTCACGGCTACGCCGACCGTGCGCTCCGTGCCCGTTCCGGCCAACAGAGAAAAATCTCTGCTCTGTCCAAGGTTTCCATACATTTCCTTCGCTGCCATATGATTCCCTCCAAATCGTTCGTTTCGTCCGCTATGCTGTTTCCCCTGTGGCGGGGAATTGCACATGACGGGTTAATACCGTCGCTGTGCGCTTGCCATCATCTGAGCCAGCGCGTCGATTTCGTCTTCGTCGCGTCGGGCGGGGTCGTTGTCCTTGGATTCGCCCGCCTTGACCTTGCTCATTCTGCTTGTTTCTTCCTTGCGCTTGGTCATATAATTTGCGCCCTCGTTCTTATCCGGGGCTTTTTGACTGTTGCGCATCTGCGTCAAAATCGCCATTGCCGCCTCCGGCGCGCTCATCGGCGTTTCGCCGTATTTCGCCTCGGCGATGATGTCCCGGCTCGATTCGTCGCAGATGTCGTCCAGTGCCTTCATGCGGGCGCGCTCCTGCTGCACACCCTCGTTGCGTCCGGCCTGCATGATGCTTTCCACCAGCTCCGGCGCTTCCTTCTTCAGTTCTTCCAGCGTCATACTCTTTTTTGTCCTCCTTGTCTTTATTGCAAACCACGCCGGAGATGGGCGTGCTCTTGCCGTTGTTTTTGTTCATGCGGGCAACGCGCCCTTCCCGATGGGGACGCGGCTTATAGCCCAGCATGCGCGCAATCGCCGCTTCTTCTTCATCGCTCCGCGCTGCGCACATCGTAATCACGCCGCCTTGCGGGGCGATGGGGCGATATCATCCGCCAGACCGCAGACAACCGCTTCCTCTGGGGTCATCCACGTCTCGTCCTTCATCATCTGGCCGATTTCCTCTGCCGTCTTTCCCGTCATGCGGCTCGCGTAAAGTCCCGCTACGCTGTCCGCGCGCTTTTGCAGCGCCTCGCCATAACGAATGATTTCCTCCGGCGTTCCTTCGGCCATCCCGCGCGGCATGTGAATGAGAAATTCCGCGCCCTCATAAGCCGTCACCCTCGTGCAGGGAATCAGCAGCAGCGTTGCCGCGCTCGCACATTCCATGCAGTACGCATGTTTTTCCTTGGCCGCGTGCTCCTTGAGCAGCCTCATCATCGTCATGCCCTCGTCCAGATATCCGCCCGGACTGTCGATGTAGATGTTCAGCGTTTCAGCGTCTTTCACGCTGTCAAGCGCGCGCTGCACCTGTTTGCCGCTCGTCTCGTTGAGCTCTTCCCATGCCCAGCTCGTGATCGGACCGCTGATATACACGTTTCCGACCTTGGCATCGTCGGCGCTCATTCGCGCCTCAAAAAACAGCTTAGGCCGATTCATCGCTTGTCACTTCCTCCTTCATTGCTTCCGTCTCGTTATCCGATTCCTCGTCGCCTTCCGGCGGTGCGTTTGGATCTGGCGCATCCGTTTCGCTCCCCTGCTCGCCGCCCATCGCGATAAGCTCGGCGCATGCGGCAACTTCGCGCTTGCGCTGGATGATGTTTTCGTTCCAGTCGCTCCCGTTGAACTCCGCCGCTTCCCGCTCCTGCGTGGAGATTCAACAAAATCCGCTTTTCGGCGGCGCTGACTTCCTTGAGCGGGTCAAGCTGCTGCATCGTGCTGCCAATCCAGTTGCATTTACACCAGCTCGCGCGAATCACCGGGTCATCAAAAAAACCGGGCGCTTCAATGCGTCCAATCGCGATGGCTTCGGCAAGAAATGCCTCATAGACCGGCTGGCAAAAATCCGCAATGAAATCCCGCCGCGCCCTTGGAATTTTGCGCCAGTATTCCGTCAGCGCCCCTCGGCTCGCGCTGTACGATTTGGTAAATGCTTTGAGCAGAATTTCCTTGGGCATCTCCACGCTTGCGCCGATCTGTGTGCAGACCGCATCTACAAACGTGGAAAATGCAGAGTTATTGCGGGTCGGGCTGACCCCTTCCGGCTTCTGTCCGGGGCAAGCTCATAAATCGCGCCTGCGCGCATATGGAGCGCATTTTGCGGCGTGCTGCTTGTCGTCTGCTCGTCGTCCTCAACGGAATCATCAACCGCCGATGCGATGTTGTTGTCGTTGGGGTCGCTTGTGATAAAAAGGGTAAACATCGAGGAAATCAGGCTGGCTGTCAGCTCCGCGTTCAAATACCGCTCAAGTTGCTTCACCTGCTCGATCACCGGTGCCATCATCGGCACACCGCGATACTGCTCCGGTCTGTCCGGCACATAAATGTGCAGTACATTCGGCATGCCGGTGTCCTTTCCATAGGCTTCAATGCGGGTGTATTCGATTTGCCGCGTGTCCGTTTCATTCAATGGATGTCTGCTGGAAAAGTGATACGCAACTACGCGCCCCGTGTCGCTTTCCCACCTCCACGCCGTCTACAATGCGCGCGTTCCCGCCGTCCGCGTCCTTGCTTGTGCTCTCTCCGTTGCTGTCCGGCGTACCCATCCTGTCCGCTTCCAATAACTGAATGTGCAGCGCATATGGGCTTCCGACCGATTCGTACATCGGCAGAAGTGCGATAACGTCGCCGCTTGTCAGCATCGACCGAAAAGGCAAGGCTCTGAAGCTGGTAAAGTTTTTCTTCTCCGCCGCGTCGCAGAATTTGCTTCCCGACCAGAAAGAAAACTCTCTTGGCTATTTTCTCCCATTCTTTCGCCGCTTCCTCCGTCAAGCCAAGCGCTTCGTAGTCGATTGCGGGTTTGGGGATCAGCCCCGTTCCGATAACCGTTGTCGTCTCCGTGCTGACGCCCGCTCTGGCAAGGCCTCCGCCCATGTCGAGGTCTCTTGCCCTTTGCCGGAGGTTGCGCCGTTCAGGTCGCTGTCGTCCTCCGGCGAACCGCCAGAAAGCATCCACCCCAGCATGGCGCTTTTGGTCTTGCTTGCGCCGTGGTTGGCGTAACCGGCTGCCATCTGCGCGCCGCCCCTGCGCTTTTCGCCGTGCGCCCCATGCTCAGGCGGCGGGCCTTCACGCATTCGTTTTCTTTCCTCGCTCATGCTCTACCTCTTACAAATCGTAAGGGATAACAACGCGCACGCCCACGCTTTGTCCCTTCCAGCACGTCCAGCATATTTTCATAGTTGCGGATCTCGGCGTTCACTTCGTCAAGCGACAGAAATGTGACGCTTCTCGACCCAACGGAATAGCTTGCCGCCTCTCCGGAAAGAATGCTTTTTTTGCACTTTTTCAGCACGTCGAGCATTTCCTTCACTTCCTGAATTGTCATCGCCATGTTCGTTTCTCCTTACTCAAATTCCGCCTGAAATTTGTCTGGCTTTCGGTACAATCGGTTTTCTGCTTTTCCCGAATGATCTGGTTTTCGCCTTTCAGTCGTTTTTCGATTTCGTCAAGATTGATTTGGAATCCGTAAAAAGCGGCCTGCGCGTAGTTCGTGCAGTCAAGCGGCTCGTTTCGTGCGTTCACCGTGTCGTCCTTCACCCATACAGCCATATTTCTGCCACCCCGGTTGTGTATCTCGACTTTTTCCGTGAACAAGCCGCGAATTGCGCCCAGCGTATATCCCCGCTTCCGGCGCTGCGGGGAAGTGGCTGTACCACGGCCGGCTTCTTTCACGTTCAGACTGTATGCAATCTTTTCCTTTCCGCTGTCCACGCCGACGATAAAGAGCATGATTCCCTTTTTCCGCTTCATCTCGCTGGACATTTTCACATACTCTTCACCTTCGCCGCCTTTCCCTTAATGGTAAAACACCTGGCGTTAGGTGTCAGGATTATTCGCGGTAAACCGCGTCTGTGCAGTGGCCACCGAATCGACGAATGTTGTCAAAATCCGCATTCGCTTTCCGTCCGGTTCTTAAATTTTCTTTCAAGCAGCTTGTCCAGTTCCCTTCCAGACCGCCCGGCTTTCATCATCCGGCCTTCCGGGGATGATGCCGCGCATGATGCGCCAGTTTTCATGTTCGCGTCCCCATCCGATGATTTCAAATTCCAGTCGGTTGTCCTGCGTGTCTACGCCCATCGTCAGCACCAGCACGCCGCTTGGAATCTCCGCGCTGTACTCTTCCCGTCGGGCGAGATTTCCTCCGCGGTCGTCAACCGCGTCGTGTCCTGCTTCCAGCATTCGCCCAGTCGAATATTGGTGAACGTCTGTTCGCGTTCCGGTATTCCCTTTGCTTCCAGATAGAACCGCATAATGCGCTTCCATCCTGCCCATGGAGAAACGAACGCGTTGAGGGTGAAACGAGCGGACACCCTTTTCCAGTGCCCGCTCGTTTCGCGCAATGTATTTTCCTTCCTGCGCCATCATGGCGCGCTCAGTGTGCTTTTCCTTGCAGTTGGGGCAGCACCAGAGCACTTTTTTTGATTTTATATTGTTTTTCCCGCCTGCCTCATATTCTTCATAGTCAATTTCAAAGTCGGGCAGGCGCATAAAGAAGAAAAAGCCCTGCACGACGGGCAGGGCACACACCATTCTCCTGCGTTCCGTTTCGGTAGGCTTTGTCGATTGCGCTTCGCCCCTCGACGGTCGGCGTACTGACCTTGACGATTTTGCGGTTGTAGAACGTTTCTGTTCGAGCTGTCGCCAAATCGACAGGATCACCCTCGCCGCCGACGCTGGCCGGTAGGCGTCCACCTCGTCGAGAAAAAGGAAACGCACGGGCTTGCTTCGCAGTTCGCTTGCGCTCTGCGCGCTGGCGATTACCAGACTGCCGCCGGAAAGGCTTTTCAGTCGGATCGTGTTGCTCGATACGCGCGTTTTCGCCGCGCTCACCTTGCCTTTTCAGCACCGGGCAGCACTCCACCATCGACGCGATGCGCTGCTTTGAAAAAATCGTCCGCCGTGCTCTGGCTGGGCTGAACCATCATCATCGGGCCAGGATCAAGGTCGATGCATCGCCCCCATCATGTTCATCAGAATTTCGCTTTTTTCCGCATTGCGCCGCTTTTGATGACAATTTCCTCGACGCCTCGTTGTGTAAAAAGCGTCCATGATCGCCGTCTGATACGGCGCCTTGCTGTTTTTCCATCTGCCTGTCGCCGCACTTGTCTCACTTGAAAGAAAACGGTTCTTTTCGGCCCATTCGCTGACCGTCATTTCAGGCGGCGGCGCGAACATGCGCATGATTTCTCCGCGCATCCTGTCGATCACTCGTTCTCCCATTTTCTGTCTTCCTCGTCCTCTTCATCCTCAAGCGTTCCGGGGTCAACGTCCGGCGGCTGCCATGTTTCAAGTCGGCTCATGTCTTCAAGCGCCTCCCGAATCGCCTGCGTCAAAACGGATTCAATTTCTTCTGCGTCGTCCATGTTGCAAAGCACGGGCGCAAGCGTTGTCGGGATATGCAGCAGATTGTTTTTAACTCCGCCGACAATTTCCTGCCCCAGCGCGATCACGTCGGATGCAAAAACCATTTCGCCTTGCAGGCGCTTCACTTCAAAGCGCGTCTTCTCCGTTTTAATCAGCTCGTGCCGGGTCTTTGCTTCTTCCAGCGTCATTTCGGCGCTGCCGCGAACAAGGCTTTTCCCGATACTCGACCCAGCGCTGAACAAATGTGGCGAGGTCGGCCTTGGTTCCGTCTTCCCGCACAAAAAGTTTTTTGTCAGGTTCAAGTTCTTCGTTGATTTGGTAGAGACGGCGTGGCGAGAGCTTGACCAGAAGCGCCAGCTCCTTGATATACATGCTCGGCATTTACCGTCACCTCGTCACGATTCCCTTCAAAATGGCCTCCTCGTAGTGCAGCAGCCTTTCCATCGCGTACTGTCCTACCTGCTCCTGAATCTCGTCTGCCGACCGATTCATGGGCATCTGCGGAATGCCAATGCCTACGCCGTGCGAAATGGTTCCGATTTTTTCCGTTCGCCCGTCGTCTGAACTTTCCTGTTTCTCTTTCTCTTACCCTTCTTGGTTTTCCATACCTCGGTTTCGCCCGTTCCCTCTCTGCGCTTGCCTGTCCAGTCTATGCCGTCATTGTGACGCACAAAAACATGTCCTTGCAGCCTGCCGGAAGGAATGTAAAAGTGGATTCTCTTGTCCGTCTTCGCATGCGGCAAAACCGAGTTGCCGCTCTTAACAATCTTCGCGCCTGGTCCGCGCTTGAGCGCCGTATATCCTCCGAATCCGTTGCAATCGTTCCACGCACGTCTCGAACCGGTATGATGCATGAAATGGTCCCGCCCAGCGAGTATTGCGGTCTGCCGATTGCTTTTCCGATTCGTCCGGCCTTCGCATGGTATTCCTTGCGAATCTCGCTCTTAACAAGCGTCCTCACCTTGCGCCCCGTGTCCTGTATGGTGTGCTTGAGCGCGATGTTCATTTTATCCGGTCAAGCGCCGCGCCAACTTCTTTAGCGTCCTGTTTAGGTCGCGTGTGTCGATGGAAAGCAGCGTCTTCACGCATTTCCCCCGCTCCGCAAACAAAAAAGCCGCGCGGTTGTCCCTGCGGCTCTCTTGCTTCTGTTTCTCTGTCTAGCATCATACCACAGTGTACCGGCTCAAACAAGCTCAAATTGGCTCAACCTTTCAAAAATGCTCTCTTTTTTCATAGTCGGCTTTGATTCGCTTTGCCGTCGCCTCGCTCATGTGCGTAACCTGTGCCGCCCGCCAGATCGGCATCTGCTCGACGTACAGCGCGCGAATCAGCGCCCGGTGCGTCGGGTTGTCTACGCGCTGGAGCACTTTCTCGCACTCGGCGATTTGGGCTTCATAGGCTTCGATGGCTTGCAGCCGCTTTTCGTGGATGGCCTGCGCGCGCGCCAGCATCTTCAAGGCCGCTCCCGCCGCCTCCATGCGGCATCCCGTCAAAACGCGGGCTTCCAATCAGCGCTCGGCGCTCGCTGCTGTCCTTCTCTCTCAGCATGCGGATTTCGTCAAGCATCCCCTGACAGCCCTTGAGCTTGTAAATGTCTCGGTTTCTGTTTTTCTGCCCCGTTTCCATCCTGCACCGTCCCCTTATTGCATTTCGTCGTCAAAATTGATGATTGCCGCTTCGTAGCTTTTTCTCCTGTCCTCCGGCGTATGCCGCAGCATCTCGTCCCGTTTTCCTGCCGGACGGACAGGGGCGCGCATGGTCAGTTCATAGTCTGCCTTGAGCGCATAGGGCATCGTGCACGGCGCGTTGTACAGGCTGGTCAACAGATAGCTTTTCGGATTACGAATCGGCGCGGACACGTTTTTCAGGCTGTCCGTCACATAGCGGATATGATCCGGCGTCAGTCTGGCAAAAACGCCCTTGACCGTCTCGACGCTCAGTTTTCTGCCGCCGATGGGAACATCCCCGCCTGTCTGGGGCGTATACCTGCGCCATCAGCTCCAACAATGCCGCGAAGAATTTCGTCCTCCGGATTGTCGTCTTCAAGCTCTCGCTTTCTCGAATCCCCAACTGCTCAAGCACCCGTTCCCTGCCCTTTTCCATCGTCTCAAACTGCCCTTTCCCATCGCATCCATCTCCCCGGTGCTGATAAGATGGATAAGAACTGGGTACTTTGGTATACACGTTTTTGGTTTTGGGGTCACCCGTTTAGGTTTGTATAAGTGTCGCAGTTTGCGTCCATATTTGCGACGCAAAATTCTTTGTGTGTCGCAGTTTGCGTCGATTCTTGCGACGCAAAATTCCCGTCCGTTGTTGTGTCGCAGTTTGCGTCCATATTTGCGACATTTCCATCTGCGCGCATCGACTTATCAACAAATTTTTCCGTGTTGTCAACAGGTTCTCCACAGGTTTGCCCACAGTCTTTTTTGAAATAAATCATCTTGACGACGCTGGCCGCGCGTCCGCTCGCGCCGCGCTCCACGGAAATCAACTGATTTTCCGTCAGTTCTTTACGCGCGCGCAACACCGTATCTTTGGACAGGCCGAGGATCGCGCATAGATGCGTCGTGCTCACGGGCATTTCCTCGGGAAATCGCCGCGCGTTAAAGAGGCCGAAAAGCTCTACCCAAAGCGCCTGCGCATTGGCTGAAAGTGGGTTTTCCCGCTTAAAGCGGTGAAAACTGTTCACCTGAAAGATGAAATTGATCTCCATGGCAATCTCCCTTGTATGAAAGGGCATGCGGGGCTTTCGCCCGCCTCCCGTTAAATGTATTTCAGCGCAATCGCGCTCTCGTCAAAGCGTTCGACGGTTTCCAGCGCCAGCTCGTACTCGCTCCTTGGAATCTCCTTCACGCTAGCGACCGCCCAGCCGCGATACAGCTTTTTGCGAATTTCCCGCATGCAGTCAAGCCGCGCCTCGTCGCCGAGCGCATATTTTTCTTTGACCGCCGCCGCCCTCTCCTTGATGGCTGCGTTCAGCATGCGCGCCTGTGTGCTCGTAAGCGGCATACTGTGCTCGATTGCCTTGTGCATGCTTGCCATGCTCTCCTGCATCGTGCACATCTGCTGAACGGTCTGCGCCATCATTTGCGTCATCTGCTGCATGCCGTTGAGCATCGGTGCAAGCATCTGCATCATGCCCTGTGTGGTGGCCTGCGCCGTCATCAGCGCCAATTTCTGTTCCCGCTCGGTCAGAGCCGTCATTTCCGTCAACTCGGTGCTCATCGAATCGTCGCCTCCCCTTCCAGTCCGCAAAGCGCCGCCCTGGCGCTCCCGATAAAGGTTTGCAGGGTGTCCAGTCCGCGAAGGAAGACGCTTCGCTCGTCGGATGTCATTTCGTCGTATGCCCCCTGCATCATCGGCACTTCCCCGTTTTCCGAAAGAAATTTCCTCACGTTCTGCGTGAAGGTCGCTCCGCTCAACCGCCCGTTTTCGTCGCTTTCCCTGTGTTCGCCCTGATGAAGCGCGGCCTGCTTGAGCTTCATGTTTTCCTCTTCCAGCGCCCCGCGCTCTTCTCGAAGCCGGCCCAGCAGCTCGCGAAGCTGGCTTTGTTTCGCCTCCGCCTGACTGAGCCTTTCCTGATTGGTTCTGTCAAGCTCCTCTATTTGACGGCTGTTCTCCTGAATTTCCCGAATCTGCGCTTTCAGCGCGTCGCGTTCCTTCTCAAGCGCGCAAATCCGCGCGCTGTCTGCCGCTTTCCCGTCCTGGCCTTGTTTCTCCTTTCCGTCGTCCTGCGCCTCGCCTGCGGCCTGCTGGCGCGCCGCTCGAACCTCTTGGCGGAGTTCCCGCGCGCTCATCCCCTGCGTCGCGCACGGCAAGAAATTCTTCTTCCATCGCCTCCGGCAGCGCCAGCAGCTCCTTGAGCTTGCTCACGCTTCCCAGTGCGGTCAAAATTTCCGGCTTCTGCGCATACCGCTTATATGCCGCGACGCTGTATTGCGCCATTCTCTCTTCCAACCCGTTTTCCGCGAGGAAGCGGCCATAGTTGCCGTAACGTCCAAATTTGCTCCGCTGCTTGACTTCCAGCAGAATTTCGCCAAGGCTCACGATATCCGTCATGGCGCGCGTCATCGCAAACTGAATGTCCTGCGCGATTGCCGCCGCGCGTTCTCCCAGCTCGTCGATGGAAAGTGTCGTCAGCCCGATTGGGCGCATTTTTTTCCATTTGTTTTCCATGCTTGTTTCCTCCCGTATGTTTTACTCCATTGCCGTTCTTTCTCCATGCTGTGTCCCTCTCTTAAAATATGGGCAGGCGGGCAGCATGTCCCCGCCTGCCTAGGGAGGTGAGGCTTTCAGGGCGCGACCCTGACGCAAAGCGCGGCAATTTCGCCTTGCGCGCCGACTTCCGGCTCGGCCTCATAAGAAGGGCGAAAGGCCGCCCTTGATTCAGGGTTGTTCATAGGTGAATCCGCAGCCCTTCACCGGGCAGACACAAACCGCCTTTCCGCCTTTTATCTGGATTTTGAGTATCTTTCCGCACAACGGGCAAACGCCCGGCAATCCTCCGTCGCTCATTCGCTTTCTCCCGGCTCTTCGCCATTCAGCATTTTTGCGATATCCGGTTCGGTCATCTCGCGCACCATGTATTCCGGCAACCCTTGCCGCCAGTCTGCAATCCGCATCATCCGGGATGTACAGCGCATTGAATCCGTGGAAATCTGCTGGATGACGCGCAGAAATGCGCTCATCCTCTCGTGGTCGTCCACCAGCACGCGCACCTCTTCAAACAGCCTCGGCAGCTCGTTCCAGACGGACACGATGATGTTTCTCATCTGCGTGGGCGTAATTCCCGTGTCGCTGTACAGTGACGTGCTACCGTTCTCGGTTGCAACCCGCAGATTGCCGACATTTCGCCAGTCTTTGACCATCTCGTTCAGTTCTTCATAAGTCATTTGTGTGTTCGCCTCCCCGCGTTTCTCTTTTTACATTTCATCTCTGCCGCATCAAGCACTTATCCTTCACGATCCATAACATCCTTCAATTCTTTTGCGCAACTGTCTGTAAAACTTATACCGCGCCACTTTGCACCACAATATACGCATGTTCCATATATAAACCACTTTCCATCTTCATGGTGCCATGCATCAAATTCAAGCCTTGTGTGACGGCATAACTTCTGCCGAATTTTAGTCATCAGCTTTCCCACGGTGTCCCCTCCATTTCCCGCTTATCTCCACCTCATCGAGCATTTGCGCTTTACGCAGTCCTCTAAAATCCGCTTGAAATCCTTGAAGCCGGGTTGGGTCTTGCCGCATAGCCGTATGCAAGCTCATCGTCGTAATCGCCGATGATTTTCAGCAGCTTCCGGCACGCTCTCCATGTGACGAAGCCTCCGCAGTCGGATTGCATACAAAATTCTATGACATGCGGCGAAACCTCGCCTGTCCAAAACTATGCGTGCCGTCACAAGATCAAAGGCCTGAAAATCCTTCTCTGTGCCGAATGAGAGGTTGTCCAACTTCGCATAATGGCTGAGAAACGGCTCTCCCGCAAGTTCGGCAATCTTATTCCGAAGACGATTAAATCCAATGTAGCCTAAATCCATGCTCCTTTTTGTGTATTCGCATGCAAGTGTTACGCCCACGGTGTCCCCTCCATCTCTTCTTCCGTTGGCTTGCGCAGCCAGCAGCGCCAAGTTTCGCCGTAGCCTTGCATCTTCGTATCCAACAAATATTTTACCGTCATTCTGCTGTCACAAACAAATTCCGGCGTATCTGCCAACATCCAGCGGCTTACGTCTTTCTTCTTCCTATTTTTCGAGCCAAAGCGGCATTGCGTCCTCACCTTCTGCGCAATGTGCGCTCACCTCTTCCAGCGTCAGCGCATGGTTGTTTTTCGGCTCGATACGGCGCAAAGTGACAGCAAGCGTTGTTTCCTCAATGTTGCTTGTTGCACAGGAACGCGAAAATTCAAGTCGTGGTGACACGCTGTCGCATGTCACGCACTGATACCACGCCGATGTAAAGGGGTGCATGGTATTTATGGGGCAAAATGTGGAGTATCATTTTGTCTCCGCAATATGGGCATTTAGGCGTTTCGCTCATGGTTTTCACCTCTCTTTCCGCTTCGAGCTGTTCGATGTAGGCGAGCGCGTCAGCGGCAAAGGCGTTTTCATCGTTCTTCCTCCCCGTTGTAGCTCCGGCAGTGGCAGCACCCTGTTCGCCATCGCATCCTCGTGTTGCCGCAGACGGTCGCGCAGATGCCCATATCCGCTGAGTGCCGCGTATACCGTAGCAACCGGGCAGCCGTAAAAGACGCAGTCGGAAAGAAGCTGGTCTTGTTCTTCGGAGGTCATGGTCTGATCTGCAAATTCTGGACATCCAAACTTTGGGCAAAGCGCATTGAAGCAAAAATCCGTAATCTGAATATCTTCATCGCCGTGGCGGATGTAGCTCCGCCCATCTTTCCCATAGACCAGATTCAACATCGTTTCAAAGTTGCCTTGTGGATTGTCCGTCACCATTTTCGGTAGCTCAAAAACAGACTTCTTTTGATTCTCACTCATTGTTCTTCCTCCGTTTCTGTTCCTCACGAATTTTCCCCAGAAACTCCACCCACATCGGCGCGTCGATCTCCGCGTTGCCCAGATTGTCAGCCTCGGCGATATCCCGCGCCATCACATACAGCGTCTTGTCGTCCAGTGCTGGAAGGAACGTCTTAACAAAGCCCATCACAGTCCCCGGCGCGTAGGTGCGCCGCCCCAGACAGTAGCGCACCGCGCACAGGCAGACAAATCCAAAGTCCTTGGTGTTGGCGATCTTGATCATGGGCGGTCTCCTCCGTCGGTCATTTCCTCTGTTTCGTCAAAAATTCCAAGCTGCAACTCGTCTTTGCTCTCTCCGCCTTTTCCGATCCACCAGCGCAAGACCGATTCGCCGTCCGTCCAATGCCTATCGATGGGCTTCCCTGCTTTTCGCCTCGCGTCCAGCATCTCGTCGAAAGTACGGACGTAAAATTTTTTGAACTGTGGAAAAAACTCAAGCGCCCTCTGCATGCTCGTAGAGCCCGCCCGGACAGGCCACGCAGCCAAGCCGCTTGAATCCACAATCGTACAGCTCGCAATACGGCACATTGTAGCGCTTTATAAACTGCCACCGTCTTCGTCCGTCAGTCAATAATCGGATTGACCAGCGTTTTTATGCGTCCGATAGCACATTTCAACCATTCTTCTGTTTTCATCGTTATCCGTATTTAGAATAATGCCGTATCGGTCATCCCTGTGTTCCGCGCCCAGCTCATCCGCGATTTTGCGTGCTTTTTCGCCATCGATGTTGACAAGGCCGCGTTTCTTGCGTCGGTTCAGGCTTTCCGCCCAGCGCACACCCGTCACAACGACACGGCCTTTCCCGCGCGTCTCTTTGAGCTCGGCGCAGCAATAGCGCATCAATCGCGTTGGCGGATGCTGTTCTTTGATAATCAGCTCCCGCATGGTATACTCAGGCTTTTCGATTTTCGTCTTCGGGTGATGCTGCCGGATAAAGCGTACAAGCTGTGGCGGGTCAATCGTCGTCGCGTTGTAGTGCGCATCAAACTTGACCCCTGCCATCTCGCAGGCTTGACGACACAGGTACTGTCTTTCCCGCCGCTGTCCGCGACATAGTCCCCTCTTGCGGTTCAAATGCCCGCAGCCGGTCTATCGCCGTCTGCACCTTATCTCGTTTTTCGCCGAAGAGGTCATACTCAATTAACGCCATCCGTTACGCTCCACAATCCATTTTCAACCTGTCTTCCCCTATTGTAGCTTACATACGTTTCGGCAAGCCCGTTAAAGGTACTGCAAAAGGCTTTTGTCTCCGGCGAATCGTGAATATTCCGCATCATATCTTCGTCCCAGTCTTCGTATTGTTCGTCGCGCCCCATCACGTTTTCGATCATTAGTCGGATATCGTCTTCCCGGAATACCGCGACGCTCTTTTCTGCCAGATAGACATCAATTTCGCGTATGTTCATTTTGCCAGCGCGAAGCGTAGCTGAAAGCTCTTCTTTCGGCAGGAGTTCCGGGAGCTCAGAATTCCTATACGCGCGGTTGCTGACCGAATAAACAACCAGCAGTCGATCATTGTCAAGCGCGCTGAACTTCGGAAACGCGGTTATTTTCACTTTTCCATGATTTCGAAAGAGCATCCGCAACCTCTTTCAGGTCAAATTTTTCGAATCTTCATTCATCTTATTTACCTTAACTTTCGCTCGTTTGTCTATCTGCCCCTATTTGTTTTTCCCTCGAAAATAACCACCATCGACGGAAAAGGTGCGCCCCATTTTGAACCGACAAACCGAATCCGTCCTCTCAAAAACCGGATTTCTGCCTGATGGTATATGTAGTCGTGAAAAGCTCGCGTGTCCGTCCGCGCGGGAATAAGCATCACCACAAGTGCGCCTTTCTCGGCCTCGTCGTGCGCTTTCTTGATCCATCTCAAGCTCCCTTCCATACGGCGGATTGCAAAATACCCTTTTACCCCTCAATCCTGTGAGAGGCCATCCTCCGCCTTTGTGAAGTGCTCCGCGCATTTTGCGTTCTCGTGCGTGCTGCATGGATCGAGATCAAAGTTGAACTCTGCGTCCAGCTCGTCAAACAAAGCCTGCGGCGTTGCCCACTCGACGGATGCGCTTGAAAATAAGCAGTTATTCTTCTGCAACGAATCCCTCCATCACATATAGCACGCATGCAGCGCCATGCCGTTACCCCCATTTTGTAACGCGCACTGTCACTTCCCGACACACCAGCTTCCCACCAATCCGGGAAGCCTTGCAGTCGGCAACACTCAAGCGGCGTAAACCTCCTGACAAAGTAGCGCCGCGCCTTTTTTTTAACAATAGGCAATGTCGGGCACCGTGTTGTTCCCGCTTGGAGCGGCTTTGAGCGTTGGCGATACCGTTTCCGAGTAGCCGATTCCCCGGCCTTTGCGCCCTGTCCGCCCATAAATGCGCAGATCATTTGTTGATCGTGTGAGCACGTCAGTGTTCCGGCCGTATCGGTCATGTAAATCTGGTTGAGCTGGCCGTTTCCGACGGCCAATGCCGTGTAGTCTGTGACACGGTTTTCGTGGTCTCCGGTTATCGTCGGCACGATTTGCCCGTCGCCGTTGCCTCGCGCATCAAAGACCACCACGTTCCCGCCTTGGTTGCACTCCGGCGAACCGCTGAACGTGTCGAGCGTCCGCGCCACAGTCCGCTCGCGGAAACAGCTATCCGGCGTTCGGCTTTTCATGCTGTTGCTCGTCGCTCCCGTTATGTCAAAAACTCGATAGTCTCCACCAGTGCTTCCCACAGCATCAGCGGCAGCTTCTTTCCCGCTTCTCGGCTCTGCGCAAAATTCCCTCGCAAGCCCTCGCGCTTAAAAAGTATTTCTCCGGCGCGTTCTCCTGCAAAATCGCAGACAAGGAAGATTCGGCGGCGTCTTTGGGGGACTCCCCAGTATTGAGCGTCCAGCATTCGCCAGGCAACCGAATAACCTGCTCCCACGATGCAACCGGCGTTTCTCCAAACAGGTTTTCTTGTCTTACCCCCCACCCAGATTCAGGTACATCAGCTCCGTCGCCACCGGCGGCTTCGACGAACGCACGGAGGACAGCGAGGAAATCTCGTCCCTGATTGCTTGATAGCGCGCCCGGCACGTTCTCCCAGACGGCGTATCGTGGGTATTTTCCATGTGTAGCCTCCCGCATTTCCATGATGCTCGAATCGCTTCAAAGAAAAGGCTGCTCCGTTTTCCGGCAATCAAGCCTTTTGCGTTCCGGCGACGCTCAAATCCTGACAAGGCGAGCCGAATGTAACGATATCCACCGGCTCGATCTCCGCGCCGTTGATCTGCGTGATGTCACCGAGATGTTTCATTCTGGGGAAGTTTTTCTGCGTTACGCGGATGGGGTATGGCTCGATCTCGCTTGCCCATACCGGCGTAATCCCGCACATCGCCGCCGCCAGCGGACAAGTGCCGCTTCCGTCAAACAGACTACCCAGCGTCATCTTGCCGCCGTCCTCAGCGCAACGACGACCGCCAGCGCCAACGCCAGAATCCCGGTCATTATGAGTTCTCTTTCTGACATTGCTTCTTGCTTCCCTTTCGCTTCTTCTTTCGCTCCTCGTCGGCCTCGCGCATCCTGTTCACCATTCCCTCGATGGTTTCGCGTTCCTTGGCCGTCAGCTTCGTTTCGAAGTTTCCTTTTTCGGCGGGGTGCAGGCTACCGGCTTCTGGCCGCCGTCTTCTTTCTGGCGCGCCTTGGCCGCCTTCTTGGCGTGATACGCGGCAAGCATCCTCTGGCTGTGTGCTTCTCGCTTTCTTCGAGGCTGACAAGGATATCCTTCTTGACCTTTGCCTCGAATTGCTCTTTTTCGTTTTGCCTCCAGCGGCTTTTGAATCATCCGCATACACGCATAGCTGCAAAACCACGAATAGTATTTGCCTCCCCTGCCGCCTTTCGATTTTATAGGCGTAGTCGGGGCTGACAATCGGGAATTGCTTTCCGCAATTCGCGCAGGTTTTCACCTGAACAGCGCTCAGCCCGAATATCCTTGCCGTTTGTTTAGCCGTTCGCATCGTTCTCCTCCTTGCATTTCAAGAACCATGTGCATCGAAATCTGTACGATTCCCTTGTTCTTGGGTTTCCTTGGCACGAATTGCGGCCTATATGGCCATAGCGGGCAATCCTCGCTTGTGCATCCCGCCGCCACTTTGATTGAGCCGCCGCAGCAATACAAGCATTTCTGCCGGATTGCATGCCGCAGCGCTTCGCCCTCACTCATCATGGCGTCGCCTCGTCGTCATTTTGCCCATGCTGTTTGTCCTCCCTTTTCCATCATTGCCGTGGTGCGGCAGACGGGTTGCGATCCCGTAGCCTCCGGGTGACCCCGGCGCTCTGTCTGAGCTACTGCCGCATAAAATAGAGCGCCTTAAACGCAACGCCGGATTGCGGCTTTGCGCAGGCACTCACCGCGCCCGAAAGGAGAATGAGACGCGGCGGCGCTTATAGCGCCATTCTAGGTGGAGATTCCCAGAAACCTGTGCGTGGGAGACGTCGGCGCTGCCCCGACTTCGCTTGCCTCAATCCGGTGTCCGATTCCGGCTTGTGCCGCCCTGCCCCTTCAAGCGTGGGCGTTTCGCTTCTCCCCATAACTGGCGGACGCGAGGGCTTGAACCTCTTTCTCCGGCTCTCCGCCGAGCCTCGTCCGCATGTTCCCCTTCGTTGGAAGCGAAGGGGAAGCTGTGTGTGCTTTGTATGCTTTGCCCTAACAACCGTTTCCCGCCCCCCGCTTTTCCTCCTTTCATGGGAGCCCGTTGGTTCCTGCTGTTTCCCGGCAACGGTTCCGACCCGTTCCTTCCCTTTTGCGCAGCTATCCGCTCAAGGGATGCGCGCCAGCGCCGCCGGGCATAGGTTCATTCCCACGGTTATTCACGCTTTCCTTCATTCCGCTATTGCGCAATAAATTTCGTCATGCTAAAATGAATTGATTATTTGTTTGTGTCGAATATCTGTCGCAAGTCCTTGACGTGCAGCGCGTTCGCGATCCGAATTGCCGTTCGGACCGTGGGGTCTTTTTCCCCTTTTTCGTAATACACGTATGCCCTATTCGATACATTCGCTTCCTTGGCAACCTGCGCCTGTGTCTTGCCGGACGCTTCGCGAGCTGCCTTTAGTTTCACGTTCACTTTCTCCTCTCTTTCTATTGACATGCACTTTAGTTCATGCCTGCAATTATACTAACATGCACTTTAGTTCATGTCAATACCTTTTCAAACTTTTTCTTTGAGGCCTTGTCATGTCGTTTTCAGATCGAATTATCCAGTTAAAGAATGAGCGAAAGCTGTTACAAAAAAGACATCGCTTCGTCTATCGGTTTATCCCTTCGTGCGTATCAATATTATGAAAAGGGGCAAAAAGAGCCGACGCTTTCCGTGCTTTTGCGCCTCGCCGATTACTTTGATGTTTCCCTCGACTACCTCGTTGGTCGTTCCGATGATCCATCTCGGCATTGATTTTCAGAGCTGAAAATCTGCTCAACCGTTACACCCAGCGCCGCCGCAATAGATATCGCTCTATCTACCCTCGGTTTTCTTGTTCCGTATTCGTAGGATTGATATATTGATTCTGATACCCTCGCGTCTTTTGCAACCTGCGCTTGCGTCTTGCCGGACGCTTCGCGGGCTGCCTTTAGTTTCATGTTCACCCTTTCCTCTCTTTCCCATGTTCACCTAATTTCTTAGGTGCTTCAATTTTAGCACATAATATTTTAGGTGTCAATGCTCATCTTTTTCTTTGGAGGTATTGCCCTATGAAATTAAGTGAATCCCTTCGGCGCGTTCGCACCCAAAGCAAAATCACTCAAACGCAAGCCGCACAAGCTGCCGGTGTTTCTCCCGCAATGTATCAGTTTTACGAATATGGGCGAAACGAGCCTACCGCTTCCGTTCTGGTCGCGCTTGCTGACTTCTACGACGTTTCCCTCGACTACCTCGTTGGCCGTTCCGATGATCCGGCACGGCATTGACTTTGGAGGTGCACTCACTCCTCCTCGTCTGACTTGTCGAAGCAATGCTGAATAGCAACGCGATTCAGGAAGTGTGTAAAACCTATGAGATCCATGTCCTCCGTGATGTTCGGAACGAGCTTATCGACGAAAATCATCATCGCGGAGAGCATTGCGGCAATGTCGTCACTTAGATCTTGTCCCTTGCAAAGTACCAGCTTTTCGACAGCCTGTTCCATGTCCTCCGGCTCGCGGTAGGCATTCGCAATCATCGTGCAGAATGTGAGGACTTTCTTTTCAAAATCATTCATGTTGAACCTCCTGTATCTCGATTCCGATGTAGTTCTTCCTTTGCCGCTGCCTGTAGCAGAACACAGGCAGACGATGACCTGACCTTGGGCTTTATGCCTCATAGATATCTTTGATTGCCTCGTACAGCTCTCCGTTTGTGAAGCGCTGCCCGGCTTTTCTCCTTCTCGAACTCCATGCGCCTGACTGCCAGCAGCACAACTTTCGCCGCTCCAACCGCTTCTTGGCTGTACACGATTGCCCCCGGTCTGCTGTAATCCTGTTTTTCCAGCATTTCCAGCAGTGCCCAGTGTAGGTACAGGTTCAAAGCGTAACCATCCTGATTTTGATAGCTTCTTTTGCCCGTTCCACAAACACTTTGCGGTTCAGCGGCTTTTCTTCGGCGGCAAAATTCCCCGCTCGCGCAAGTCCTTCCGGATTTCCGCGCGTTCCTTTTTCTCTCTTGCCGTCATCGGCTTCGCCTTTTTCTTCTTTTCCATGCTTCCTCCCGTTTTGTGACACTTATGTTGATGATTCATCAGTTATCCCGCATTGCAAGCGCGCTTGAAAAATAAAAACAAAGGAGAAATCATTATGGATTCTGCGCTGTACTTCTGGAAAGAAAGCAATGTAAAACGAGCCTGTGAAGCGAAGCTCACGCCGATAAGCGTTGATTTTGATGCAAAAACGGGCGTCTTTCCCGCTTCAAAGGTTCTTCCACCTATACCTGTTCGCTTGATTCCTGCTCCTGCACTGATTTCGCAATCAATCGCAAGCCCTGCAAGCATATGATTCGTCTGGCCTACGAGCTGAATATCATCGACCTGCCCGGTGTTGCCTCTTCTGCCTCTGCCGCGCAGGAGAAAATTATTCTGGCTGCCGTCGATGATTTTGTAAAAAAACGCATCTCTTTCGGTTGTAATTCGCACATTCAAGTCGCTTTCTAACCTCAAAGACGGCGTTGTTGTTTCCGATGAAGATATTCGTTTTGCCGCTGATTGCCTTCCGTTTTTCGTGACGGAGAAGAACGTATTTCGGCTTGAATTGTGGTCTGTTTTCAAATCATTTACGGTAAAGGTGAATAACCGTCTCGGTCTTCTACTGACGAAACACATCGGCGAAATCTCGTCTCAAACGCTCGATGAAATTTTCTTTCTGGATGACCCCTCCTATTCTTTCCCTAAATCTGCTTCAAAGAAGAAGGATCGCCCGGATATTTCCGTTGAAGATTTGCTTTCAATCCTCGCTCAAAAAGAAATCGCTTTCAAAGACCTTCGCAACGTCGGCGGCTGTCTCTGGATTGAGAGCACAACCAGCGTGGATTCTCTGCTGAAAAGCGTGACGGTTTCCGGCAAACGCCCCGTTTCCGTCCCCAATTCCCGCCACTTCGGCAATCGCCGCGCATGGTATGTCAAATAAATTATCTTTAATCGCCTCGTGCAGCTCTCCGTTTGTGAAACGTGAATCCGGCTCAAAGAAACCGGGGTTTGACAGTCTAATTGCCCTTGCCGACTTCTACGACGTTTCCATTGACTATCTCGTTGGTCGTTCTGATGATCTGGCACGGTACTGAATCCCGCCCGCTTACGCGGGCTTTTTTATTTGCCTTCGCCACGATACAGCTCATCAATAGAGCAGGAGAGGACACTTGCAAGGCTTAAAATGAGCGATTCCTTTGGGCTTGTTTTTCTTTCCCTTTCCAGCTCTGAATAATAGTTTTGAGAAATCCCGACTTCCTTCGCAACTTCGGCTTGTGTTTTCTTCACTCTCAATCTACATTCTTTAAGTCCTTTTATATTAAGCACCTTCTCCCTACTTTATTTAACCATTTGCGCATCGCCGAACGCGATGTTTAACTACATGGGTATAATACACCACCCGCCAGCGATAGTCAACCCTTTTTGATTGAACTTTTTTAAGTTTCCATCGCATAATATCGCCCACGGTTGATATTATTGAAACCGGAGGTGATACTGAATGTTTTCAAATCGTATAAAAGAGGCGCGAGAGCGACAAAAAATGACGCAGAAGATGCTTGCCCTCAGACTTGGAATTGCACAAACGACTGTGAGCGGATGGGAAAACGGCTCAAAGAGACCATCGGTCGATACCATTGTACAAATATCGGACATTTTAGGCGTATCAACCGATTATTTGCTCGAAAAGACAGATAGTCCGTTTTCAATCGTCCAGAATGACGCATCCTACTTGAAATTGGCACCTTTTGAAAAAACAATCGTTGAAGCCTACCGAGGTTTATCTACCGCCGAGCAAGTGATCGTTTGTCGCTCTCTCGGCCTGATGCACCCCGCTGAATCGCGGGCTAAAAGCAAATCAAGCTTGATTTGGGAAAATAACATTGCTTTTGTGCATTTTCCAAGCGTTCCCTCCGGACCCCTTCACGGTTCCGAACCGGAGCCGCCGGAGATCGAATTGCCGCCAGAAACACCGGACGACGCTCAACCCACCGAGCAAAGGAGCGTCGAAAACATGTCCAAACAAAAAAGCGAAAGCGCGCGCGTGTTCAGATTGCCGTCGATGAACAGGGAAAGCCCGTATATAAATGGGCAAATGGATATACGAAAGCCGAGCTTGAAGCCAGCAAAACAAAAATCCGCATCGAATACGGCGTTGACCAGATGATTAAATTCCCGGTCATCAAGAAAGAATCCCCGCCCGAAAACAAATGCGAAACGTTCTCTGCCTACGCTTCACGCTGGTTTGCGCTTTATAAAGAGCCGCACGTCCGCGCGTCAACGAAATCCATGTATGAAAACGGATTCAACGCCCACATTTTCCCAGCCATTGGCTCGCGCCCGCTTGATGAAATCACCGCCGACGAACTGCAAGCGTTTGTCATCGGGTTCTCGAATCATCTTCAAGCCTCATTGATAAGATCATGCTGATTCTCAGACAGGTTTTCGCCGCTGCGCAAGCCGACGGTCTGATCGAAAAGAACCCCGTCGCACGGCTCAAGCCGCCAGCAGGCACGACCGGAGAGCGCCTGCCGCTGCCCATCAAAGACGTTGAAGCGCTTGTCAAGGCGGCGAGAATCCATCCCTACGGCCTTTTCCCGCTCCTGCTATTGTTCACCGGCCTTCGCCGCGGCGAGGCTCTGGGGCTGAAATGGAGCGATCTCCGAGGGAATAATCTGCACATCGAACGAGCAGTCTACTATGAAGAATCGAACGCTGCCACAATCGGAGAAACAAAAACAAAAGCGTCACATCGGGAAATTCCGCTTGTTCCGTTGCTTGTCGAAAAGCTCAATGAACAGCGCGCGGGTCATGGGGAAAACGAGTTTATATTTGGCGGCGATCGTCCAATCGCCTATCGAACACTAAAGCGCCACTGGGAAAAGCTGCAAGCCGATATCGTCGTTCTTGCCGGCGTCACGCCCCACCGCCTGCGTCACACTTATTTAATGCTCCTCCGCCGCGCTGGTGTTGACGCTGTGACACAACAATATCTGATGGGTCATAGCGACTTCGACACGACCGCCAACACATACACCCATGTTGACGCGCTGGACGTGTCCGAGGCAGAGGAAAAGATGGTTCGAAATCTCTCCGATTTGTTGCCAAATGTGTTGCCACAAGCGCGCACATCGAGCACCGTATGAAACGCCCAAAAAAAAAAACACTATATGCAGTATGCAAACAGCGTTCAAACACAATATCTTGTATGCCGATTAGGCCCGGATTTCGTATTCCACGCCCTCTTGAGCATGAATGGGGTTCAAGAGGCCGCGAGTTCGAATCTCGCCACTCCGACCAATCAGTCTTGATTTTTTCCAGTAAAAATCAAGGCTTTTTATTTTCATAGCAAAACAGAAATCGGCCGCCCTTAACGGACGGCCGAAGCAATGCTATAATCAAAGCATAGCAGCGGGCTTTTATAGGCTCTTAGCCCTGCTTATCGGAACGACCGTGATTGCCGTCATGGTCGTTCATTTTCTTTGCAGGTCACAAAGCGTTTCCCGCCGACAAGGAAGATTAAACCACATTCGACAGCTTGCATCAAGAAAAAAACAGCCGCTCTTGACGAGCGGCCGGGAAGATGCTAGAATATAGACAAGTAGGAGAGCGCCTACAGGGTGGAAAACCACCGCGACAATCAGGTTAGGTTAAAGCCCAACAAAACCGCCAAGCAGAAGCTGCTGCGAGGCGGTTTATTTTATCGTCTGCTGTTCTGACCGAGCGTGTAAACGCTGACCAGCAACCCGGCGATTGCGAGCAGGATATTGAGCAGCTCAATATTCGACATGCGCATCACCTCCGCTTCTGTATTGCAGCCGCGGAGGCAACCACCCCGTAGAACCTACTTGTCTACCTCGTCATTATAGCATGGTCATATTCTGCGCGCAGGGCGAGTTGACCGTCAGTGGCAACGGCGTTATATAGAGAGAGGAGCAATCACGGGAACAGACGATCACTGTTCCTGTTTCCCGGCGTAACGATCAGCGCCGGATGAATTGGACGCTGTGAACCGCTTACGGCAGGGCGGCGCAGCGTCCTTTTATTCAAACAGGCCATCCCACCCCGTCCCCAAACAACCGTCTCAGACAGGAAAAGCCGATTCCTGTCTTTTTTATTTTGGCATGGGGCAGGCGGTCAAAAACGCTGGAGGGCGAGCCGTGGTTTGTCGCGGCGGATGTGTGTAGGGCGCTGGGGATTGGCAATTCCCGCGATGTTTTTTCAGATATTCCCCGTTGACGATGTCTCCGGGTGTATTGAGCGGCTCGCCGCGGTCAAACGCCACGATGTTATGGTAAACGTAATTCACCATGTTGATGTCGTTGTCCTTCGTGTTGCCGCCCGCATGCGCGCTGGCGACCACGTTATCCAGCGTCAGCAGCGGATGATCCTTAGGCAGCGGCTCACGCTCATAGGTGTCCAGCCCCGCCGTTGCGATCTTGCCCGTGGTCAGCGCGTCAATCAGCGCCGCCTCGTCCACAATCGGGCCGCGCGCGGTGTTGATGAGCATGGCTGTCGGCTTCATTTGGGCAAACTGCTCCGCGCCGATCATGCCGCGCGTTTCCTCGTTGAGCGGGCAGTGAATCGTGTAGATGTCGCTCTCCCTGAGCAGCGTATCAAAATCGACGAACCGATAGCCGAATTTCTTCTCCTGCTCCGTCTGGCGGACGATGTCGTAATAGATCACGTTTGCGCCGAAGGCCGTCGCCAGCGCCGCGACCTTTTTTGCCGATGTGTCCCAGCCCCAGCACGCCGACCGTCTTGCCCTTTATCATAAACGAGCGGCCAAAAGTATTCCGTGCGCGGCCAATGCCCCGCGCGCAGTTGACGGTTGATTTGCAGCAGATTGCGATAGCCCGCCAGCATCAGCATGATCGCCAGCTCCGCCACAATGCCGGAATTGACGCCCGGACAGGTCGCAATCGGAATCCGCGCTCGCCCCACGCCTTGAGATCCACATGGTCAAACCCCGCGCCCCAGCGCTGCCAGAATTTGACGTTTGGGGTGTGGTTGATGATATCCGGGTCGATATCAATCTGGAAATCAGATATTCGCAGTCCGCCAGATTGCCGTAGGCCTCCGGAAGAGCGCGTCCACCAGTTCGAATCCCTCCGGCACGTTTTCGTGCAGCGCGTCGTAGGCCCCGGAAAGTAAATGCCGACGAGGCCGATTTTCTTCGCCATGTTCTTTCTCCCTTTCATGTTAAAAGCCCCTCCTTTTTCCACGGAGAGGCGCAGCTTGTTGACATAAGCAAACTTGACTTGAATAGCAAAATCAAGAAATTCAGCTATTCTTTCATTTGCGGAAAGGGCTATTCTCCCCCCTTCGGGGGAGAATAGCTTTGTCTACAGTCTGAGCCCCTCCTTTTTCCAGAGAGGCAGATTGTCCCCATCGGAACTGTGTCACTCCAGCACGCCGACCTCGCGATAGTAGCGCGCCGCGCCCTCGTGAATCGGCACGCCCGCCAGATCGGTGCAGGCCTCACTCAAGGCTGGCCTTCTTCAGCGCGGCATGCGTCTGGGTGAGCATATCCCAGTTCTCCCAGAAGGTCTTGGTCATCTGGTAGACAGTCTCCTCGTCCACATCGGCGGTGATGAACAGGGTGAGCTTGACCGCAGAAGTCGGCATCCTCGTCCCTGCCCCGCATAGGTTCCGGCCGGGATGGTGTAGCTCGCGTACCACGGATAATTCTCCTTGAGCGCCTCGACGGTCTCCGTGGGAATCGGCAGAATCTTTGCGTCGGTGGTGGTCATAATCTGGGTGACGGCCGCATTCGGCGTGCCCGCCATGACCCAAACGCCGTCGAGCTGCTTGTTGCTGATCGCGTCGGCGGATTCGCTCGTGCCCATGTATTCGGCCTTGAGATCGTCGAGCGTCTTGCCCAGCAGCGCGAGGTGCACCGTCGCCTCATCGACGGTCGTCGAACCGGCCGCGCCGACGAGATGTGCTTGCCGACCAGATCCTCCAGCGTCTCGATGCCGCTGTCCCGGGTCACGACCACCTGATTCGGGTTGTAATACAGCCCCGCGAAAATGCGCAGGTTTTCGTTTGCGTAGCCCTCAAAGCTGTCCGTGCCCTGCCGCGCCTGATAGACGAGGTTCGCGTTGGCGATGCCGATCTGCGCCTCGCCGTCCAGCGCCTGATTCAGGTTGTCAATGCCGCCGCCGGAGGGTGTGGCGGTCGCGCGCATGCCCTCGATGCTGTCGTTCCACAACTGGCAGACGGTCGCGCTGATCGGGTAGAACGTGGAGGACGTGCCCGCGGTGACGAAGTTGATGTTCGCGGCAAGCGCGCTCGAAGCGCTCATCGCGGCGGCCGTGCAGAGCGCGGCGGCAAGCCATTTTTTCATAGTCGGATTCTCCTTCATGCCTTTTGTTTATCGGGAACGCCGATTGCTTCCTTCGGCGTCGGGATCAATGGGAGCGGTTCGCGCCCGCGGCGGCCTTCAGCGGCATCCGGCGCTGAACCTTCGGAGCACCGCGCGGTCGATCACGACCTCCGCCGTGATGAGCGCGAGCGCCGCCGCGTCGGTTAAAAGCGTCGGGTTGACAAAGAGCAATCCGCCCGCGACCAGCATCGCGCGGGTCACAAAAGGCGCAGCATCGTCGCGCCGGCGTTGTATTTCTGCATCGGCAGGCCGGAAAGCCCCTCCGCAATCGCGAGCACGCCGAGCGTCGCCGTCACAAAAGCGCGGATGGTTTCGCTGAGCGCCACGCCCTCCGTACTGCCGTAGAGCAGCACCGGGTTATTGAGGAAGAAGAACGGCAGGATAAAGCCCGCGACGCCCAGCTTCATGGCGATCAGCGAGGTCTTGGTCATGTTGCTGTCCGCAATGCCCGCGGCGACATAGCTGCTCATCGCAACCGGCGGCGTGATATTGGAAAGGCAGGCATAAATCAGGCAGAACATGTTCGCCGCCATCTCCGTCGCGCCGACGCCGCGCAGCACCGGCACGGCCACGACGTACACGATCACATGGCCGCCACGCCCGGCACGCCCATGCCCAGAATGATGGACATGATCATCACCATCAGGCCGCCGAGGAACAGATGGCCGTCGCCGACCACGCGCAGAATCAGGTTGCCGAAGTTCAGGCCGAGGCTGGTCATGTTGACCGAGCCGATGATGACGCCGATGATGATGCAGCTGATGCCCACGCCGATGGCGCTGCGGCTGCCCTCCACCGTCGCCTGCACGACGGTCTTGAGATCCATGCGCGTCTCCCTGCGGAGGAACGACACGGGAATGGTCACAAAAATCGCGACAATCGCGGCGAACAGCGGCGTATAGCCGGTGAACATCAGCGCCAGCAGCACGATCAAGCGGAATGAGCAGATGGCCGCGCGCCCGGAGCACCTCGCCCGCCTTGGGGATGTTCTCCTTCGCCAGGCCGGAAAGGCCGAGCCGCTTGGCCTCCAAATGCACCGAGTAGAGCAGGGGAAGGTAATACAGGAACGCCGGAATCGCCGCCGCCAGCATCACCTTCGTGTAGCTGACGCACATAAATTCCGCCATGACAAAGCCGACCGCGCCCATGATCGGCGGGGTGAACTGGCCGCCGGTGGAGGCCACCGCCTCGACCGCCGCCGCAAAATCCTTCTTGTAGCCCGTTTTTTTCATCAGCGGGATGGTGATCGTGCCGGTCGTCGCCACGTTGGCGATGGCCGAGCCGTTAATCATGCCCATCAGCGCGGAGGCGATCACCGCCACCTTCGCCGGGCCGCCGGGGTCTGCCCCACCAGCGTCAGCGCGATATCGTTGATGAACTGGGAAAAGCCGCTGTATTTGAGAAACGCGCCGAAGAGCACGAACACGAAGATATACGTCGCGGAAACGCCCGCGCCCGTGCCGAGAATGCCGTTGGTATCCCACACCAGCGCCTTGATGACGCGCTTGAGCGTAAAGGCGCTCGTGCCGAAGGCGTGCCGGGGATGTATTGGCCCCAGACCGCGAAATACGACAGGAAGACCAGCGCGATGACGGCCAGATTGCCGCTCGCGCGCCGCGCCTCAAAGGCGACCAGCAGGCAGACCACGCCGACCCACACGTCCGTCGCGTTCAGCCGCCCCGTTCGCGCCACCGCGTCGTATCGCAGGAACAGATAGCCGTAGCTGAGAATCGCCGCGGCAATCAGGGGCGATATCCCAAACCGGCATGAGCCTGCGGCGGCGGCGTTCCTTTTTGAACGTCGGATACAGCGTGAAGGCCAGCGGCAGCAGAAACATGATGTGCGCCGTGCGCAGCTTGACCGCGCCGAGCGTGCCGAACATGTTCGCCCAAACCTGAAACGCGGCCCAGATCAGCAGCACCGCCGTCAGCGCCTTTTCCATCGGGCCGATATACACGCGCAGGCGGCTGTCGGCGTCCTTGTCTTCCACCAGCTTCTGCGCTCTGTCGTCAAGCTCCGTCTGCGAGACGATCTTTTCGGGTTCTTCCATACGTTCTCCTCCGATGCGCGGGCGATGACTGACCGCGCTGAATTCGGGTATCAGTGTATCACATTTTGCAACATTTTGTCAACGCCCTTGTGCAGTTTCTTCCTTTTTCTTCACAAAAACCGCTTTTCCCCGGTTCGGGAAAAGCGGCTTAATCAAGATTCTAAAGATTTGGAGGGCGGCTTAACGGGTTTCAATCGTCGCCACATCACCCAGCAGCGTCACGCTCACGCCCAGTTTATCAAGCATGGCGGCGTTCAGATAGGCCTCGCCCGCGTAGGCATACACGCGCTGGTTCTCGTCGGAGAGCAGGATCACGCCGTCCACAATCGCCAGCGCGTTTTCGCACAGGCCTTCGCTTTCGCCCGTCATCACAGCGAGCTGCGCGCCGGTTTCGCGCTGCACAAGCTGCCAACCGCCTTTTTTCCGTCGTAGGCAACGTCATACGCCAGCCCGCTCCATCACCCCGCAGAGCGGATAGAGCGGCTCGTCCGCGTCGGTCAGGCCGACCATCAGCCGCGCGCTCTGCCCGTCGATGATAAAATCCATCTCCCGCATGGCGAACGGCGCGCGCGCGCCGCGTCCGGCGTGGCGGTCGGGGTCGGCGTGGCCACGGGCGTGGGCGTCGGAACCGGGGTCGGCGTGGGCAGCGCGATCACGTCCTCGCCAAAGAGCGCCTCGATCGTCTGCGGGCCGACCTTGCCGTCGATCTTTTCCAGCTTGTGCGCCCGCTGGAACGCGCACGGCCTTCTGGGTCTGCAAGCCGAATTTACCGTCCACGCTGCCGGAGAGATAGCCCAGATCATAGAGCCGCTGCTGCACGAGCCGAACGTCGTCGCCCTCCTGCCCGCGCATCACAATCCGCTCTCCAAGGCGCGCCGCTTCCATCTCCTCCGCCGTCACAACCGGCGGCGTCCACACGGCCTCGCCCGCCGTCGCCTCGGCCAGCGCCGAAAGGGGCACGGCCAGCAGGATGACGAGCGCCAGACCGGCTAGGGGCTTCTTATTCATGGTTTTTCCTCCATCCGAAACATTTCTCACAGAAAGAAACGACAGCTTGTTGACATAGGCAAATCTGGCTTGAATAGCAAAATCAAGAAATTCATCGATTCTTTCATTTTGCGGAAAGGGGACTGCCAAACTTAAACCGAACATCTCAAGAAGCAAGTGTCTAAGCATTTTTGGGAATATGGGGCTTTGCCCCATCGCCCCACCAAAGGGCTTTCCGGTCGCCCTTTGAAACCTTCGGGCGAAAATACTTAGTTTTTTCTTGAAATATCGGTGTTGTTAGCTTGACAGCCCGTTTTTTGTCTGCAGTCTGACGTTTCTCACAGAAAGAAACGATCCATCATGCCTTTTTCATGCATGTGAAAGCCGTTAATCCCCATTTTCATCGCGCCCTCCACATTGGGCAGGGTGTCGTCGATAAACAGCGTATGCGCCGGATCGAGGCCGCAGTCCGCGATCAGCTTCTCATAAATCGCCTTTTCCGGCTTGACCAGATGGCAGGCGTAGGAGATCACGCCGCCGTCAAACAGCTCGCCGAAGCGATCCGCAAATTTTTCGCGCATCCGCAGATAGCCCTCGCGCGGGTAGTTGCTCAGCAGATAGAGCCGCTTGCCCGCCCGGCGGCAGCGCTGCGCGGCGCGGAATCCCTCGTCAATCGGCGTTTTCAGCTCGATCCAGCCGGTGAGCGCGCGCATGTATTCCGCCTCGTCCCCGCCGAACTGCCCGGCCAGCCTGCGCGCCGCCTCGGCGTATTCCATCTCGCCCCGGTCAAGCCGCTCCCAATACGGCCCATTGTAGACACGCGCGAGCATGTCCTGCTGTTTCTGCGCGTCGCCGGGGAAGAGCTGCCAAAAAGTCCTTCGGCGCGTATCGAATCAAAATGTTGCCGATGTCAAAACCACCGCGTCCACGCGATGCCACGGCATCGTTTCATATTCAAGGTCGAATCGAATTCCGTTTTCCATGTGTTTGCTCCTTTCATGCTGTCACTGGCGCACCGCCATGTTGACGGTCTCCCCGCAGGCTGGCCTTGCTCCCCGTCGCGCTGCCGCCGGGCGATGACGACCAGCCGGTTTTCCTCCAGACAGGTGGAGAGCGTCAGCAGCGCGTCGGACGGCTTCACATCCATCGGGATGGCGTACATCGAGGCCAGCTCCGCGCGGCGGATGTAGCGGGCAAATTCCGCGTCGCTGGAAAACCGGGGATGCGCGAAGTAATCCAGAAAATTCCGCTGCTCGTATCCAGCGAAACGTCCACCACCGCAAAGATGACGTATCGCTCCTGATGCCAGAGTGTGCTGAAATCGACGAACGGATGCGCCTTCAGGTAGTCGATGCTCTTTTCGTACTGCGTCAGCCTGCCGAACATCGTGCCGTCCTTCATGTTGTGGCCGTGCAGCAGCAGGTTCTGCGTCTTTTCCGTCATCGGGTGGTTTTCGTCAAGGAAGATCGTGCCCGCCGTCGATTTGTTCTTCGCGAAATCGTGGGTGAGGTAATAGCTGTTGTCGCGATAAACCACGGGCAGGTCGAGCACGTTGTCGATCGTGAGCCATGCGACCAGATCCGTGTTCTGCGCGTGCAGCGCCTCCATCTGCGCAAGCGGCGTGCCGCCCATGCGCTGGTATTGCGTGGTTTTGACGGTTTCCGGCACGGGCGTAACCGTCTGCCGCGCCTCCTGCGCAGGGGTTGGCGTCGGCGCGGGCGCTTCGGTCGGCATGGGCGCCGCCGTTTCCGCGGGCGTTTCCTCCCGCATGTCCTCCGCCTGCGTCTCCTGCCCGTATACCGCAAAGGCCTCGCTGTGTATCGCGGAAAGCTGCTTTTCAAGCCGCCTCGTCTGCACATAGCGCGCTCCAAAGCCGACCAGCTGCGCCGCGCTCCAGATCGCCACGCAGAAAAGGCCGGCCATCACCGCGTAGCGCGGGTTCAGGCGGTGTGTTTTCCGCCCTCTCCGCCCGCCGACAGAAAACGCGCCGAGATGGCTGTCCTGCTCCGCCTGCTTTTTCTGTTTCCGCCGCTCCGCTCTGCGTTTGGCGCGCGTCACCGCAAGCTGCGCCTGAAGCAGGCCGTGCTCTGCTCGCTTTGCGCCGCGTTTCGCGCATCGTTTTGCCGAATCCAGCGCCTGCCCGCGCCATTTCGCCCATTGTTCAGGCGGATTTGGGCGCGGCGGGGGCCGGTTTCTGCACCGACCTTTGCGCGGCGTTCGGGACGGCTGTTTCTCCGTCTCATCCCCGTGTTCGCTCTGACGTTCAGGCGTATCTTCAGGCTCGCAGGGCATGACGGTCTGAGGCGGCCTGCGTTTATGCTGCGGCGGTCTTCGATAATGTCTCTGCTCGCCCATGTTTTCCGCTCCTTTTGCACTGCCGGATAGAAGCAGCCTCCCCGACGAGGCCGAGGAGGCTGCACGTTATCCTTAGTTTGCCACGTCGGGAAGCGTTTGTCAATCCTTCTTCTCCACCCTGCGCAGCACAACCGCCGTGCGCGCGGGCAGGTAGATCACAAAGCCGTCGCCCATCTGCGGATCGTGCGCCCACGTGTGGTAGACAACGGATTTGTCGATGTTCTGGTAGCCGCCGAACGTCTTGTCATCCGTGGAGAGGATCACCTGATAGTCGCCCTTTTCCGGCACGGGCACAAACAGCCCCGTCTGCGAGCGCGTCGGGTGGAAGTTGAACACGAAGACGCAGCCCTTCTTCTCAAAGGCGAGAATCTGATCGTCCTCGTGCTGGCGCAGGCAGCGCGGCATGCCGCCCTCCAGCACGTCGTATTTGCGGATCAGCGCAATCATGGCCTTATCGAAGTTACCCAGCAGCTCGTAGCGCAGATAGCCGTTCTCCGCGAGGCTCCACAGCCTGCGCGCGTGGGCGAAGCTCCATCCGTTGCCCTCACGAGGGAAATCAATCCACTCGGATGTCCGAACTCGTTGCCCATGAAGTTGAGATAGCCTTCGCCGCCCGCCGCGATCGTCACCAGCCGGATCATCTTGTGCAGGGCGACGGCGCGCTCGACGACCATGTTCTCATAGCCGCGGTTCATGCCCCAGTACATTTCCTTGTCGGCCAGGCGGAACATCAGCGTCTTGTCGCCCACGAGCGCCTGATCGTGGCTCTCGCAGTAGGCGATGTTCTTTTCGCCGGGGCGGCGGAAATCAGCTCGTAGTACATGCGGCCGATGTTCCATTGCCCGTCCTGCTTCTCCTTGATGGTCTTGATGAAGAAATCCGGCAGACCCATGCTCAGGCGGTAATCAAACCCGATGCCGCCGTCCTTGACCGGCAGGCACATGCCCGGCATGCCGCTCATCTCCTCGGCCACGCAGAGCGCGCCGCGCTTGAATTCGTGCGTCAGCTCCGCCGCGAGCTCAAATAGGCGACGGCCTGCACGTCCGTGTTCATGGAGAAATACTGCCGGTAATCGGTGAACGCGCTGCCCAGCCCGTGATCCAGATAGATCATGCTGGTCACGCCGTCAAAGCGGAAGCCGTCGAAATGGTATTCCTCCAGCCAGAAGCGCACGTTGGAGAGCAGGAAATGCACCACGCCGTTCTTGCCGTAGTCAAACACCTTGCTGCCCCACGCCGGGTGATCGCCCGCGCCGCCGTCTTGAAGAATTGATCGTCGCGCCCGTCAAAGCCGTTGATGCCCTCGGCGGTATTCTTGACCGCGTGGGAATGCACCAGGTCGAGCAGGACGCTCAGCCCCATCGCGTGCGCCTCGTTGATCAGCGCCTTGAGGTCATCCGGCGTGCCATACCACGAGGAAGCCGCGAAGAAGTTGCTGACCTGATAGCCGAACGACGCGTAATACGGATGCTCCATCACGGCCATGAGCTGCACGGTGTTGTAGCCGTCCTTCTTGATGCGGGGCAGAATGTCGCGCATGAACTCCAGATATGTGCCCACGCGCTCTTCCTCGGTCGCCATGCCGACGTGCGCCTCGTAAATCAGCGGCGGCACGTTCTTCTTCGGCCTGAATTTGCCGTCCGTCCACTCGAATTCCTTGCGCGGGTTCCAGATGGCGGCGCTGAAATTGTGCGTCTTTTCATCCTGCACAACGTAGGTGGCGTAGAGCGGGATTCGGTCTTCCGTGCCGCGCGCGCTGGTGACGGCGACCTTCACCTTGCTGCGGTGCCTGAGGGTGCGGACGCCGGGGATCATAATCTCCCAGTTGCCGTCGCCCACCGCCTTCATCGGGTGGCTCGTCCTGTCCCAGTTGTTAAACTCGCCGATCAGATGCATGGCCGTCGCGCCCGGCGCCCACTCGCGGTAAACCCAGCCGCCCTTGACCTTGTGGAAACCGTAATACAGGTGGCCGCTGGCGAACTCCGTCAGCGTCTGCCCCGGCGCGAGCAGCTCCTTTTGCGCTGCTTGAAATGGCGAACGCGCTCGTTCAAATCGCCCTCAAACGCGGAAAGATTGGGGTCATCCTCTATGATTTTAAGCTTGCGGACTTGCTTCTTTGCGGTATCGCTCATCAAAAAAAGCTCCTCTCCGTATTTCTTTTTTCTTCGATTGTACCCCATTTCCCCATCAATTTCAACACTTTTGAAGCAATCAATCTGAGCATTTTTTCAGAAAAAGTCAATCGTTTGCCCGTTTTCCGCTGTTGACGCAGGGCGCGCGTGGCGTTAAACTATATGTAGGTTTTTTCCCGCTACGGGTTTTCCCCGCGGTTTCTTTGAGAATTTTGATATCGGAGGATATTTCTATGTTGACACGCACCTTTTTTTGCCCGTGCGCCGCTCTCGCGCCGGGTCGTTTCGCCCCGCTGCCCGTCGGCGCGGTTTCCGCGCAGGGCGCGACGCGCGACCGCCTCCTGGCTCTGCGCGGCGGCCTGCTCTCCCGCTGCGCGTCCGTCTTCCCCGAGGCCGGGGGCAGAGCGCGTGGTTCGGCGGCCCGCTGGGCGGCGGCATGCACGCGCCCGAGCTGCTGGAAGCCATGCTGCTGACCGGCGCGCAGCTCGGCGACGAGGAATTGCGCCGCGAGGCGCTCCGCCTGTGCGGCCGCGTGGTCGAGCGTCAGCGCGAGGATGGTTCGTTCGGCGCGCCGGGCGAGACCTTCGCCGCGCGCGGGCGCATGCTTCGCGCGCTCTGCGCCGCCTATTCGATGAGCGGCGACAAGCAGCTTTGACCTTCATGCTGCGCTACATGAAATATCTGCACGATACCCTGCGCGTGCGCGCCCTCTCGGCGGAGGACGCGATGCACACCGCCGACACGTTGGAAGCGGGCGTCCTGCTCTACAACGTCACCGGGCAGAAGGCGATCCTCTCCGTGCTGATGATGCTCGTCAGCCAGGGCGCGGATTATACCTCGCTCTTCCATGCCTTCCCTATCGCACGCCGATTTCCCGCTCCTTCACCGCGCAGGAGCTGCTCGACGCGCTCGCGCACGAGGATGAATCCGGCTACACCCACCATCTGCTGCGCAGCGCCTCCGGCGCGAACCTGTGCGAGGGTCTGCGCGCCAGCGCGCTGTGCGGCGTGCTGACCGGCTCGGGCAAGCATCTCTCCGCGCCGGAAGCGGGGCTTGCGCGGCTCAACAAGGCGCACGGCGCGGCGGGCGGCGGCGTAACGGCCGATCCCCTGCTGGGCGGCACATCCGAGCCGCGGCGTTTCCGCCGTGAGCGCCTGCGAACTGGCCGCGTCGCTGGAGACGCTGCTCGCCTGCCCCGGCGGCGAATTCGGCGCGGATCAGCTCGAAACCCTGATGTACAACACCGTTGACGCGGCCTTCGCCCCGGATGGGCGCGGCGTTCAGCCGATGCAGCAGGCCAATCAGGCGATGCTCTCCCGCGCGGCGCGCTTCCCGCTGAGCGGCGACGACGCGGGGCTGTTCGGCCTTGAGGATGGCGACGCGCTCTGCGCGCTGCTGAGCGCATGGCCGCGCTTTGTGCAGAGCCAGTGGATGGTTTCCCGCGACGACGGCCTCTGCGCGATGGGCTACGCGCCGTGCTCGGTGCGCTACCGCCTCTCCGACGCGTCCGTTCGCGTCGATGTTTCCGGCGAATACCCGGCGGGCGGCAGCGTCCGCATCACGGTACACACCGACAAAAAAGCCGCGTTCCCGATTCACCTGCGCATCCCCGAATGGGCCAACGGCGCGACCGTCGCCGCGGACGGCGACATCCTCCCCGCGCAGGCGGGCGGCTTTGTCACCCTCAACCGCGACTGGCAGGATGGCGACGAGCTTCTGCTGACGCTGCCGATGGCCGTCCGCAAGCTGCCCGCGTTCCATCAGGCGGTGAGCGTCGCCCGCGGCCCGATCCGCTTCGTCTACGCGCCGAAAACCGTCGCGCACGACGACGTGCTCAGCGCGGGCATGGATTTTGCCGTCGCCCTCGTCGGCGCGGAGGAGATCCGCGTAATCGAGCGCATGGATGGTTCCGTCGCGCTCTCCGCCCGCGTGACGCCGCTGCCGCGCTGGGGCATGCGCGCCGCAAGCTGCGACCAGCCGCCGATCGTCCTGAGTGACGCGAACGTCGCTTTGGCCTTCGACGCGGAGCTGGTGCCGTATGCCGAGGCGGCGATCCGTCTGGCTGTTTTGCCCGTGCTTTAAGAGAAATGCTCGTTTCGCGCGGTTTTCTTCTTCGTTTCCCTCCGTTCACATTGCCGCCACAGCTTTCGGTTAGAATCATGATGATATTTTCCCCGAGGTGATCGCCATGAGCAAAACGATACGCATTTTGATTTGCGACGATGATCCCATCGTTCATCAGTCGCTCTCCCTCTATCTGGATAACGAGGATTTTCTGCACGACTCCGCCTACGACGGCAAGCAGGCGCTGGACATGATCAAGAAGGAGCATTACGATCTGATGCTGCTGGATCAGATGATGCCCGGCATGACCGGCATGGAGGTCTGTCAGGCCGTCCGCAAGGACAGCCAGCTCCCCATCATCATGCTGACCGCCCGCGGCGAGGATCGACCGCATTTTGGGGCTTGAAATGGGCGCGGACGATTACATCGTCAAGCCGTTCAGCCCGCGCGAGGTCGTCTCCCGCATCAAGGCCGTTCTGCGCCGCACCTGCGCGCCGCGCCGGATACCGCGCAGGATGAAAAGCTGACCACGCTGACCTACGGCTCGCTGGAAATCCAGCCCGGCGTTACAGCGTCAAGCTCGCCGGGCAGAGCATTGCCTGCACCCCGCGCGAGGTGGAGCTGCTGTATCTGCTGGCCAGCCACCCCGGCCGCGTCTTCGACCGCGAGCAGATTCTCTCCCGCATCTGGGGGTATGATTTCTTCGGCGACACGCGCACGGTCGATACCCACATCAAGCGCCTGCGCCAAAAACTCACCTGCGAGGAGATGGGGCAGAAATGGGATATCATCACCGTCTACGGCGTGGGCTATAAGTTCGAGGCCGAAACATGACGGCGGACAAGCTGAAACGGCACAGCGCCTCCTTCCGCCGCGTGCTGGTGCTGGTCTATGGCACGGTGATCCTCTTCGCGCTGCTGATTACCGGCATTTACACGGTCGTTTCGCCGCAGATTTTTGCCAGCAATAAGATCAGCGACCCTGATTCCCCAAGGGGCAGATCATCGCCGGGTATATCGAAAGCACGCTGCGCGGCGAGCTTTCCTCCGCCTACCTCGTGCCGCTCATCGGCCGCAGCACCTCCCAGTGGGAGGCGACGGTCTGGGTGGTGGACGCCAGCGGCGACACGCTCATCCGCACCCAGCAGATCGAGGGACGGCGCGTCGGCCGCCTGCCCGCCAAGCTCAGCGAATCCATGCTGCCGCAGGTGCTCTCCGGCGAGGTCGCCACGCATGTGGGGCAGCATGGAGGATTTGACCGTCTCCGACGGCGCGAGCCAGCGCAAATCCGCCTGGTCATCCAGCGTGATGAACGGCCTGAGCGAGGGCAGCGCCAAAACGCCCGAGACCGATTCCACCGAAGAGGTGATGAACGGCAACCTCGTCGTCGTCGCCGTTCCGATCACGTTCATGGACGAGGTCATCGGCGCGGTGTTCATGGCGCAATCCATGACCGAAATCATGGGCGGCATGCAGGCGCTCACCAACACGCTGGCGCTCTCGCTGCTGCTGGTCGGGCTGCTGATGCTCCCGGTCGTCCTGTTTTTCGCCTCCCGCATGGTGCGGCCGATCACGCGCATGCGCACCGTCGCCCTGACGATGGCCGGCGGCGACCTGACCGCCCGCGCGGAGGACAGCTCCAACGACGAGTACGGCGAATTGGGGCGCGCGCTCAACTACCTTTCCAGCGAGCTGGGCAGCACCATCTCCTCGCTGCAAATGGAGCGCAACCGGCTGCAAAGCCTGATTAACGGCCTTTCCGAAGGCATCATCGCCGTGGACGCGAAGGGCGCGACCACGCTGATTAACCCCGCCGTCTACGGCCTGCTGAACCTTCAATCCGCCGACGACAATGTGCGCGCCGCCGCGCCGGATGTGTTCGCCATGTTCGATCAGGCGCTCTCCTCCGCGCAGGCCGTCAAAAAGACGGTCTGGCAGGGCGACGTCGCGCTGCATATCTCCGTTTCGCCGCTGCTGCTGCAAAGCGGCGAGGTGACTGGCTGCGTCGGCATCGTCTCCGACGTGACCAGCGCCGAGCGGCTGGAGCAGACCCGCCGCGACTACGTCGCCAATGTCTCCCACGAGCTGCGCACGCCGCTGACCGCCATGCGCGCGCTGATCGAGCCGCTGCGCGACGGTCTGGTGAAGACCGAGGAACAGCGGCAGCAGATTTATGACGTCGTGCTGCGCGAAACCATGCGCCTGTCGCGGCTGGTCAACGACATGCTGGAGCTCTCCCGCCTGCAAAGCGGCACGGCCTCGCTCTCCCGAAGCGTCCTGGATTCTTCACACTGCACTCTCTCGGCTTTATGCAGGAGGACAAGGCCGATGGCAAACGGCATATGCAGCAAATCTGGCACCATATCTTAAATGGTCTGTGTACGGTGCTGCAACAGGATACCAAAATCCGTCCGGACGCTTTTAACGCGCAATTCACCGTTGAAAAATTCGCCGATGTTCTATTTTCGCTGATGCTCTCTGCCTTGCTGCGGCAGGACTACGACCCCGCCGCTGTGCTGGAAATCGTGCGCAGAACCTTATATTGACCGCATTTTCTTCCCACACTGCTGTGGGAATTTTATAATGCCTAAAATGAACAATGTTCACTTAAAAGGGACACTCTAGGAAAGTCCATCGCAATATCCTGCTGCTGCTCGCCTGCCTTGTGTGGAGCACTGACAGCTTCAACATCCTGCGCTTTGGATGCAACTTTGCCAAGCAAGCCATTGATGACCGTAAAAACTAAGCCGACCCTGCAAAAAATGCAGTGTTACAATCAATTTGATCTATCAACAAGGAGCAATCAACTATGCAAGCAATCGTAGAAACTGTTTTTGATGCTGTGTATCTGGTATCCGTCATCACCATCGGTATCCTGATGATTCGTGGCTGCAAGGGCAGCCACCAGTTCAAGCTGTTCGGCCTGATGGCTGTCGTTCTGGGTGCCGGCGACTCGTTCCATCTGATTCCCCGTGCTCTGGCTCTATGCACCACGGGCTTTGAAAACTTTACCGACCCCCTGGGTCTGGGTAAGTGGATCACCTCTGTGACAATGACTGTCTTTTATGTGCTACTGTACTATGTCTGGCGTGAGCGCTACCGGGTCAAGGGCAACAATGGCCTGACTGCCGCCATCTACGGTCTGGCTGCCGTGCGTGTTATCCTGTGCATGATGCCGCAGAACCAGTGGCTCAGCGACGGCTCTCCGCTCTCCTGGGGCATCTACCGCAATATTCCTTTTTGCACTGATGGGCCTTCTGATTATCGTGCTGTTCTACCGCAGCGCCAAGGAGCATAACGACTCGGCTTTTCGCTGGATGTGGATGACCATCGTGCTGAGCTTCGGTTTCTACATTCCCGTTGTTCTTTGGGCCAATGCCATCCCCATGATCGGGATGCTGATGCCGGGATGACCGCGGCGATCTCCGGCGTCGCCGGCATCGGCCACATCCTGCTGGGCGTGAGCATGGTGATGCTGCTCCTGCAAATCAGGCGCGCGGTTTCCGAGGCGCGTTGATCGGCGCTTTTCCCTGTCGCTTCATCAATCGCTTTATTCAATATCAAAAAGGGCTGCCAAGCTGAAAACCTGGCAGCCCCTTTTCGCTCCACCGCTCAGCCCTGACGCGCACCGCAGAACCCCGCAATCACGGCGACGAGCCGCTCGATTCGAATCGGCTTGGGCAGATGCGCGTTCATGCCCGCCTCCATGCACTTGCGCGCATCCTCCTCAAAGGCGTTGGCGGTCATCGCGATGATGGGAACGACCTTCGCGTCCGCGCGATCCAGCGCGCGAATCGCCCGCGTTGCGTCGAGGCCATCCATGTTGGGCATCATCACATCCATCAGGATGGCGGCGTAGGTGCCCGGCTTATGGCTTTCAAACGCCTCCAGCGCCTGCCGCCCGTCCGGCGTGGCCTCGACCTCCGCCCCGCGATCCGCCAACAGCTTTTTGACGATTTCGGCGTTCAGCGCGTTGTCCTCGGCCAGCAGGATGCGCAGGCCGCGCACATCCGCCGCCTCCGTCTCCCGTGCCGCCGGTGGGGGCTCGGGCAATTCCTCGGCGATTTCAAAGGGCAGGGTAATCACAAATTCCGAGCCCTCGCCCTCCCGGCTGCTCACCTCGATGCTGCCGCCCATCTTGTCAATCAGGCTCTTGACGATGGCCATGCCCAGCCCCGTCCGTGATAGACGCTCCGCGCGTCGGTGTGTTCCTGCGCGAACGGGTCAAAGATGTGCGCCAGAAACGCCTGACTCATGCCGATGCCCGTGTCGCGGATCACCCAGCGATAGGTGACGATTCCATCCCGCTCGCCGACGTTCTGGCAGAGCGTCGTCACGCTGCCGCCGACCTTGTTGTATTTGATACAGTTGCCATAGACGTCCAGAAACACCTGCCGCAGGTGCAGCGGACTTCCGTATACGCAGCCGGGCTTCATCCGCTCGAATTTCCGCCTGTCGTATTCAAGCGCAACGCCCGCCTCGACGGCGCGCTGCTCCACGATGGTCAGAATGTCTCGCGAGAGCCGGTTCAGATCGAGCGGCTCATGCGCCAGCGTGATTTCGCCGCTTTCCAGCTTGCTCATTTGCAGCACATCGTTGATGAGGCTGAGCAGATGATTGGCCGCCACCTTCATCTTCTCCCGGTTTGCAGTCAGCAGCGCAATATCGTTTGGATGCGCGTCGTCGATTTGAAGCAGACCGATGACCCCTGTTCAGCGGCGTTCGAATGTCGTGGCTCATGCGGGAAAGAAAGCTGGTCTTGGCCGCGTTGGCGCGATCCGCCTGATCCACGGCGGCGCTCAGCTCGGCGTTCGCGGCGCGCAGCTTCTCCGCGTATTCCTTCTGCACGCGATACTGCTGTTCCTGATAGCTTTGCGCCGTCCGAAAGCGAATCGCCTTGGCGAACGCGAAAATGACGGCATAGAAAATCAGCGCGAACAGCATGTTCTGCGGCGTCGTTGCAAACACCGCTTTTTCCGTCATATACACATAGACGTAAAAATTCCGCCCGCACCCCATCATGCCGAAATACTGCCGCAACGCTCCCTCCGGCTTGCTCGCGCGCACCAATTCGCCGCTCCCTGTACGCCTGCCGAATCTGCCGCAGAATCGTCATTTCCTCCGTGTTGCCGCCGATGAGCGTCTCGTCGTTGCTGGCCACAACCTTGCTGTCGCCGGTGACGACAATCCGTGCCGCTCGTTTCCGGGCTGTACCCCGAAAGCATCAGCTCGATGGACAGCCGAAACGAATCGAGATATTCCACCGGCGTTCGGTAATACGCCGCGACAACGCCCGGCGCATCCGCCGCCCGGCGGCGGCCAGATCGACCATGCTCCCGTCCGCGCAGACAAAGCGCGTGGCGTAGCGCTTTTCGGGATAAAGTGCCGCGTCCAGCAGCGCGGGGGAATCAGATATTCGCCAAGCTGCCGGGGCGCTTCGCCCGTCTCGTGATAATCCGACAGAACGCGCCCCGTCTCATCCATCACAACCAGCCCGGAGACATATCCCATCTGCGCATACTCCGAAAGCGGCGCGCGCGCTCCGCCGTCCGCCTCCATCTGACGGGCGATCTGGCCGACGCTCTCCATCACGCGCATCAGGCTCTTGGTCTCGCTGGCCAGCTCGATGCGGTTATAGCGGTTGCATTGCTCCCGGATGTATTGAACGGTCGCCGCCATCTGCTGCCGCGCGGAGACCATGTCCGAATGGGCCGCCGTCAGAAACACGGCGCCCAGCAGCGCCAGCGCCAGCAGAATTTCCATGTAGGCAAGGCGAACGGAAGGCCGGTCAGCTTTGGATTTCGCCTTCATCGTTTTCCCCTCCATGTATCGCAGCGGCTTATCCAGATATCGCCCGACGATCTCTCCAGGGTTCCGTCCGCCCGCATCTGCTCGAAGATATCGGAAAGCGCCCGTTCCAGCCCGCGCGTATCGTCCCTCGCGAAGGCCACGCCCAGCCCGACGGTCAGCAGCGGTTCATCCAAAATGCGGTATTCCAGATGGTAATCCGACATATATTGCAGAATCGCCGTTTCATGCGCGGCGATGGCGTCGGCGTAGCCCTTTGCTCAAAAACGGATAGATCAATTCCCGGTTTTGCAGCGAAAACACCTCGCGCAGCGCCGGAAGCCTCGGGTCGGCATGCGAGAGGAAGAGCTCCTCCGGCTTCGTTGTGGATTGAACGGCCACCCGCTTTCCGGCTAAATCGGAAAAGGCATAAATATCGCTGTCCCGGCGCACCGCGACCACCTGCCGGCTGACCATATACGGCTCCGTCCAGCGATACTGCGTCTCCCGGCCGTCGATGGAGAAGCTGCCCCATATGCAGTCGATCGCGCCGCGCTCCACCAGCTTCTTTTTATCCTCCCAGTCGATGACCGAAAACGTCGCCCGATACCCCAGCCATCGGCATGGACGAGGCCCACGGCATCGGTTTGGGCGCGCACCTGCGCCGCCACGGCTACGAGGACCCCACACCATCATCCGCCGGCATCTTTCCCGCGTGCTGGAGATCACACGCCGCCACGGCCTTTCGGCCATGATGTGGAGCGATATGTATTTCCGTCCCGATTCCCCCACCGACGGCTATTATGACAGCGGTATGCCCTCGGCCGAAGCAGTGGCCGCCGTGCCACCGGATGTGACGCTTGTGTATTGGGACTATTACCACGAGACCGAACAGGAGTATACCGATATGCTGCAAAAGCACGCAGCACTGCCCGCGCCCACCGTATTCGCGGGCGGGATCTGGACATGGTGCGGGCCTGCGCCGGATTACGCCAAAACGCTGGCTGCGGCCGTCCCAGCGCTGACCGCCTGCAAAAAAGCGGGTGTGCCGCTGGTGCT
>VOFE01000491.1_pt1 | contig 75644 bp, 103 predicted proteins | sample 5384071 | NCBI WGS metagenome assembly VOFE01 (sample SAMN12384724, study PRJNA508395) | human gut metagenome | isolation source: healthy gut D | host: Homo sapiens
GAACCGTAGATGTCCATGTCAAACGTCTGCCATGACCATGACCACTGGACCTGATTGATATAAGTTTGAAGTGAAATGAGGATGACATATGAAACGGACACTCCTGACAAAAATTTTTCTTGGATTTCTGCTCTTTGGGCTGTTTGGCTTTTTGATCGTGGCAACCTTTACATCGAAGCTTTCTTTTGACAAATTAAACAGAGGCTGCCTCATCCGTTGCTGATGTGCTAAATTCCCATACCGAAGAGCGGCTGATCCTTTCTAAGGAGGAAAAATCTTCATTTTCTTATCTGAGCCGTTATTTAGAATCCCCTATCTGGATCTTAAAAGAGGATGGAACCATTCTCTATACGTTTACGGGCAAAACGGATACCTCCTGTACGGAAAAGATCCCGACTTTTTCGATTCACGATTTTGGCTCTACCCATTTTCTGATCGGTGACTTTTACGGATATTTTTGCGAAAATCATCTGAGTGTTGCATCCGAATTCAAGTGGGGAAGCAATTCCACCGGATATGTCATCATACATAAACCCCTGCAGGAATTTTACAAATTTCATAATGAGCTTTTAAATATCTCCTATATGTCATGGGGGCTTTTGTTCGTGTTCTCTGCAGTGCTGGTTCTCTGCTTTGCTATCTTAGTTTACCGCCCGATCCGCACACTTTCAATCGGGGCAAAAGAATTTGCAAAAGGCAATTACAGTCAGAAAATCCCTGTTCATGGCAACGATGACGAGCTTGGCTACATCGCTGCCTCGTTAAATTACATGGCTTCTAATTTAGATACGATTGAAGAAACGCAGCGGAATTTTATTTCCAATGTTTCACACGATTTCCGTTCCCCGCTGACCTCAATCCGTGGATATGTGGATGCCATGCTTGACGGAACAATTCCTCCTGAAATGCAAGAAAAATATTTAAATATCATTTTATTTGAAACGGAACGTCTGACAAAGCTCACAGAGAGTCTCTTAGAGTTGAACAAATACGAATCACGAAAAGTCATTCTGGAGATGACCGATTTTGATATCAACGGCATGATCCAACAGATTTGCGAAACTTTTGAAGGAACCTGCAAGGAAAAACATCTTGTTTTTGAGCTGTTACTTTCTTCCGGTTCTCTTCGTGTCCATGCCGATATGGGAAAGATCCAGCAGGTACTTTATAATTTGATCGACAATGCCATCAAATTTTCCCGATGATTCTTGTGTAACCACCCTTACGTCCTGCGTACTTTGTACCATACTCATCGAATAACTTCTGTGTTAAGTCGATCTTCTTAGTACCGGCCTTCTTACCAGCAGCATCTGTAGGAACTTCAACAACTGGATATAATGAGCATCTCTCTTCTGGCATGAAGTCTGGAAGGCTGATCCTTCTTAACTGTCTTCTCAACTTCGTCGTACTGTGTAACCTTCTTACCATCTACAACTTCCTTGATACGCTTGCCATCTTTGTCCTTCTTAGCAACCTTAGCCTGAACTGTAACCTCATCGTAGTTGTCCTTCTCAGCAACTGCTAAGTGATGAGCTTCTCTGCGATCTTAACAACTTCCTTCGCTCTAGCCTCTGTTGTCTCAATCTTTCCATGATAGAGAAGCTGTGTTACCTGATTACGAAGTAATGCGATTCTCTGTGCGCTTGCTTTTCCAAGTTTTCTATACATTGCCATTTTAATTTTCCTCCTTACCCTTTCGGGTCTTCACTTTGCTTACTATTATTCAGCTTGAGTGGTATACGGGAACTGCTATTAGTCCTCGTTCTGATTAAGTGATAAGCCTAACTCCTTAAGCTTAGCTAATACTTCATCCAGTGACTTACGACCAAGGTTACGAACCTTCATCATATCCTCTGGTGTCTTATTTATAAGTTCCTGAACTGTGTTGATGCCAGCTCTCTTCAAACAGTTGTATGAACGAACTGATAACTCGAGCTCATCGATATTCATCTCAAGAACCTTTTCCTTCTCGTCTGTTGTGCTCTCAACCATAACATCTACAAGACGTGCGTTCTCTGACAAATCTACGAACAGCTTCAAGTGCTCTACCAGAAGATTTGCAGCAAGACTTACTGCCTCATCTGGAGCAAGAGCTCCGTTTGTATATACATCAAGAGTTAACTTATCATAGTCAGTAACCTGACCAACACGTGTATTCTGAACTGTAAGGTTTACTCTTTCAACAGGGGTGAAGATTGAGTCAATAGCGATGACATCAATTGGTGCATCTGCTTCCTTGTTCTTGTCAAGGCTTACATATCCACGTCCGTTGACAATTGTAAGCTCCATCTCAAGCTTTGCGTCCGGACCACTAAGGTTTGCGATTACAAGATCAGGATTTACGATCTCTATATCTCCGTCAACCTTGATATCTCCTGCCTTAACAACGCGCTCACCAACAACATCGATGTATGCCTGCTTTGGCTCAAATGTATCTGAGTTATTCTTGATAACGACATTCTTGATGTTCATTATTATCTCAGTAACATCCTCTTTTACACCTGGTATTGAGCTGAACTCGTGTAAAACACCCTTTATCTTAACGTGGCTTACAGCGGTACCTGGTAATGAAGAAAGCATTATTCTTCTAAGTGAGTTACCAAGTGTTATACCGTAACCTCTCTCTAAAGGCTCGATTACAAACTTGCCATATTTGTTGTCATCTGAAGTCTCAACGATCTCGATTTTTGGTTTTTCAAACTCAAACATCTAAGCCCCTCCTTTACGGGTTTTAAAATGCTACACTCCAAGTTACAAAATGTATAAATAAAGAACAAATCTTACTTAGAATATAACTCGACGATGAGAGTCTCATTTACAGGAACATCGATCTGCTCTCTGCTTGGCTTCTCTACAACTTCACCTGCGAGGTTATCTCTGTCTGCTGTTAACCAACCTGGTACGAGAACACCCTCTGTTGCAGCCATGATATCCTTGTATCTCTGAAGAGACTTGCTCTTCTCTCTGATCTCGATCTTATCGCCTGGCTTAACTAAGTATGAAGGGATGTTTACACACTTGCCATTAACAAGTACATGCTTGTGGTCTACGATCTGTCTTGCTTCTTTTCTTGTTCTAGCAAAACCTAATCTGAAGATGATGTTGTCAAGTCTAAGCTCAAGTAATGTCATGAGGTTAGGACCTGTTAATCCCTTCTGCTGCTCAGCTCTTTGCATAAAGGTTACGGAAAGGCTTCTCTAATACGCCATAGATGAACTTAGCCTTCTGCTTTTCGCGAAGCTGAAGTCCATACTCGCTCTGCTTTCTATTTGATCTGTTTGGTCTTCTGTTTGACTTCTTGTCTATTCCGAGATACATTGGCTCCATGCCTAAAGATCTGCATCTCTTAAGAACTGGTGTTCTATTTACTGCCATCTTGTTTGTACCTCCTCTAATTAAACTCTTCTTCTCTTTGGTGGACGACATCCGTTATGTGGAACCGGGTAACATCCTTGATACTAACTACATCTATACCACATGCTGAGAGTGCACGAATTGCAGCTCTCTTCCTGAACCTGGTCCCTTGACAAATACGTCGATTGTCTTGAGTCCGTAAGGTGCAGCAGCCTTTGCGGCTGTCTCTGCAGCCATCTGAGCAGCATATGGAGTTGACTTCTTAGAACCCTTAAATCCTAATCCACCAGCGCTTGCCCATGAAAGCGCATTGCCTTCAGCGTCTGTTAATGTAACAATTGTATTATTGAAAGATGACTGAATATGAGCCTGTCCGTGCTGTACGCTCTTTCTGACACGCTTCTTAGCCACTTTTTTAGTTGCCTGCTTAGCCATTAGCCTAAACCTCCTATGGTTTTTTACAAATATATTCTATAAATATTACTTCTTCTTATTAGCAACAGTCTTCTTAGGACCCTTACGAGTTCTAGCGTTAGTCTTAGTCTTCTGTCCACGAACAGGAAGTCCCTGTCTATGACGCTTACCACGATAGCAAGCAATCTCCTGTAAACGCTTAATATTGAAGCCTATCTCTCTACGTAAATCTCCCTCTACTACCTGAGTTGCCTTGATAACCTCGCTGAGTCTTCTAACCTCATCGTCAGTCAGATCTGCGCAACGTGTATCAGGATTAACGTTTGCTTCCTTAAGAATACGCTGTGATGAAGGAAGTCCGATACCATAGATATAAGTAAGACCAATTTCAACACGTTTCTCTCTTGGTAAATCAACACCTGAAATACGAGCCATTATAATAACCTCCGTAAAATCTTCTTTTAAGCTGAATCCACAAATGTATCCCATAGCACACGCTATGGGGTGAAATGCATACACCGCAAACTTCAACTAAGTTGTATATTTCTATAATTGTATTGGCATATCTACGTGAGTTTATGCCACAGCCGCTTTTAAATAATACAGTACATTAGATATATTGACGCACGAAAATAAGTATACTTCCGGATGGGCTATCATCCATATACTTCTTTTCCTTTTTGATTAACCCTGACGCTTTTGTGCAAATTGATTCTCGCAGATAACTCTAACGATTCCCTTTCTCTTGATAACTTTGCACTTATCGCAGATAGGTTTTACTGATGCTCTAACCTTCATTAGAAACTCTCCTTTCAAAAAAAGTCCGTACAATTAGCATTCTATCATTTTCATTGATAAAATGCAATAGGGAAATTCATTTTTTATTATTTATCTCTCCAAACGATTCTTCCCTTGGTAAGATCGTATGGTGATAACTCTATTGTAACCTTTGTCGCCAGGAAGAATACTTTATATAATTCATTCTCAGCTTTCCACGCTTATATGTGCAAGAATCTTGTGGCCATTCTCTAATTCTACCTGAAACATGGCATTTGGAAGTTTTTCTACAACAGTTCCTTCTACTTCAATTACATCTGCTTTTGACATTTTATTTCCTCCTCTTATATGAATCCCTTGATTCCTATTCCTGATTTTCTCCGGTTCCGGCGGATGTTTCCTGCCTGAAACCTGCACTGTATAATTTCATGGACCGTTTTACAGACTCATTTGTGATGCCTGCCTCTAAAATGCTGCACAGTTCTGCCGGTATCCGGTGTATGACCTGCACATGCTTTTTTCGCTTTTTCTTTGGCTTATCTAACGGTCTTGTTGTTCCATTGACAAGATACACAAATTCCTCTTCTTCTTTTAATATGAAGTAAAGCTGATTTTTATCATGCCCTGCTTTTGATTTTGCAAACTGGATGTTCATCGGTTTTCCTCTCCCTACATGTTCTCAAGTTCTTTGTCTGTAAGTGTCAGAATCTCCGGTTCTCCATCTGTGATCAGAATTGTGTTCTCATAATGTGCGGATAGGGATGAGTCCTCTGTTACTACTGTCCAGTCATCTCCTAACCACTCCACATCCGGCCGTCCCTCATTAATCATCGGCTCGATTGCCAGTGTCATCCCCTGCCGCAGTTTAATTCCTCTGCGGACCTGTCTGAAATTCGGAATTTCCGGTTCTTCATGTAAGTGCGTTCCTATGCCGTGTCCAACCAAATCCGTTACGACACCATAGCCAAAGCTCTCTGCATAATCGCCTATGGCTGCTGATATCTCATGTAAATGATTCCCGGCTTTTGCATATTTAATGCCTTCAAAAAAACTCTGTCTTGTTCTTTCTATTAATAATGCCGCATTTTGTGAAATCTCACCTACTCCGTGTGTGCGTGCCGCATCCGAATGATATCCTTTGTAGATGACACCGATGTCAAGGCTGACGATGTCGCCTTCCTGAATGTGGTGTTTCTTATTTGGAATACCATGTACTACTTCTTCATTAACGGATACGCAGACACTTGCCGGATATCCCTGATAGTCTTTAAAGGACGGAATACATCCGTAGCTTCGTATCATTTCTTCACCAAGACGGTCTATTTCATAGGTAGACATTCCCGGTCTGAGTGCTTCTCACCAAGGTTCTGATGAACCTTGGCTAAGATTTTCCGGCGGCTCTCATAAGTTCGATTTCTCTCGCAGATTTAATGGTAACTGACATACTTTATTCTCCCAGAATAGCTACGATGGAAGCAAATCCGTCTTCTACTGAAAGTGTTCCGTCGATCTCTTTTAAGATGCCCTGTTTTGCATAGTACTCGATCAATGGCTGTGTCTGCTCATGGTAAACACCAAGACGTTTTAATACGGTTTCCGGCTGATCGTCTGCTCTGAACTGTAATTCTCCACCACAGCTGTCGCAGATTCCCTCTTTTTTCGGTGGGATGTTTACGATGATGGTATGGTTGTACCGCAATTGTACGCATACGCGTCTTCCGGACATTCTCTCAACGATTTTTTCATCTGCTAACTCGATGTCTAATGCATAATCCATCTTTTCGTTTCTTTGTCAAGGGCTGCATCTAATGCTTCTGCCTGTGGAATGGTGCGTGGGAATCCGTCTAATACGAATCCGTTCTTACAGTCATCCTGCTGGATACGATCCATTACTAAATCGCAGGTCAGCTCATCCGGTACTAAAATCCCTGATCCATGTACTCTTTTGCTTTTTTCCCTAACTCTGTACCATCTTTGATGTTTGCACGGAAAATATCACCTGTGGAAATATGAGGGATCTGGTATTTTGCAGAAATCTTCTTTGCATGAGTTCCTTTTCCTGCTCCAGGAGCACCTAACATAATAATCTTCATAGAAAATCCTCCTTTTTGTTCTAAATTATTTTTTTACTTTTCTATGTAATATGCCTTTTCGATAATATCCTTTTCTCCAATTATAAGTACACCATTTTCATTCAATGTATCAATTATAATTTCTCCTATAAACACCTTATGCCTGTATCTCCCTAGGTTCTTTATTAAATTAATCGTTTAAAAAGCCTTTATAATTACGAACTCTCATCTGTGACTCAACCTGCTTTAAGGTCTCTATTACGACACCGACAATAATGATGATGGATGTACCACCGAAAGAAACATCTGCCTTAAATACACCGTTGAAGAAAATTGGAATAATGCAACAATGGATAACCTGCCGCACCGATAAAGACAATGTGGTTTAAAAATTTGATTAAGATAATCGCTGGTTGGTTTTCCCGGACGGATTCCCGGTATAAAGCCACCTGCTTTTTTCATATTGTTTGCGATCTCCAATGGATTGAATGTAATGGATGTATAAGAAATATGCAAACGCAATGATCAATACAAATATACAACCAAACCAATGCTGTAGATTGGCTCCTGTGGGTTACACCAGTTTGACTGTGATAATCCTTTTAAGATCTTACTTCCAATACCTGTTCCATTTCCCTTTCCTAAGAATCGTTGCAATGACAACCGGGAACTGCATCAGGGACTGTGCAAAGATAACCGGGATAACACCACCGGTGTTTACCTTGAGAGGAATGTATGTTGACTGACCGCCAACCTGTTTTCTTCCCTGGATCTTTTTGGAATACTGTACCGGAATCTTTCTCTGAGCTGCCTGAAGGACAACGACAAAGACAACGGTTACTAAAATGATTGCTGCGATAATTACTACTGCAAGAACTGCTTTTGCAGGAATCTTTCCTTTACAAACTGCTCATACAGTGTTCCAAAATCGCTAGGAATTCGTGAAATAATGTTGATTACAAGTACGATGGAAATACCGTTTCCAACACCCTTTTCCGTAATTCTCTCACCAATCCACATAAGTACTGCAGAACCTGCTGTTAAGGTTACAATTACCTGAAGAACCGTAAGCCATCCTTTATCGGTCAGATAACCGCTTCTGGAGAATCCGATTGCCATTGCAATTGCTTCGATTAAAGCCAGAGCAACAGTCACATAACGTGTAATCTCTGCAATTTTCTTTCTTCCTTCTTCGCCGTCACGCTGCATCTCTTCCAGTTTTGGAATTGCAATCGTCAACAGCTGCATGATGATGGAAGATGTGATATATGGTGTGATATTCAATGCAAAGACGGACATCTGTAAAAATGAACCGCCTGTTACTGCATCGAAAAAGTTAAACGCATCACTACTCTGATTAGCAAACCAGTCTGCAAACACATTCCGGTCAACACCCGGAATCGGTAACTGTGAACCGATTCGGATGATAATCAGCATAAAAAAGGTAAATAAAATTCTATTTCTAATATCTTTTACTTTAAATGCGTTACGAACTGTATCAAACATTAGATCACCTCAGCTTTTCCACCAAGAGCCTCGATTTTTTCTTTTGCGCTTGCGCTGAATGCATTAGCCTGAACTGTGAGCTTCTTAGTAAGTTCGCCATTTCCAAGAATCTTAACGCCGTCTCTTGGGTTCTTAACGATACCTTTTTCCAGTAAAGTTTCAACAGATACTACTGCATCGTTGTCGAATACTTCAAGAGCAGATACATTGATTCCAACGATAGTCTTGGAATTAATACACTTGAAACCTCTCTTCGGTAATCTTCTGTATAAAGGCATCTACCACCTTCAAAGCCCGGTCTGGTTGCTCCGGAACGAGCTTTCTGACCCTTATGGCCCTTACCAGCGGTCTTACCGTTTCCTGAACCGTGACCACGCCTCTTCTGAAATTATCACTATGCTTAGAACCTAATGCCGGCTGTAAATTGGATAAATCCATTTCTGGCACCTCCTTATCTCTATAATTAGATTTCTTCTACTTTCACTAAATGTCTTACCTGCTGAATCATTCCTCTAACAGCTTTGTTATCCGGACGTTCAACTGATGCGCCAATTTTCTTAAGACCTAATGCTTCTACTGTCTTTTTATTCTTTGGCACTGCACCGATAGTAGATTTTACGAGTGTAATTTTTAAATTTGCCATTTCTTATTCCTCCTTAACCTACTACTTCTTCTACAGATAATCCACGAAGTTTTGCAACTTCTTCCGGGGATTTCAGTTTGCTTAAAGCATTGATCGTAGCAAGTACAACGTTCTGCTTGTTGTTAGATCCCAGTGATTTTGTACGGATGTTCTTGATTCCTGCTAACTCACATACGTTACGAGCCGGACCGCCTGCGATAACACCGGTACCTTCTGGAGCTCTCTTTAATAAAACAGATGCACCAGTATGTTTTCCGCTGATATCATGTGTAATACTGTTGTTCTCATCTAATTTTACAGTGATGAGTTTTTTCATTGCATCTTCTTTTCCTTTGCGGATTGCTTCAGGAATTTCAGCTGCTTTTCCAAGTCCTGCGCCCACATGACCATTGCCGTCACCAACAACAACAAGAGCTGCGAAACGCATATTACGTCCACCTTTTACTACCTTAGTAACACGTTTGATTGATACTACTGTTTCTTCTAATTCTAATTGACTAGCATCAATAATTGTACGTTTCATGTACTGTTTTCCTCCTTATTAGAATTCTAATCCAGCTTCTCTTGCTGCCTCTGCTAAAGCCTTTACTTTTCCTGCATATATGAAACCGCCTCTGTCAAAGACAACTGTTGTAATACCTTTTTCTAATGCCTTCTTTGCAATTGCAGTACCAACCTGTGCTGCTGCATCAACGTTATTAGTCTTCTCGCAAGCTGCTTTTACATCTTTATCCATTGTAGATGCTGCTACGAGGGTATTGCCAACTGTGTCGTCAATAATCTGAGCGTACATATGATTATTACTTCTGAATACAGCTAAACGTGGTCTCTCGGCTGTTCCAGAAAGGTGATTACGCATTCTTCTGTGTTTATTTTCACGAACTGCTGTTCTTGATTTTTTATTAACCATTTTCCGTCACTCCTTTAATTATTTCTTACCAGTCTTACCAACTTTACGTCTGATTACTTCATCAGCATATTTGATACCTTTTCCTTTGTAAGGTTCAGGTCTTCTCTTATCTCTGATTTCTGCCGCATATTGGCCAACTTTTTCTTTATCAATACCTGAGATGACAATCTTGTTACCATCTACTTTGGACTCTAAACCTTCCGGATCTTCCATTTCTACCGGATGGGAATATCCAAGGTTTAATGTAAGTTTCTTTCCTGCTTTAGATGCTCTGTAACCTACACCATTAACTTCAAGCTCTTTCTTATATCCGTCAGTTACACCAACAACCATGTTGTGGATCAGTGTTCTTGTCAATCCATGTAAGGATTTCATTTTCTTCAAATCATTCGGTCTTGTAACGATTACTTCAGAACCTTCTACTTTGATTTCCATCTCGGATGGTAATACTCTGCTTAATGTTCCTTTTGGACCCTTTACAGTCACCTGATTATTTTCTGCAATTTCCACAGTAACACCTGCTGGAATTGCGATTGGCATTCTTCCTATTCGTGACATGCCCGTACCTCCTGTATAATTTGTGGTTTATTGTTACCTGCGCTATGCCTTAAGAATATACTCTTAAGGTAGTTCTGCTCGCTAACTTCGCGCTGCACCCCAAAGGGCTTGCGCTCAGTAATCTCACAGAACGGCTTTCACACTAGCCTCAATCTTCGCCTGCGGCTCGATTTCATCAAGTGTTCAATGCCTACCAAACGAATGCTAATACTTCGCCGCCAACCTGAAGTTTTCTGGCTTCTTTGTCAGTGATAACACCCTGGTTTGTAGAAAGAATTGCGATTCCAAGTCCACCAAGTACCTTAGGAAGATTATCTTTACCAGCGTATACACGAAGTCCTGGTTTAGAAATTCTCTTCAGTCCGGTAATAATCTTTTCATTCTTATCTGCACCATATTTTAAGGTTACACGAATGGTCTTAAAGATTCCATCTTCAATGATGTCATATTTTGCAATGTATCCTTCTCTTACTAAAATGTCTGCGATTGCCACTTTGATTTTAGAAGCCGGGATATCAACTGTATCATGTTTTGCAGTGTTTGCATTACGGATTCTTGTAAGCATATCTGCAATTGGATCACTTGTCATTGTCATGATGTGTCTGCCTCCTATTATTCTTCTCTTTCTTTGTTGTAGATGTTCTCCGTCAAGTTCGACCTACGCCACAAGGGCTTCGGTCTCACTCAATTTAAGAGAATGGCTTTACAGCCTACCAGCTTGCCTTCTTAACACCCGGGATCTGACCCTTGTAAGCCAGTTCGCGGAAGCAAATTCTGCAGATTCCATATTTTCTTAAATATGCATGTGGACGACCACAGATTCTGCAACGATTGTATTCTCTAGAAGAGAATTTCTGTTTACGCTGCTGTTTTACTTTCATTGATTTCTTAGCCATTAAAATTCCCTCCTGTCTTATTTGGCGAATGGCATATTGAACAATGTCAATAATTCGCGTGCTTCTTCGTCTGTCTTTGCAGTTGTTACGAAAATAATATCCATTCCTCTTACTTTATCAACCTTATCGAATTCAATTTCAGGGAAAATGATCTGCTCTTTAATACCAAGTGCGTAGTTACCTCTTCCGTCGAATGCGTTTGGATTTACTCCTCTGAAGTCACGTACACGTGGTAATGCTAAGTTGATCAAACGGTCAACGAACTCATACATTTTGTCGCCGCGTAAGGTTACCTTACATCCGATTGGCATTCCTTCTCTTAATTTGAAGTTAGCAATGGAGTTCTTTGCCTTTGTAGTAACTGGTTTCTGACCGGAAATTGTTTCCATATCTTTCATAGCTGACTCTAAGATTTTAGCGTTTTCTTTTGCTTCACCAACACCCATGTTGATAACAATCTTAGAAAGCTTTGGTACTTCCATAATGTTTTTATAGCCGAACTTTTTGGTCATTGCATCAATGATCTCGTTCTGGTACTGATCTTTAAGTCTACTCAACTTGCTGCTCCTCCTCTCTTACGATTAATCGATTACATCGCCTGTAGATTTTGCGAAACGTACCTTTTTGTCTCCGTCCATCTTGAAACCAATTCGGGTTGGCTTCCCGTTGTGAAGATACATTACATTAGACGCATCAATCGGTCCTTCCTGATGGATGATTCCACCCTGCTGGTTAGCCATGCTTGGTTTTGCATGTTTTGTTACCATATTGATACCTTCAACAAGTAAAGTATTGTTTTTCTTATTTACAGCAATTACTTTGCCTTCTTTGTCTTTGTCTTTTCCAGCGATTACCTTTACAGTATCACCTTTTTTAATTTTCAAGCTTGCCATTTTCGGGTACCTCCTACAATACTTCCGGAGCCAGAGAAACAATTTTCATAAACTGTTTCTCACGAAGCTCTCTTGCTACTGGTCCAAAAATACGGGTTCCTCTTGGAGTTTTGTCATCTTTGATAATAACAGCAGCATTCTCATCGAATTTAATATAAGAACCATCTTTACGACGGGCACCTTTTACTGTACGAACTACTACTGCCTTTACAACGTCACCCTTTTTTTACAACGCCGCCTGGTGTTGCATCTTTAACAGTAGCGGTAATGATATCACCAATCTGTGCATATCTTCTTGTAGAACCGCCCATTACACGGATGCAGAGAAATTCTTTTGCACCGGTATTATCGGCAACCTTAAGTCTTGTTTCCTGTTGTACCATGCCGGTAGCCTCCTTCTATTATTTTGCTCTTTCCATAATCTCTACAAGTCTCCATCTCTTATCTTTAGAGAGTGGTCTTGTTTCCATTACTCTGACGGTATCACCGATATTACACTCGTTGTTCTCGTCATGGGCTTTTAATTTATAGGTTTTCTTTACGATCTTGTTATATAATGCATGTCTTACGTTATCTTTAACAGCAACAACAATGGTCTTATCCATTTTATCACTTACAACAACGCCTACACGTGTTTTTCTAAGATTTCTTTCTTCCACGACGAATCTCCTTTCATTTATGATTGCCTGTTTGCCTGCTTAAGCAGGTATGATTCTTTTGAAATTATTCAGCAACTTTTTTTCTTTCTCAGTAATGATCGTCTGAATTCTTGCAATGTTCTTTCTTACTTCTTTGATTCTGCTTGTATTATCTAACTGATTGGTTGCGTTCTGGAATCTCAAATTGAAAAGTTCTTTTTTAGCCTCAACTAACTGCATTTTCAAATCTGCAACAGACTGGGTTTTTAATTCTTCTAAATATTTACTAGTTTTCATTTGATTCACCGCCTTCTAAGTCTGCACGAGAAACCACTTTGCATTTACAAGGTAATTTGTGTGTAGCAAGACGTAATGCTTCTTTTGCGATTTCTTCCGATACTTCAGAGATTTCAAATAATACACGTCCTGGTTTTACTACAGCTACCCAGTACTCTAAAGTTCCTTTTCCGGAACCCATACGGGTTTCTGCTGGTTTTGCAGTTACTGGTTTGTCTGGGAAAATTTTAATCCAGACACGGCCACCACGCTTGATATAACTTGTCATAGCAATACGGGCTGCCTCAATCTGATTGGAACGAATCCAGCATGGTTCAAGTGCTACGATACCGTAGGAACCATTTGTAATTTTATTTCCTCTCATCGCTTTTCCGCCATAGAACCACGGAACTGTTTACGATGTTTTACTCTCTTAGGCATTAACATTACTGAATTCCTCCTTCCTTATTTCCTTTTGTAGGAAGTACTTCGCCTTTATAGATCCATACTTTTACACCAACTTTCCGTATGTGGTGTCTGCTTCTGCGAATCCATAATCAATGTCTGCTCTTAATGTCTGAAGCGGAATAGTTCCTTCTGAATAGAACTCGGTACGAGCCATATCAGCTCCGCCAAGACGTCCGGATACGGATGCCTTAATACCCTTTGCTCCAGCTTTCATACATCTTCCCATGCAGGACTTCATTGCACGACGGAAGGAAACACGGTTCTCTAACTGTAATGCGATGTTCTCTGCTACTAACTGAGCATCTTTGTCCGGTCTTTTTACTTCTTTGATGTCTACTAATAATTTCTTGTCTGTGAATTTCTGTAATTCACCTTTTACTCTTTCGATTTCAGCTCCACCTTTTCCGATTACAACGCCTGGCTTAGCTGTGTAAAGGATAACCTTTACTCTGTCGGATGCTCTTTCGATTTCAATCTTAGAAACACCTGCAGCATATAATTTCTTTTTCAGAAATCTTCTGATGTTATAGTCTTCTACTAACAGATCAGCAAAATCAGCTTCCGCATACCATTTGGAGTCCCAGTCTTTGATAACTCCGACTCTTAAGCCATGAGGATTTACTTTCTGTCCCATGTTTGCCCTCCTTATCTTTCATTCAGCACAATTGTTAAGTGGCTTGTTCTCTTCTCGATTCTATAAGCTCTACCCTGTGCTCTTGGTCTGATTCTCTTCATTGTCGGTCCTTTGTTTGCATAACATTCTGCAATATAAAGGTTCTCTGCGCTCATTCCGTTGTTGTTCTCTGCGTTTGCGATTGCAGATTTTAATAACTTCTCGATGACGCTGGATGCGTATCTTGGATTGTAAGTTACAATCGCAAGTGCCGTCTCAACATCTTTACCGCGGATAGCATCTAATACGAAGCAAGCTTTCTGAACAGACACTCTTGCATAAGATAACTTTGCAGAAGGTCTGGTATCTTTTACTGCATTTCTTTCTCTTTTTATCTGGGATCTATGTCCCTTAGCCATGGATGAAACCTCCTTTCAAAAATAGTTCTTATCTAACGCCTGACTTCTTTTCGTCTTTTCCATGGCCTCTGTAAGTTCTTGTAGCAACGAACTCACCAAGCTTATGACCAACCATATCCTCTGTCACATATACCGGAACATGCTTTCTTCCGTCATGAACTGCAATTGTATGGCCTACGAATGAAGGGAAAATTGTTGAACGACGTGACCATGTCTTAATAACTGATTTATCATTTGCTGCGTTCATAGCATCTACTTTTTTCAGTAAGCTTTCGTCTGCAAATGGTCCTTTTTTAAGTGATCTTGCCATTTTATTTCCTCCTATCTACTATTTAATAGCTCTGCCGTCTCTTCTTCTTACGATTAACTTGTTAGAAGCTTTTTTCTTCTTACGTGTCTTAAGACCAATAGCAGGCTTACCCCAAGGTGTACATGGGCCTGGACGTCCAACTGGTGCCTTACCTTCTCCACCACCGTGTGGATGGTCATTCGGGTTCATAACAGAACCACGTACAGTCGGGCGAATACCCATGTGACGTTTACGTCCTGCTTTACCGATATTTACAAGGTTGTGGTCACCGTTACCGATTACACCAATGGATGCACGGCAGTTCAGAGGAACCATTCTCATTTCTCCTGAAGGGAGACGAAGTGTTGCGTATTTTCCTTCTTTAGCCATCAACTGTGCGCTGTTACCTGCAGAACGTACTAACTGTCCGCCCTTGCCAGCGTATAACTCAATGTTGTGTACCTGGGTACCTACCGGGATATTCTCGAGCGGTAAGCAGTTTCCAACTCTTACTTCTGCTTCTGCTCCGTTCATAACAGTCATTCCGTCTGTCAGTCCTTCCGGTGCAAGGATATATGATTTTTCGCCATCTGCGTAGCAGATTAATGCGATGTTTGCTGTTCTGTTTGGATCGTACTCGATTCCGATTACAGTTGCCGGGATACCATCTTTTCTTCTCTTGAAGTCGATGATTCTGTATTTTCTTCTGTTTCCACCACCCTGGTGTCTTACAGTGATTTTACCCTGGTTGTTACGACCAGCATTCTTCTGTAAAGAAGTAGTGAAGGACTTCTCCGGTGTCTTCTTTGTAATTTCAGAGAAATCGGAACCTGTCATATTTCTTCTGGAAGGTGTATATGGGTTGTATGTCTTAATTCCCATTGTTTTTCTCCTTTCAATAAATAAGTTTATTATCGCACTTTTCTGTGCCTAGCTGAGTTTCCCGGATTTTACAGTCCGGAGAAAATCTCGATATCTGCACTATCTTCTGTTAACTGAACGATAGCTTTCTTTGTTTTCGCAGTTTTTCCAACTACAGCACCACGTCTTTTGTTCTTGCCTTCCTGGTTCATTGTGTTAACCTTGGCAACCTTAGCGCCTTCGAACATTTTCTCAACTGCTTCTTTGATCATGGTCTTGTTTGCTTCCGGGTGAACTAAGAATGTATACTTCTTCTCAGCCATTGCTGCCATACTCTTCTCTGTTACTACTGGTTTGAGGATTACATCATAATACTGTACGTTTGCCATTATGCATACACCTCCTCGATTTTTTCAACAGCAGCCTTTGTTGCTACTACTGTGTCATATTTCAATACATCAAATACGTTCATTTCGCTGGTCTGTGTTGTCTTAACAGTTGCAATGTTTGCAGCGGATTTGATTACGTTTGTATCCATATCGCCTAAAATAACTAATGCTTTGTCTGCTTTCAGATTGTTCATAACCTCTGCGAATTTCTTTGTTTTGATTTCGTCTAATTTCAACTCATCAACAACGATGAATTTATTTTCCTGAACTTTAGATGTTAAAACAGATTTTAAAGCTGCTCTCTTTTCTTTCTTGTTTAATTTGAAAGAATAGTCTCTTGGTACTGGAGCGAATACTGTACCACCGCCAGTCCACTGTGGAGATCTTGTTGAACCCTGTCTTGCATGACCAGTTCCTTTCTGTCTCCAAGGTTTTCTTCCGCCACCGGATACTTCAGAACGTGTCTTAGCTTTCTGAGTTCCCTGACGATTGTTAGCTAACTGCTGAACTACTGCCATGTGTACCAGATGTTCGTTAATTTCTACACCGAATACAGCATCGTTTAAGTCCATATTTCCAACTTCTTTGCCTTCCATATTATAAACAGATACTTTAGCCATCTGTGTGTTCCTCCTTTCTTAAATGCACTATTTTGCTGCTTTTACTGTTTCTTTGATTGTTACTAAAGACTTCTTAGGTCCTGGTACGGCACCTTTTACTAAAAGCAGGTTGTTCTCTGCGTCAACTCTTACGATTTCAAGGTTCTGTGTAGTAACCTGTACGCTTCCCATATGTCCCGGCATTCCTTTTCCCTTGAACACACGGCTCGGTGAAGAACAAGCACCGTTGGAACCCTGATGACGATGGAACTTGGAACCGTGCGCCATAGGACCTCTGTGCTGACCATGTCTCTTGATCGCGCCCTGGAATCCTTTTCCTTTGGAAATTGCAGTAGCGTCGATCTTGTCGCCTTCTGCAAAGATATCTGCTTTGATTTCATCTGCAAGATTATAATCAGCTGCATTTTCAAGCTTGAACTCTCTTACAAATCTCTTTCCAGACACACCAGCTTTTTTGAAATGTCCCATTTCAGCTTTGTTTACGCCATGTCTGTTTCTGATTTCTTTCTTTCCGTTGGCATCTTTTGTAACAACTTTTTCTTTCTTGTCAATGTAGCCAACCTGTACTGCACTGTAACCATCATTCTCAACAGTTTTAATCTGTGTTACTACACATGGTCCAGCCTGTAATACAGTAACCGGAGTTAATACGCCGTCTGCATTGAAGATTTGAGTCATTCCGACTTTAGTAGCTAAAATTGCTTTCTTCATTCTTTTACCTCCTGTTTTTCTCTACAGCGGAACGGTTTCCCGTTCATCCTAGAAAGCCTTGGCCCCTCAGGATTTACTACTTGTTTTGACTTTATTTCATTTTGATATCGATGTAGACACCAGCTGGCATTTCTAATCTTGATAATGCATCAACTGTCTTCTGTGTTGGTGTAATGATATCAATCAGTCTCTTGTGTGTTCTCTGCTCGAACTGCTCTCTGGAGTCTTTATATTTGTGAACCGCTCTAAGAATTGTAACTACCTCTTTCTTGGTCGGGATCGGTACCGGACCACTCACCTGAGATCCTTTCTTCTTTACAGTCTCGATGATTTTTTTTGCTGATGCATCCACTAATTCGTGGTCATACGCTTTTAATGTGATTCTCATTACTTGACTTGCCATAAAAAAAGTCGCCTCCTTTTCGCACTTTATATCAGTACGACAAGCGGTGACTGTACACTCTTCCGTGTGTGTCCTAAGCTCTACACACGTTGTTTCTACCTCTGTAGACCATATTCGTGATACAGTGACTTGTCGCCAGTTTCCTAACTTGACATTCGCTCCACGGAAAACCTGCCACACGGGCAGCAACCTCACGCTTCAACGCTATCATGTCACAGCAATGCATAGTATACACGACAGGTTTCGCTTTTGCAATACTTTTTTCAGAAAAATTGTATTTTTTTGTATACAATCCATTTTCTATCTTTTTTTCGGTATTTTCACTTCTGCCTTGTTTTTTCATTATAAAAAGCTGTTTACTTGCCGGCACCCTTTTGCCCCTTGCAAATAAACAGCTTTTCTTTTCTATTATAATTCTATGCTCTTGTCAGCAACGTCTGCAAATTCTTTCTGCATTTCTTCGTTTGGAGCTTTGGTACAAAGACTCACAATTACGATACAGATTAAACTTAAGAAGAATCCTACCAGAAGGGAATAGATTCCGGTTCCGGTTCCAAGTGTTACCATGGCACCGTCTGCGTTTTTCATCAAAGGAATATAATCCCAGATGATAACTGCCACACCACCGGATACAATTCCTGCAATTGCTCCCGGTTTGTTCGTACGCTTCCAGAATAGTGACAATACTACCAGTGGTCCAAATGCAGCGCCAAAGCCTGCCCATGCATTGGATACCAGTCCCATAATGGAGTTGTTCGGATTCAGTGCAATGATATAAGCAATAATCGCAACTACCACTACTGTAATACGACTGACCATAAGAACCTTTTTATCACTTGCTTCTTTATTTACTACACCTTTGTATATATCTTCTGATACGGAAGATGCAGTTACTAAAAGCTGTGAATCTGCAGTAGACATAATTGCTGCAAGGATTCCGCACAGGAAGATTCCTGCAACAAACGGCAATGCATACTGCTTCGTAAACAAATGTGTAATCATATTAATGAATACATTTTCCGCAGAATCTGCCCCGGCGCTTCCAAGCACTTCCGGATACAGGTACGCTCTTCCAACCACACCGATGATGCAGGCAAAGGTTAAGGATAATGCTACCCAGACAATTGCAATACCTTTGGATTTATTTAATTCTTTCTGGCTCTTTACCGCCATAAATCTGGTCAGGATATGAGGCATTCCGCAATATCCCAATCCCCATGCGAGCTGTGAAATAATATCGATGGCACGATATGGCTCTCCACCATTCTGCCAGAGGCTCATATAGGAATCGCTTCCTCCTGCTACTCCGCTGGCATCTAAAAGTTCTCTTAATCCGCCATTGCCACTTACCACCGCATATGCCATCAGAGGCACCGCAAGAAGTGCAACCAGCATCAGCATTCCCTGAATAAAGTCTGTTACACATACTGCCATAAAACCTCCCATGAAGGTATACAGTAAAATAACAACTGCACCGATGGTTAAAGCTACGGTAGAATCAACACCGGTTACTGCATGGAACAATTTTCCGCCTGCTGCAAATGCAGATGCAGTATATACCAGAAAGAATACGACTATTACTATAGAAGAAATACACAACAACACATTCTTCTTATCATGGAAACGATTCTGGAAATACTCCGGTAAAGTCAGGGAGTTATTGGCACGGATGGTATATCTGCGCAGTCTTCCGGAAATAAATATCCAGTTGCAGACCGTTCCAATAAACAGTCCAATAGCAATCCATGCCTGACCGGTTCCAAATGCATATACCGCACCCGGAAGTCCCATCAGAAGCCATCCGCTCATATCAGATGCCTGTGCGCTTAATGCTGCCACCCAGCCGCTTAAGCCTCTTCCTCCAAGAAAATAATCTTCTGAATTCTTTGTACTTTTCATATATTTCGCACCTATGGCAATCATCACACCCATATATACCACAAATGCCGCAAGAATCCACAGCACGTTACTGTTAAACATAAAATGTCCTCCTCTTAAATTACTTAATATTTAGAATAGCAATTGTTTGTTTTGTTGTAAAGTCTTATTTTATTTTGCCGATATTATTTATATAGTAGATTCTCATAAACGGCATATGTGAAAATGGATTTTCACATAACTTTTCAAGGAGGAAAAGATATGAATCTCAAACTCGAAAACTCACTTGTGGTTCTTTCCCAACGCAAGAAAGAACAGGGGCTCCCGCAGCGTCCCACCAAAAAAGAACGGAACCAGGAGCTGACCCAGGAGGAACGCCTGTTACAGCATTATCAGGAACAGATTTCCCAGATGCATGAAAGTAATTTCCAGCAGGAGCTTCAGGCAAAATTAGATTCCGGTCAGGAATTAACTCCGGAGGAAGAACAGTATTTAGAAAAAGTCAATCCAGATGCCCTAAAAGAACATGAAAAGTTGAAGGAAGAAGTGGCAGCTTACCGTAAACAGCTTCAAAACTGCCGTACCAAAAAGGACGTTGAGAAGCTAAAACTCTATAAAATGGGACAGTTTATGTCTGAGGTTAAGACGGTTTCCAATGACCCACACATTCCAAAAGCCAAGAAAAAGGCTATGTTAGAGCAGATTTTAAAGCGTACCTATGCCATTGAAAAAGAACACAATGATTATACCAAGACGCCGGAATATCAGACAAAACCGGACAAAGAGCCTTACGAAGATGTAAGTCCAGCCGATAAGGATAAAAGTTCTGCCGATTCAACCGATGCAACGACATCCGATTCTACCGATAATGCAGAAATCTCTTCCGGTTCAGATTCTGCCGAAGAGTCTGTGGGTGCAGCGGATGATGGCTCAGATAAGCACACTGCCGATTTGGTCAAAGCAGAGCATAACGATAAGTCTGGTGAAGAACCTGTCACTGCTCAGTCTGTACGACGCGAAATTAATATCCATCTTTCCGGGCTCCGCAAAAAAGCAGCTCATATTGATGCCAGTGTGTAAGGCAGATGGGGATTTCTTCTTATTTTATTGTTTACAGATATCAGGAAAACAGATAGAATAATATGATATAGGTGATTCGATGATATTTTTAAGGTTTTTGAGAGAAAGATGATTTCATTCTGTCAACGACCTGAATACAATACATCTGCATTACCTTATATAATATAATGAATACAAAAGGGGAGACATTTTATGCAATGTCAATCATGTGGAACACAATATCCGGATAACTTTAGAACCTGCCCGAACTGCGGTGCACCGGCTCCAATGCCAAACCAGCGTCCATACAACGGACAGCCAAATCCTTATAATGGACAGCCCCAATTTAATAACGCTCAGCAGAACCCTTATAATGGACAGCCTCAGTTTAACAATGCTCAGCAATATCCTTATGGCAATCCATACGCTGCACCGAATCAGGTTCCACAGGGAATGAGTAAACACGATTTCTATCATTCTCCACTCTGCAAGAAATACAGAGGAAATATTATTGCTTCTTCTGTTATCATTTATATATGTGTAGGAATTAATCTGCTTCTTATTGCTTTTTTACATACTTATACCTCACTGATTGATGTTGCATTATGCTCGGACTCGGACTTGCTATTCATCTTGCGCAGAGCCGTGTATGCTCTATTTTACTTTGTGTCTATGGCGTCATTAATACCATTTACGTATTCCTTTCGTCAGGAACGTTTGGCGGATGGCTGATTCTTGTGGCAGCAATTTATGCTATTGTGGCAACTTTCCAATATCAGAGTGTTTGGAATAAATATAGCAAGAGCGGTCAGATTCCTTATTAAAATAAGTCAATACAAGTGATTAAATTTAATCATACACAAATGCACTTTTTGTGTTAGTATTACCAAAGACATTTGAAAAAGGCTATGAAAAGGAATAGTAACTGTCAGGAATTCTCTCAGAAAGCCGCCGGTTGATGCAAGACGGCAGAAGGAATACAGTGAACTCGCCTTGAAGCTGCCGGCTGAACCCTATAGTAGGTCGCGACGGACTCCCACCGTTACCCGGGAATGGCATGATAGTGCCAATGAGTGCATGTAACAACATGAAATAGAGTGGTACCGCGAAAGTTTTCTTTCGTCTCTATGATTCATCTTCGAATGATAGAGACGGAAGATTTTTTTTTACGCGAGTAACACTGCAACATAATCAGAATATTTTTTTTGGAGGTTCAATATGAAAGGATACGAAAAATATCAGCGTGCATATTTTATGCCGCCTGAATGTACTTATGACTGGGTAAAGAAGGATTATATCGACAAGCCGCCTATCTGGTGCTCCGTTGATTTACGTGATGGCAACCAGGCTCTGATTGAGCCGATGAGCTTAGAGGAAAAGCTGCAGTTCTTTGAAATGCTGGTTAAAATCGGTTTCAAAGAAATTGAAGTTGGTTTCCCAGCTGCTTCTGAAACAGAATACAACTTTATGCGCGCCTTAATCGACCGCAATATGATACCGGACGATGTTACCGTCCAGGTTCTGACTCAGGCAAGAGAGCATATCATCAAGAAAACCTTTGAAGCGGTAAAAAGGTGCTCCGCACGCAGTCATTCATCTTTACAATTCTACCTCTGTTGCACAGCGTGAGCAGGTATTTAAAAAGAGCAAAGAGGAAGTAAAACAGATCGCCATTGACGGGGCAAAGCTTTTGAATAAACTGGCTTCTGAGACTGAAGGTAACTTCTCCTTCGAATACAGTCCGGAAAGTTTCCAGGGAACAGAAGTTGACTATGCATTGGATGTCTGCAACGCTGTCCTTGATGTATGGCAGCCAACTGCTGACAACAAAGCGATCATCAATCTTCCTACAACGGTAGAAAATGCAATGCCGCATGTATTTGCCAGACAGGTAGAATACATCAACAAACATCTGAAATATCGTGATGCCGTAACACTTTCCCTGCATCCGCACAACGACCGCGGCTGCGGAGTCAGTGATGCAGAGCTTGGAATTCTTGCAGGAGCCGAGCGTATTGAGGGAACCCTGTTTGGAAACGGTGAGCGTACCGGAAACGTAGATATCATCACACTTGCCATGAATATGTTTTCACACGGCGTTGATCCGAAACTTAACTTCTCTAACCTGCCTGCAATCCGTGAGAAATATGAAAGTTTTACCAGAATGCACGTTTACGAACGTCAGCCATATGCCGGTGATTTGGTATTTACTGCTTTCTCCGGTTCCCATCAGGATGCCATTGCCAAAGGTATGGCATGGCGTGAAGAGAAAAAACTCAACGAGTGGTCTGTCCCTTATCTTCCGGTTGACCCAATGGATGTGGGCAGAACTTACGATTCTGACGTTATCCGTATCAACAGCCAGTCCGGAAAGGGCGGAGTCAACTACATCTTAAAACAGAACTTTGGAATCTCACTGCCTGAAAAAATGCGTGAGGAAGTCGGCTATGCAGTTAAACATGTTTCAGATGAAGAGCACAAAGAACTTTCACCACAGTGGGTATATGATATCTTTGAAGATCATTATGTAAAACGCCAGCCTTACTTCCAGATTGAAGAATGCCACTTCAAACAGGTGGATGGTATTATGGCAGAAGCTACTATTGTTCATGGTGGACAGAACCACCTGGTAAGTGCCAACGGAAATGGCCGTCTGGATGCTGTCAGCAACATTATCAAACAGTACTTCGGCATCAGCTATGAGCTGTCCGTATACGAAGAGCACGCTTTGAGCCATGGTTCTTCTTCCAAAGCTATGTCCTATGTAGGAATCACCTGCTATGGTCAGATGTACTGGGGTGTTGGCATCGACGACGATATCATCAGATCCTCTATCAGCGCACTGGTTGTTGCAGTAAACCAGGTTCCTTCCATAAAATCCAGTGTTGAGATTCAGGATAAGCGCTTAATGGAAATGAAGAATTACATTCAGACAAACTACCAGACCGTTACCTTAGAGGATATGGCAAAACAGTTCCATCTCTCTGAGCCGTACATTTCCAAATATATTAAGGAAAAATCCGGTCAAACATTCGTTGAACTGGTTCAGGGTGTCCGCATGAAAAAAGCAAGAACTCTTTTAAAGAACGGAAATATGACTGTTGAAAACATTGCATACTCCGTGGGTTATCAGAATGTAGAACATTTCAACCGCCTCTTTAAAAAGAAATACGAGATGACACCGGTACAGTACCGCAATTCCTGTAGTAAATAAATCTTGATTTAAGATTTTAATTAAAGTAAAACGCTTAGACCTTGTACTAAAAAAGTACTCGGACTAAGCGTTTTTTCGTAGTTTCTATCTTCCCGGCAAACTGTTATTTCCAACCGACCATCGGGTCTGATTAACTGCCGTATCTGATTGCAGCGATATCAGTCAGCTACGTTATCAGGTCGACTGCCTTACAATCAATGTCGGGATTGTAATATAAGACTGGGCATACAGATTCGGTTTTCTGATTTTCTGGAGGATGTATTTTCCCGCCTGTATTCCCATGTCATACATATCAATATTTACTACGGTCAGCTGCGGCTTCAATATCTGCGAAAATGGATAATCATCAAAAGTAATGACCCTGATATCCGAAGGTATCTCTATTCCGGCATGATGCAGTGCATTGACGCAGCCATAGGCAATGTAATTGTTGGCACAGATGATGCCATCCGGTCTTACTTTATTAGAAAGAATCTCTTTGGTCATCTCATATCCACTGTCACACTGGGATTCCCCGCGCTGCACATAATCTTTTGGCACCAGCACATCATGATCATTCAGAACCGACAACACGCCGTCCAGACGGTGCATGGAAATCTTATCCTCTTCCGTTCCGCCAATAAATGCAAGTGACTGACAGCCCTGCTCCAGCAGATGTTTCGCTGCCAGTTCACCCGCCAGGCGGTTATCAATATCAATCCAGCAGAAATGGCTGGTAAAGTTAGGATTGCCAATCACCAGATGGGGAATGGATTCCTGAAAAATCATTTCATCCAGTTCTTTAGAAATAACCGCCGCATGAATGATATAGCCGTCTGCCGCCTTCTCTTCTGCTGCTTTGTGGATATAATCCCTCGCTTCTACAGATGACATATTCTTTATCACAAGGCTATAGCCTTTTTCCGTTAAGACATGCTCCATCCCACACACCATTTCAAACATATGCGGGTTGGCAAATCCTGCATTCTTCCCCAGCGAGGTCACAAAGACAATGGTCTTTGTAGACTGTGTGACAAAATTTCTCGCCCGGAGGTTCGGATGGTAATCCAGTTCCTGCATGACCTTTTTCACCCGGTCTATGGTCTCCTGAGAAATGGAATAAGAGCCATTCATAACCTTTGAGACCGTTGCCGTAGACACCCCTGCCTGCTTTGCCACATCCTTAATCGTAACCGCCATTTTCTATCCTTTCTGCGCCAAAATAATTTTCCGCCATCATATCTGCATGCTATTGCCCGATATCCTGTTACCATGCAATGCGTGCTATCACTCTTCCACTCTGCCTTTTATTATTACATAACCGTAGCCGTCTAATTTGCTTCCCAGCAGTCCATGCACCAACAGAATCTCACTCTGTCCACTGCCCGGCTCTGCCAGAAATGCCGCAACGTCCATCGGTTCTTCATTCCTGTTTATCATAACACGAATCCGCTCTGTAGCACTATATCTTTCATAAATGTAGAGTCCACCTTTTTCCTGGGTGTAAACCGTACGGAAATCACCTCTTCGCAGCAGTTCTTCTTGCCTGCGTAACTGAATCAGACTCCGCATAAAAGCAAAAAGAGAATCGGGCGAATTCTGTTCAAAGGATTTCTCCCGGAGTCCTTTTTCTTCCGTGGTTTTTGCTTTGCATGCCTGTTTCCATGGCATTGCCTGCCGGTAGTCCGCCTCTTCAATTCCGGTTATGCCAAGCTCATCACCATAGAAAACGGACGGCATGCCCGGAAATGTCATCTGGAAAATCAGTGCCAGCCGGTACTGCCATTCATGTTCATTGCAAAGGGAATAGAACCGGCTCACATCATGGCTGTCTAAGAGATTTAACTGTGCAAACACGGTCTGTTCCCGGTAACGCATCCGCATATTTGTAACCCGACTGTCAAATGCCGCGCTGCTGATGCTCTCTTCTCCAAAGAAGCGTTTACAGTGTTTCCGGAAATCATAATTCATCGTTGAATCAAATATGGTTCCATCCAGCCAGTGATTGGCAGTCTCCCAGACTTCACCAATTAAGATTGCCTCCGGGTTGACTTCTTTTACTTCCCGGTAGAATCTGCGCCACAGGGCATCATTAATCTCACTTGCCACATCTAACCGCCAGCCATCTGTGTGAAATTCTTCCACCCAGTATCTCCCTACTTTGCAGATAAAATCTGCCACTTCCGGGTTTGCCGTATCAAGCTTTGGCATCATCCGCTCGTAACCGAAGCATTCGTAATTCGGATACTCCTCCGGGTCTTCGGGGCGGATAACCGGGAATTGCAATCCATAGAACCAGTCCTTTTTATCGGATGCTGCGCCTTTCTGCACCACATCCTCAAATGCCGGGAAATGCCAGCCGCAATGATTAAATACACCATCAATAATCACCCGGATTCCGTTGGCATGGAAGGTGTCCACCAGCTCTTTAAAATCATCATTCGTTCCAAAGCATGGGTCAATGTGAAAATAATCCAGCAAATCATATTTATGATATTCGCCTGCTGCAAATATCGGATTAATGTAGATGGCATTGATGCCAAGGTTTTTCAGGTAATCCACATTTTCGGTAATGCCCTTAAGACAGCCTCCCAGCTTTCCTCTTACCACATTTCCTTCAAAGGCGGCTTCTGTTGGCTTGCCGCTGATATACGCTTTTCCCGTAGCAAAGCTGTCCGGAAAAATGTTGTAAATAACGGCATCCTTCGCCCACTCCGGCGGTCTTACAATGTCTGCTCTGTGATTAAAAGGAAGCTGGTAATATTCGGAGCGGTCATCCACCAGTTTTGCACTGAAGCAGTCTCCGTAATAATAAATTTCTTCCGTCCCACTTTCCAGCCTGAAATAATAGCACAGCCGCTTATAGGGGCGCACCAGCTTCACTTCATAATAGTCAAATAATTCACTGCCTGCCACCACATGCATTTCTGCTTCCGTGAAAATTACCGGTGTCAGGCGGCATGCCCGGTCTCCGAAATACAACCTGCAGCGTTTGATATCATCTTTGGCTGTACGGAGCCGGATTGTCACATGCTCTTCGTCTGTTCCATATGCATACTGTGACATGGGTATATGTAAAATTGCACTTTTGTTCATTCTCTGTCCAGCCTTTCTTAACCTTTTACACCTCCGGAGGTCAGTCCGGTTGTCATATTTTTCTGAAGTGCAAAGAACACAATCAGAATTGGTATCGATACCACAATGGACGCTGCCGCAAATATCGGCCAGCTTCCGCTCATTTCCGTTGCCTGCAGGGAGTATAAGCCTGCTGCTAACGTATAGGTATCGGAACCTGTCATAAAATTGATTGCAAAAATGTATTCATTCCATACATAGACGAGAACCATCATAGCCGTTACTGCGATGGTCGGCTTTGCAAGCGGCAGTACGATTCTCGTCACAAGCTGCACAGGCGTTGTACCGTCAATCATTGCCGCCTCTTCAATTTCTACCGGAATCGTGTCAAAATATCCTTTCATATTCCACAGGGCAAATACTGCCATGGTTCCCGTGTATACAATAATCAGACCTGTTCTGGTATTAATCAGTCCCATGGGTGACAGCAGCTTATACAGCGCTGTCATGGAAAGCAGGGATGGAAATGCATAGAGCAGTATCAGTGTCCGAAGGATTGCTTTTCTGCCCGGAAATTCCTTTCTGGAGAAAACATATGCCGCCGGAATTCCTGTTCCAAGGGAAATTCCAAGGGTTACTACTGCTAATATCAGACTGTTTTTCAGCCACAGCATAATCGGTTTTTCCGTAAATACTGCTTTATAATTTGCCAGGGTGAAATGCTTCGGAAGGAAAGAAAAATTTGTACTCAATAAGCTGTTATCCGCATTTAGGGACACGGAAAATGCATACAATACCGGCACCAATACCACAAAGCAAAGCAGGATAAGAAAGATATTTGCAAAGACGAGTCCAATATTTTCTCTGGTTCGTTTCTTCATGTTAGTCCGTCTCCTCCTTTGGCTTCATATTGGTCAGCACAGAAAATACAATCAGAATGACAAATATTATCATGGAAATTGCAGAACTGTAGCCGTAATTGTTCGTTATAAATGCCTTTTCATAGGCATAGGTCAGGATTGTCTGCAGATTCGAACCGGTCTTGGCACCCACCTGCTGTGTCAGCAGGAACAGGATATCAAACTGCTTAAAGGTGGTAAATGTTGTAATTACAACCGATGGTGCAATGATTGGCTTAATCATCGGAATCGTAATATACCACATTTTTTGTAACCAGGTTGCTCCGTCCAAAACAGCACTTTCGTAAAAGCTCTTTTCAATACTCTGCAATGCACCGTCCATAATCGTTATCATAAATGGAAGTGCCAGCCAGAGGTTTACGGTGGTACAGCATAAAAATGCCATACCATCGCTGCCCAGCCATTTTACCGGCCCGATGTTGTACTTTTCCAGCCACTGATTGAGCAAACCGAACTGGGAGTTAAACATTCCTGTTTTCCACAGAAGAATGGATACATAGCCCGGCATTGCCCAAGGGAAAATCAGCAGCGTCTTATATAGATTTCTCAGGCGGAGCCGCTTTAAGTTCAGCAGATTTGCCAGTAAGAATGCTATGATAAGCTGCAACACCATATTTACAATTGTCCATAAAATCGTTACCAGAAATGCCTGTATAAAGCCATTATCCAGCACCAACAGGGCATCTTTATAATTTTTCAGTCCAATCAATTCATAATTATTCCAATGATACACATTCATATTGGTCAGTGAAATGTACCCGGTATACAGGATTGGAAAGATTACAATGAGCAAAATCAGTATCAGGGATGGTGCCGACCAGGAATAGGCAAACAGGATTTCTTTTTTCTTATTTTTCTTCAATTTGTTACCTCATACTTTCAATCAACTGCAACGCCTCCTGCTGCGCCGCCTCTGCACTTTCTGTCACATCTTTTCCACTCATGTTGACATCTGTCAGCAAATTACCAACAACCGTCCACATTACATCCATTTCCGGAATATTCGGCATCGGTACTGCATGTTCTGCGGTATCGTGCATTGCCATAACCACTTCATCTGATGTGATTTCATCCATTTCATAGCAGCTTTCCATCGCCGGTGCACAGCCGCTTGCTTTTGCAAGATCCACCTCTACTTCCGGATCCATTAGGGCACGAAGTACTTTTTCTACTGCATCCTTCTTATTTTCTGCAGCATTTTTCAGCACATGAATTCCCTGCACTCCCATATATGGAGAAATCGGATTTCCGGTCTCGTCAATTACCGGCATTGCTGCCACGCCAACGTCCATTCCGCTTTCTCTTACGGTTGGCACCAGCCAAGGCCCTGCAATGGTAGAATGTGCCATACCTTCTTTAAACAGGGTATTTACCGTTGCATACTCCGTCTCGCCCGGCATCAAATCCACAAATTTCTTGTGATATTCCAGGGCTGCAATGGTTTCTTTGGAATCCAGCCCCGGTGTACCATCGGCTGAGAGAATCGTACCGTTAAAGCCATTGATCCAGCCTGCTGCATAGTATAGCGTACTGTGCTGTTCCACAAAGCCATAATGTCCGCCGGCAGTGTTATCCTGCATATACTGATACAGTTCTTCCGTAGTCTGCGGCACTTCATCATCCTTCATATAAAGCCGGTTATACATGAATAACAAAGTCTCGTAATAGACAGGAAGCTGATAGATTTCTCCCTTGTAGGTTGCTGCCTCTAAGGTATTATCCATATATACATCCAGTTCCTCTTCCGGGATAATGTCTGTAATCGGTGCAAGAATGTCCATCTCTGCATATACTCCAATTTTATCATGGGCAAAGAAATACATATCCGGTGCTGCTTTCGGGTCACTTCCCACCATCTTAAGGCTTTCTGTCAAATCACTTTTCTTCTCCAGCACAACATGTACATCCGGTTCCAGTTCCTCCAGTTTCTTCTGAAGGACTTCCGCCACTGCATCTTCTTTATCATGCCAGATTGTTATGGTAGTCTTATCCGTCTCTGACACGCTGTTTCCGCCACAGCCGCTTAACAATCCTGCTGCCATGGTAAGTGTAAGTGCCATTGACATCAATTTACTTCTAACTCTTCTTCTCACTTCTGTCCTCCTGTCTTTTACTTGTGACTTTTTCTTGGTTCTTATTTGTTTAATCTTTATTTATTTTTTGCATTTTTCTTTGCTACAACTATTATAATCACAACTGCTGCAGCAATAACTACAATACCGATTACGATTGGAGCAGTATTGTTGCTTCCTGCCTCTGCCGTCTCTGCCGGAGCTTCGGTTGCCGGTTCTGCTGCCTCATCTACCTGTGGCTCTTCATAGCTTACTTCAAAGTTATCGGCATCTTTTACCACAAGCCAGATATCCTTTCCTGTATCCACAGAAATATCACTGGTCTGAACACCTCCTTCATTTCCATTGACAATAATGGAATTTACCCAGCCCGGTACTTCTTTTATGAGCCATCCATTTTCGCCTTCTTCTAAGGCTTCGCCCGGCCAGGATGCAAATGCATTGGTTCCGTCCGGTGCCGACCATGCCCAAAGGCAAGGTGCATCCCAGTCAGACGGTGTGATTACATGTACAGTTATATTTGCCACCTCTGCTTCATCCGGGTCTGTATAACTAAAATCTGCTTTTCCGTCTGCATCTACTGTTACCCAGACTTCTGCGGCATCAATAGAAATGTCATCGGTCTGAACGCTTCCTTCGTTGGCATTGATAATGATAGAATTTACCCAGATTGGAGCTTTGGCGGTATACCAGCCGTTGTCATCCTGCTTCATTTCCATGCCCGGTACCATGCTTCAAATGCGTTAGTTCCATCCGGTGCTGACCATGCCCAGAGGCAAGGATTTTCCCAGCCTGCATCTACTTTTGCATGGATTGCAAATTTCTCCACATATTCCGGTGTCTCACCGGTGGTCTGCTTGTCATAGGTTACTTCTGCATTATCTGCGTCTGTTACGGTAATCCAGCAGTCCTTTTCTCCATCCAGCACCTGCTCTGCAGTCTGGACATTTCCATCATTGGCATTTACAATCACATGATTTACCCAGGTTGGAACCCAGATGTAATACCAGCCTTCATTTGCACTGTCTGCGTCCATCTCTTCGCCCGTGCCACGCATCAAATGCATTATTTCCATCATCATCCCATGCCCAGACACATGGATTTTCCCAGTCCTGCGGCACCTGTACATATACTGCCTTCTTTGCATCCGTTGCTTCGTCTGCTTTTATTGTCTGCGGTATCATGGCTATCGTCAATACTGCCATAAAGCAAAATGCAATTATTTTTTCATCACTTTACTCATAAACATTCCTCCTATACATCCTTCATCAGTATCTTCCAAAACAATCTGCGCGCTTTTTTGTTTGATAAGCTGATTATATTTCACCCAAAATTGTCGGTCAATTCTTATTTAGGTAATCGTTTTCCCTTATTTTATGGTTATTTTTACTAATTTGTTTTGGATTTTTTGTAGATGTTTCACAGTGATTTCTTATCAATGTGCACAAAGAGGAAATTTTTGTGAATTATTAACGAAACAGTTTCCCTGTGGTTTCCTTACCAGATACCAGGAAATGTAAGAAATACGCTTTGCGAATTTCCGCAAAAAAGGTATACCGGCAGCAGCCGATATACCTTTCTTATTTATAATAACTTATGCCATACAATACCAGAAATTGCAGCGGATAGGCCGCATAAAACAGCCATTTAAGGCTTTTGCCACGCTTTCCGTTGCAGGATAGCATAATTGGCAATGCGCCTATCATCATCCATTGATAGAACTCCGTAAGCAGGGATAAATCCGATGTTCCAAGGGAATGCCCACAAATGAACTGCCAAAATATATGACATCCGCTAATTTATGATAGCCCCAAAAAGAAAACCTGCTCATAATCCAATACAGGATATCTCCCTGGCACATAAACATATACGCCCCACAGAACAGGATATAACGCAGTGCAAGCTTCCACTTGTTCTCTACTGCACAATACAGCCATACTCCCAGCACAATAAAGAACACGCCGCCTTCCGCATCCCAGATTCCACCCAGTAGCGGGAAAATATAATTTGTCCGTAAGACTGTTTGCAACAGCGCATTACCGCGCCATACGCAATCAAACGCCTCTGCCAGAATTGCAAGTCCCATCACCATAGCCTGCCAGAAGATATATATCCCAATGTATGTAAAAAACTTTTTCTTCTCTTTCCGGTTTTCCCATATACAGATAAGCACGCCGGCGCAAAACAGGGTTGTAAATATATTATGATTTTTCGGTTGATACGCCACATAGTCCAGTTTTCTCTGCAGCATACACATAATCTGATTAAAAAATACCATTCCGACATTTGCCAGATATAGACGCAGCAGATATTTCTTTCGATTTCTTGTATGCTGGAACCCCACCGCCAGTGCATAGAAAAACAGCGGTGCCGCTAATCTTCCCAGCCACCGAAACCATATAGGCGAGTCCGGAAAGAACTCGCCTATATGGTCCATCAGCATCAGGATTAATGCTATGATTTTGATTGTGAATATATTCATTTTTCATCCTCTGATATACCGATTTTACAGTCGATATAAATATTGCTCATGCCTCTCGTGCTTTTCTCCCGTATTTTTTGCTCATTCTTATATCTCGAAATAACTTTCTCCCTTTACTGCTAATAGGTGACTGTACTGCTATATGTTGTTATTGTTTCACCATTCACAGTATAAACTGCACGTACACGATAATTTCCTCTTGTGCCAGCAACGTAATTCTTAGACAAAATCAAATTATAGCCTGTTGTAGAATCAAACCAGCTTGTTACATCTGACCATCTTGTACCGGACTGTCTCTGTAGTGTCATAGTAGTTGATATGGATGCTTTTACTTTTGCATTAACCTCTGCACGTGCCGCAAATGTAGAACCATTCAGCCTTAGCCCTGTACTATAGGCTGCAATATTGGCATATCTTGCTTCTACTATTCTGTCCACACAACTATCAACACCTGCACCATACACTACTGCAGTGCCATTTGTCATACATATACAAAGACATAACGTGCAAAAAATACCCAGGATTTTCTTTTTTAATGTTTTTCTTTCCATTGCAAAACCTCCTTTCCACCTGCTCTACTTATGTAACAAACGAAAACGAGGTTTTATGACAATTTTTTCCAATTTTTTAATATTATTTTATTTCACTTACTATTTTATTGTTTCTGCCATCCTGATTAATTCTTCTTTTGTTAAATCTCCTGTAATCATATAGAGATACTTTCCATCTTCCCAAACGAAATTCCCTCTTCCTTCATCCAATGTATCATCCGGAATAAAATATCCTTTAAGATTCTCAATCATAACTTCCTGCTGTTCACTTCCATTAGAACTGATTCCCAAATTGTTTACTGCATCATTGTTCATCTGCCGATACAGCATGCCTTGTTCCTTATCGTTTGTATAACATTGTTCATATATTCCCCATTCTTCTTCATGAACCTCATTCTCCAGCGTATACCCTTCCGGCACCCATTGTGGTTTCTTGCAGACAAATTCGAAATCTTCCTCTGAATCCGGTTCAGCACCAATCTCCATTGTGTTCTTCTCATTGTCCTCTATTGGCACCATTTCCAGATTCTCCGGTTCGCCCAGATTCAGTTGCACATGGTCGGTATACCCGGTCAGAATATATTTTCCGAGCGGACTCTGGAAAAAGCCTCTACCCATTACGGTTGTTCCGAGAATCAATATAAGTACTGCCACAACCACAATGACGCGCCGTCTGCCATGCACCGGATAAAGTGCCGGTATCGTATGTTTTCCCATGTCCGGTTGCAGCAGCACTTTTATTTTCTTTCGAAATGTCCTTGAAAAGCGATGCTTTGGTGCAGCCATTGCGTGCTTATAATCTGCCTCACACGCCGATGTGATGGCATCCTTCAGTTCCTGTTCTGTCATAATGAATTCCCCTTCTCTAACATTTCCTGCAGTTTCTTCCTTGCCCTGCTGAAATGTGTCTTGCATTGTCAACTGTTGTGTCAAGAGCAGTTGCAATTTCTTCATAGCTCAATTCATTATAATATCGTAAATATAATACGTCCTTATATGGATATTTCATTCTGCCGATAAGTTCTGACATGCTGCTGCCATCCGGAAGTTCAAAGATTTCTCCGTCTCCCTGAGACTCCTGCAGCAGATTTTCAATCGTATCCTCGTCCATTTTGCTTTCGCGGTTCCGCCTACGATATACATTAATTGCTCTGCTCTAACTATAGTAACAATATAGTTCCACGCTTTATGACAGTTTTCACGAGAAATTTTATCCAAATTATTTATAATTGCAATATAGCTTTCCTGCACAGCATCTTCCGCATCTGCAGAATTCTTTAAAATTCCATATGCCACATGGTACATTGCAGAGTCAAACTGCTCACTCAACTTTCTGCAAAATTCCCTGTCCTCTTCATTTTCGATTAGTTCAAGTAACTGAAACATAACACGCTCCCATTTCCTCTGCTGTTCTTTTCCGACGCTTATGCCGTCTTATTTGCTAAAGTTTCTGCCTACTATTACTCCTCCTTGCAGACATTAACCCATTCTGAATATCCGGAGCACTGCTCCAGTTCCGGGATTGTCAGCTCAATGGCACTGTTTCCACTGCCACATGCCGGAAATACTGTTTCAAATTTTTCAGGCTTTCATCGAGATATACTTTTATACCCTCTTTGATTCCAAAAGGGCAGACTCCGCCAACGGCGTGTCCGATATAGTCTTCCACTGCCGCTGCCGGAATCATTTTTGCTTTGGTTCCGAAGGTTGTCTTATATTTGTGGTTGTCGATTCTTGCATCTCCTGCAGCTACAATCAGAATCGGCTGTTCTCCCACCAGAAAAGAAAGCGTCTTTGCAATACGCTCCGGCTCACAATGAAGCGCTTCTGCTGCCAGTTCCACTGTCGCACTGGATTCTGCCAGCTCCATAATCCGCTCCTCCATTCCAAATTCTTTTAAATATGCTCTCGCGCGTTCGATTGACATAGTTACGCTTCCTTTCATCATTTCTAATAGCTGATTTTATCAAGAATTCCAGACAGATATGCAATGGCAACACCATAGTTGCTCATTGGAACTTTCTGTTCTTTTGCACGTTCAATTCTCGTCATGACATATTTTTTATTAAACATACATGCTCCGCACTGAATTATTAAATCATAATTAGATAAGTCTTTTGGGAAATCTGTTCCGCTGACGATATCCACTGTCAGTCCTGCTCCGATACGTTTTCTCAGCATATCCGGAATTTTCTCCCTGCCGATATCCTCTTTCAGTGGTGCATGGGTGCAGCATTCTGCAATCAGTACCTTTGATTCTTCCGTAAGACTGCTAATGGCTGCTGCGCTCTCTTTGTAGTAAGCGAAATCTCCCTTGTACTCTGCAAACAATACGGAAAATGAGGTCAGAAGACTTTCCTGTGGCTTCTTATCATATACTGTGCGGAAAACCTGGGAGTCGGTAATAATAAGCTTCGGTGGTCGCGCCAGCGCCGCCAGCGTATCCTCTAACTTATCCGTTGTGCAGCTCATTACCAGACATTTATGATCCAGCAAATCACGGATGGTCTGTACCTGTGGCAGAATCAGTCTGCCCTTTGGTGCCTGGATATCCTGCGGCATAACAAGAAGGACCAAATCTCCTTCTTCTACCAGTGCTCCGGTTATGGTTTCTTCACCATAATCATCCGGCACAAGCCTTATTAATTCTTCTTTAAATTTTTCTATATCTTCCTTACTTTTCGAGCTGATAACAAGAATTTCCTGTTTTGTCTCTTCCTTAAGCTGTGCTGCTATGGAATCTGAATCTGTCAGTGTATCCGCTTTGCTCAGTACACATAAGGTCGGTGTATGCTTTTCTTTAAAATAGTGGAACCATTCTAACTCCGCCTGATATTCCTCCCCGGAAAACAAGAGCACCGCAATATCCGTTTTCTCTGCGGCTTTTTCCGTCTTCTCTACACGCATTTTCCCCAGTTCGCCTACATCATCCACTCCTGCCGTGTCAATAAATACACACGGACCGATACCATGCACCTCCATCGGCTTGTAGACGGGATCCGTTGTGGTTCCCGCTACATCCGATACAATTGCTACCTGCTGTCCGGTAAATGCATTAATCAGAGAAGATTTTCCGCTGTTTCTTTTGCCATAAAAACCGATATGTATCCGGTTTGCACCTGGTGTTTCATTCAATGACATCGCTAAAGACCTCCTAGAATCTGAAATCGCGCTGTCCTTCCTCAATTTCTTTCAGATGACGTTTTGCAATTTCTCTTGTTTTTTCATTTGGTACTTTCTCTATCTCCTTAGCAATCAACGCTTCTCCGATTTTTCTGGTATCTTCAGAAGCATAATCAATCAAATATTCCTTCAATGTCATCAGCGCATTCGGATGACAGCAGTTTAAAATCTGCTGGTTCTTGCACAGACTCATGAAACGGTCTCCCGTTCTTCCCTCACGATAGCATGCGGTACAAAAGCTTGGGATATAAACCATATCCATCAGCCAGTGTACTACCTCATCCAGAGTTCTGGTATCGCTGACATCAAACTGCTCGGAACGCTCGTCTTCCGGCTCCGGATGATCATAGCCGCCTACGGAAGTCTTGGAACCACCACTAATCTGGGATACACCAAGGCGGATAACTTTCTCACGTACCGCCTGGCTCTCTCTGGTAGAAATAATCATTCCGGTATATGGAACTGCCACACGGATACATGCACAGATTTTTGCAAAAATATCATCACTGATGCCGTTGTCGAATACATCCGGATCAATGTCATCGGCACGTTTGATTCGTGGCACGCTGATGGTATGTGGTCCTACTCCATGCACTGCCTCCAAATGTTCTGCATGCATCAGAAGTCCTGCAAATTCATATTTGTAAAGTTCCAATCCAAAAAAGTACGCCTAAGCCAACATCATCGATGCCACCTTCCATAGCTCGGTCCATCGCCTCTGTATGGTAAGCGTAATCATGCTTTGGTCCGGTTGGATGTAATTTTTCATAGCTTTCTTTATGATAAGTTTCCTGAAAAAGGATGTAAGTTCCGATTCCAGCCTCTTTTAATTTCCGGTAATTTTCAACCGTTGTGGCTGCAATATTTACATTGACACGGCGGATTGCACCGTTTTTGTGCTTAATGCTGTAAATCGTATTAATACACTCTAAGATATATTCGATTGGGTTATTCACCGGGTCTTCACCTGCTTCAATTGCCAGACGTTTGTGTCCCATATCCTGTAATGCTGTTACTTCCTGACGTACTTCATCCTGTGTCAGTTTCTTCCGGGCAATATGCTTATTTTTTCCATGGTACGGGCAATACACACATCCATTGATACAGTAATTGGACAGATATAATGGTGCAACATTACAATACGATTTCCATAGAAATCTTTCTTAATCTGTTCTGCAAGGTCATATACTTCCTGGATTTTCTCTTCGTTCTCGCACCAGCAATACTGATGCTTCTCTGTGAGTAAGCCCTTTCCGTAATTTTGCCTTTGCAATGATTTCGTCAATAAGGGCAAGATTGTCCTTATTTGCCTCAGCATATGCCAGAGTCTCTTCAATCTCTTCGTGGCAGATAAATTCTTCTGCCTTTAATGATGCTTTGTTATACATAATGTTTCCTTTCTTCCGGGTCAGAAGCTCTTTCCCGTTGGTTATTATATGGTGATTTAAGAAATACCTCTTGTATTTCCTTTATTTATATAAATGGTGAATCTCCTCTTGAGACCACCAGTTTATATCCAATGGATTCCATACGGTTGCCAAGACATCCACGGCATTCTGCTGCCTCTTCCCCGGTACAGATTTTATTATCGTAAAGGGCATACTTCTTCCGCACCTTTACCGGTGACAGATTCGGCATTACCACATTTCCTCCTGCTAAAATGCCAAGCTCCCTGCCCCTTGAATGGATAGTTCCCAATGCTGTAGTTGCCGGAAGCAATACCTTCGGCAGCATCAGGCGGATAATTGCCAGTAAAAACAGCGTCATCTCAAGACTTCCCGGCTCCATCTCTCCAAACGGCGTATCCTTTTGTGGAATAAACGGGCCGATTCCTACCATATGCGGATTGAATGCTTTCATAAAGGCAAGGTCTTCCACCAGATTATCTATGGTCTGATAAGGAGAACCTACCATAATGCCGCACCCCACCTGATAACCGATTTCCTTTAAGGTATACAGGCACTGCTTGCGGTTTTTAAGAGACATTTCTGCCGGATGGAGCTTCCCATAATGGGCTTCATTCGCAGTCTCATGACGTAATAAATAGCGGTCTGCTCCCGCCGTATAAAGTCTTTCATAGCTCTCCCGGCTCCGCTCTCCTAAGGACAGTGTAATGGCACAGTCCGGGTAAGCTTTATCTTATGAAGTAAATCTTCCAGTAAATCATCTGTGTAGTAGCCGTCTTCGCCACCCTGCAGGACAAAGGTACGAAACCCTAATGCATAACCACTTTCACAGCAGGATAGGATTTCTTCTTCATTCAGGCGGTAACGTTCTGCATTCTGATTGCTTCTTCGGATGCCGCAATAGATGCAGTCATTCTTACAGTAATTGGATATTTCAATCAGTCCTCTGGTATAAACTTCATTTCCAAAGGTCTCTTTCTGTCTTTTTCTCGCCAGTTCAAAGCCGTACTCTGCAATTTCTTTATCGGTATGCAGTTCTAATAATTCTTTATATTCTGCCTCTGTAAGCTGTGTATCCTGATACAGCTTATTAAACAACTCTTTTCCTCTATTCTTCATGTCTGGTCACCACACTGGAATATGCTGTTTTTACACTGATTCCCGGTAATTTTCCGATTTTACCGGTCAGTGCACTGATGGTATCCTGCGGTGCATCGATTGCTATACTTACGATATTTATGCCTCTCTCCCGGTATGGAATTCCCATTCTTCCGATAATATAAGCTGCATATTCATGTAAAATTTCATTTAATGCTCCAACGGATTCGTCCTTTTCTATTACAATGCCGATTACAGCCACTCTGGTATCTGTTGCCATATCTTCGTTCCTCTTGTTTTTCTGAATCAATACAATTTCAACGCTTATTTTACGTTTTTAGTATAAGAGATTTATTTTGGGATTACAATTGTCAAGCCCTGGTTTTATGCGTATTTATTGTATTTTTTTAGGCACATTCCGCGGAGCGTTTTTTACTTTACAGGAAAGCAATTTTCTGTAAAGCAAAAAGGATTCTGCTCCTTCCTTTCATCCGAAACAGAATCCCTTTTCTTTCACACTTTTTAATTTCCTTTACGTCCTTCTTTATAACCACTTCCAATATAATGCATATAATAGGATTTTAAATCATTTCCAAAGGCGTTTTGAAGATCATTGTATCTATTCTTATATTTTTTCACATTAAAGGAGTCTTTTGCCTGTCTTCCTTCATTCATACCAGACTCCACAAAATGTCTCAATGCGGCTGTATCATCACCATAAAACGCTGCCTTAAGATCAGAATATTTGCTGATGTAATAATTGTAGTCATATACCAGACTGTAATCCACTCCATTGTATACGGTTACAGGATTCTTAAGCACGCCATTTCCTGTTGCTTTACGTCCTTCCCGATATCCACTGCCAATATAATGCATATAATATGCTTTCAGATTTCTTCCAAATGCACTTCTTAAGTCTGCATAATTAGCACGGTAAGCTGCTACATTAAAGGATGCTTTTCCCTGGCGCCCCTCATTCATACCACATTCCACAAAGTGACGTAAGGTTGCATTTTCATCACCATTAAATGCCGCTTTAATATCCGGATATTTGTTGATGTAGTAATTGTAGTCATATACCAGCTTGTAATCCACGCCATTGTATACGGTTGTCGGATTCTGCAGTTCTGTACTTCCGGTTGCTACTCGTCCCTCTGCATATCCATTGATGCGATAATGATCATAATATGCTTTCAGATTATTTCCAAATGCACTTCTTAAATCCGCATACCGGGCACGATAAGATGCAACATTGAAGTTTGCAATTGCCTGGTACCTTCTGCCTCACCATTATTTACAAAATGTGCAAAAATTGCTTCTGTATTGCCGCCAAATGCTTTTGCTACATCAGGGTTATTCTTTATGTAATAATTTAAGTCAAAGACCCTTTCATAGCCTGCACCAAATACGGTAGTCGTTGCATATGCACACCGCATTTTATATCCGCCACCACTTACATATACATGGATATTATATACACCCACATTATTCTTATGATTTGCAATATTGGCATGCACGATAAAGGTATCTGCATCTACTCTGGATGCGTTATACCATACAATATCGCTCTGATCAGCCTTTGTCCAAACCGGAACACTAACAGAAGTCACATAACCTGGGACTCCATCCACAACAATATCAAAGGTTCCTGCTGCTGCATTCCTGCTCTGAACGATTACGTCAGAAGTCAGCACTGGTTCTGTGATAGCAAAGGACTTTGTCACGCTACCCTTATAGTCTCCAATTCCTGTAATGGTTACATAAGCTGTTCCTACAGAATAATTGTCACGATAAGAAAGCTTGTAGTCTACATTTTCTTTCAACATTGTTGTCCCATCTTTGACAACAACCGGCGGAGTCAGCAGTCTTCCATTATAAGTCTGTGATGCAACTGCCAGAACCGTACAATTTTCAATGCTCTTTTCTTTAATTACAAAGGTAACAACTTTTTCTCCGGAGTATACACCAATACCGGAAATGATTACCCTGGCAGTTCCCACATTTCTATTGTTACTGTAGCTTACCGTATAATCAACATCTTCTGTTAATACCTTGCTTCCCATCTTAACGACCGGAACCGGCTTATAAGTCTGTCCGGTATACTGCTCTGAAGCAGGGATTCCGGTAACTGTTGCCTTGGATAAGCTGTTGCTGATTTTGAATTTCTTAACAATCGTTCCGGTATAATACTGGGTCAGCGGACGCACAGTAATGGATGCATCGCCTGCCAGCTCATTATTTGCATACGTTGTTTCATAATCTTCATTCAGCGTTAAGGTATTGCCACCACATGCCACATGGATAGACGGACATATCGGGCTTCCGGTATAAAGCTGTTCCGGAACACTGTCAATAATTGCATCCTCAAGGCTTGCCACAATATTGAAGTAAACGCGCTTGGTCTCATCATAGTTGCCAAGTCCTTTAATTACTACCCATGACTCTCCTGCCCTTAAGTTGTTGCCATTGACAACCTGATAATCCTTCCCTTCTACCAAAAGCTTTCCGTTGTCATAAATCGTCAGTGCCGGACGGATGTAATTGCCAGTATACTTCTGATCCGGAATTGCTTCTGCCACAGCATTTCCAATATCATGCTTGGTAATCTTATAGTATACCGTAATGCTGTCTTTGTAGTTACCACTTTCGGTTGCAGTTACCGTTGCACTTGCGGTTCCGATTGCAGTGTTGTTCTCATAGGTTACTTCATACTGGGAAGAATCAATGGTTAATCCGGTAGAAGTATCTTTTAAAGTAAGTACCGGTTTAATCTCGCTTCCGGTATAATCTACGTTATCGGTTCCGGTAATCTCAATATCTGCAGAAGTAAGTGACTTTCTTGCAATCTGATATGGATATACAGCTGTTCCTACATATCCGGTCTGGTCATTTTCCGTACCAACGATTCCAACATATACTGTTCCAGCATGAATCAGGTCAATGGCACTTGCTTCCGTCGTACAATCTTTATCAATATAGTATTTTACGATGTAATCTTCGTTTTCTGTCAGATAGCTTCCGGTCTTATTGAACTTCACCTGAATGTTCTTCGGCTTGGTATCAAGACCGTTATATACAGTATCGGAAATTCCGGTTACCGTTAAAGTATCATTGGAAAGTAAGGTACCGATGGTAAACTTCTCAATTCGTGTTCCACTGTAGTTACCCTGTCCGGTTACTTTAATCCACGCGGTTCCCACCTGACTGTTATTGGTAGAATATTCATAAGTAAAGTCTGTTCCATTTACCAGTGCTACAATTCCATTTTCCGAATTATCTTTCAGGCTGATATTCGGTGTATAAGTAGTACCCTGAATATAAGGATAGTTCCGGTTTGCCGGGTCAAATCCTGTATCAGAAGCATCGGATAACGCCGCACTGATATTTTCAGAAGAAAGATCCCTTGCCAGAATAGAGAACGGAATTGTCTTGCTTCCGGTATAGTTGGTGGTATCCTTCGGAGTAATCTGAACAAACGGTCCGGAAGTTCCATTTGCATCTTTTACAGCTTCATTGTTAAAGTAAGCTGCCGTATAATCTACATTGCGAACCAGCGGTTCTGCACTGGTGGATGTCATGTAAACATTTAATTCCGGTTCATACTTGGTTTTTAACGGTACATACTGTGGATCTTCTATTTTAGAGTATACTAAATCTTCAACATTTTTCTTTAAAATGTTAAATTCTACCGTTGCAGTTCCGGTACAGCTTGCCACACCGTGGATTGCTGCATATGGTGCATTTGCCCCGCCGGCGTTCGCTGCATTGATATTATTGCGATACTCATCCACTACATAATCTGTGTCTAACGTAAGGGTCTGTTCTTTGTTATTTTCATCATTAAATGTTAATTTAATTTCAGGCTCCTGTGCCTCACCATTGTAGGTTACATCATCAATCGTCTTGCTTACCGTAGACAAATCACGTTTTGTAATAGTAAAAGTCTTAGTCAGTGTTCCCTTGTAATTGCCCTTACCGATTACGGTAATGGTCTCGGTTGCGCCTGCCGGTGCACTGGATGGATTATCTGCATCCGTCTGGTAATACACACTATAGTTTGCCGGGTCAATTACTTCTGAACCGCCAATCTTCTTAATGACCAGAGAATCCGGCTTAATCAGCTTACCGGTATAAACATAGCTGTCCGCAATTCCGGTAATCTCATAATCTTCCATATGAATGGAATCAATGGTAAATGCTTTCGCCTTGGTGGTTCCCATCAGTTTACCGTTTGCTGTTGCCTGAATGACTACACATGGTCCGTTCTCGCCATTTGCTGCTGCAACTGCAGTATTCTTACGATAAGTTACCGTATAATCTTTTCCTTCTTCCAAGGTATCAAAGGTAGAACCGGTTAATGCATATTTCACAACCGGAACCGGTCTGATTTCCTGTCCGGTATAGGAGAATACATCTCCACCCAAGTCAATACTTAAATCATCACTGCCCAGGTCGTATTTAATCGCAAACTTCGCCGATTTCTCACCACTGAAATAAGTTCCGGTTCCCTCAATCGTTACGGTCGGGTCAGTCAGTGAAACAGATTTACCATTTACAATGCTCTTAATGTTGTAGTCTGTTCCAAGTGCCAAAGTCTTGCCATCACATACTACAGTCATATTTTCAATTGGCTGTGTGGTTATATTGTATTCGCTTCCGGTATATTTCTGTGCCGGAATCGTAATCTCAGCATCTTCAATTTTACCGGTAATAGCGAAATTCGCAACATAGCTTCCTACCCAGTGATTCTTCTCAATTCCGGTAATGAGTACACTGGCCTGCCCTGGAACAGTATTATTTCTATAAGACACGCTGTAATGTGTTCCCACTATCAGACGTTCCTGGGTATCGCTGCCTTTTACATACACGGTAACGGTAGGTTTCATTCCGCCGGATGCTGCCTGTGCCTTATCATACTCAATGGTATCATAGCTTAACTTCACTTCAATCTGGTCAGCAGAATTATTCATATCTCCATCATAGTAGAAGTAACTATTCTTGGTTCCCTTAAAGTTACCGGTTCCTTCAATAGTAATATCCTGCTGTCCTACTTTAAATTTATCTACCTGGGTCGGAGTATAGGTATAATCTACGCCAGGCTGCAGAGTATATGAATATTCTCCAATTCCGGACTCATTCGGAAAACTCTGTGTTACTGTGAAATCCGGAATACTCTTTTTTAAAAATGTAACTCATTCCCTGTAAAGATACGCCTACACCATCAATACTCTTCTGCTGAATAATAAACTGGTTCGAACCTGCAATCTTATCTGCAGTATAATTTGCGCTTTCAATACACCACAGTAGTTTCCAATACCCTGGATTCTTACATAAGTCGTGCCGGCATTGGTTTTTTCTGCGGCTGTTGCTACATTCTGATAATCCTTATCCGAATATACTTCAAACTGATAATCTTTATTTGCAGATAATAATTTGGAAGAATCCCCATAGCTTACCTTCACGGAAGGAGTCAGTACTTTATTGGCATAAACCGGACTGGTAATGTCTACACGCAGCTTGCTTAATTCGTTGATATCCTTCTGATTAATGGTATAGCTTACGGTTGTTGTTCCTGTGTAGTTGCTGTTTTCTGCCGCTTTTAAGGTCAGAGCTGCAATTCCCGCATTAATTGCATTTTCACTGCTTTCAATACTGTATTCCTTATCGGTCAGAATATAGCCGTTGGTGGTAGGGTACTGTAATACAACACCATCTCCGTCTGCAGTAGTAGAAATTACAACCTTCTGCTCAATTCCATTATATGTATAAGTTCCATTTACTCTTGCATTCAGTTCAGATATATCTTTCTTTGCAATGACTGCATATCCGGAAATATCTCCATAATACTGACCCTTGCCGGATACTGCGAAGTAAATCGTTCCCGCATTGATAAATGCCTCATTTCTCTCAGAGCTTACAACATTCTTATGTGCTGCATCACTATAGAAGGAAATGCTATAGGACGACGGATCCGGAATTGCATCCATCATTTTTGTCTCAATTGCCTGCATCATTTCATCCTTATGGGAATTGCAGTTATAGGTTCCACCGGAAATATTAAATGCCGGCACAACGGTCGCGATATTTGCTCCAATAAAGAATGTGGTTGTTGCGGTTCCGGTATAATTCTTACCGTCTACCGCTTTGATTCTGACATATACTTTTCCGGAATTCTTATGTTCTGAAACCTGTTTACATAATTCATCGTCATAATATCCTTCAACTTTATAATCCACGCCTGCAACCAGTACACGGTTTCCATCAGATACACTGATACCCGGCTCCACTGCTTCTCCGGTATAACCGCAGTTGCTTGCAGTTACGGTCAGCGTGCTCATGTTCTTTGGCGTGATCTTATAAGAAGTACGGATACTTCCGCCTAAATTAGCATAAGTTCCAAGACCGCTGATTAATACATAATAAGTACCTGCGTCCACCGGCTCTGCAATGACCTTCTTGTATGCAGAATCCGTAAAATAAGTAACCTTAAAGTCTTCGCCCTGTACCAGGCCTTTGGCACCGTTATTATCAGTAATACGGATTGCCGGTACCTGCATGCTGCCATTGTATTCAAAGGTAACCTGTGTCGGATCATAGTTTGCAGAACCTTCAACGATATTACACTCGCATTCATTTAACTTTCTTGGCACAATACTGAAGGTTCCACGGTTCACGCCACCTTCTGCCAGTGCATAATCTCCAGTCAGTCTGATATAAGTCTTTGCATTGTTGGTTCCAATTTCGATGTTATCTTCACAGGAAACCACTTCTACATACTGGCTGTCCAAGGTGACATTTTTACTACCTTCTTTATAATAAACGGTAATATTTGCAGGATCCGGCACAACAGCACTACCGGTATAAGTCTGGTCTGTAATTACAATATCTGTCGGGCTGATGTTCTTTGGCTTAATCATATAAGTATATACTCTTTCGCCTCCGGCATAGTTACTGCCATCCAGACCGGTTATCTTAAGATAATAGGTTGCTGCATGAATCAGTTCCTGTATGCCCGTAGTGTCTTCCTTATCGTCTGCCCGTTCAGTACATTCCGGATCACGATAAACAGCATAGTCAAAATCCGTTCCTTTTTTCAAAGCATTCCCCTCATCATCGGTTGCTGTCAGGGATAATACCTTGCTCTTGCCGTCAAAGAAGCTGGAATAACTGGTATCTTTATTAATGACACCTGCTTTTATTCCGTTGATTGCCAGCTTAAAGGTACATTTATCTAAAGATTTTGCAACAATATCAAAATAAATCGGCTCTGCCTTGGTTCCAAGATCTCCTTCGTAGTAATCCAGTCCGGTCACCTTCACATAATATCTTCCAATAGAAGTCGGTTTGGATACAGCCTGGGTATACTCTGCATCTTCATAATAAGTAATCTTATATCGGGAATCACTGATGACATCACCGGATGTATTGGAGACGGTAATGTTTGGCACATTTTTCTTGCCATTGTATTCCAGTTCATTCCTATCCAATACTGCTTTACCAAGCTTGTCATAAATTTTAAAGTTTATATACGCATTTCCGGTTAAGTTGCCGGTTCCGGTAATAATCAGGTTATTCGTTCCGGTCTGTCCTGCGGTAGTCTCGTTAAGATATGCCACGTTGTAGTTGCCGGCAGGAATCTCCACGCCATTCAACTTCACTACTACCTCATTGGTCATATCCGGTTTACTATTCTTTACATAATAATATTTATCACTCTTTAAGGAAACACTGATGCCTGCTGCACTTAAATCTGCCTTGCCAATCAGGAAATTAAAGGTCTTGCTGCCCCGGTACAGGGAAGAAGAATTTGCTGTTACTGTCATCTTCGCTGTTCCGGCATTGGTATTGTCTGCCCAGCTTGCGGTATAGTCTGATGCCAGGATTCCTGTGGGATTCTGACTGTCTACCAGTGTAAATTCCGGTCTCTGTGCAGTTCCGGTATAAGTAGAATTGCTCAGTCCATTGGAAACAGTTACCGAATCTGCCCCGATATTATAGTAAATATTATAGCGGTTCTCTGGTACCAGTTTTCCTGAAAATGTATAGTTACTGCTGCTCTTTAATACAATTTTAAAGGAATGTGTTCCTACTGAAGTATTGCTTCCGGATGTATATTCTACGTTATAATCATCTGCTGAAAGGTTTACCATGGTAGAAGTACCGCTTATGATACCATATACCCCTGTAATCGTCGGCAATACATCACTTCCGGTATAATATACATATCCGTCTTCACCGGTACCTTCCACACCTTTATATTTGACACCGATATAGTCTAACTTCTGCCGTGCAATCGTAAAGCTCTTGGTGGTCTGCCATCCGTGGCTGTCTCCGATACCAACGATATCAATATATGCTGTTCCTGCGTTGGTATTATCCCGGTAACAAACGAAGTAATCCTCTTTTTCTTTCAAAGTTACTCCATCAATCTGGACCGTAACTGCCGGCTTAACCTCCTGTCCGGTATAAGTATAGGTATCATTTCCGGTTGCAGTTGCACCATTTGCATCCGCTCCTAATGTAATGCTTCCATTGCCCGGAAATGCATCCGCCGCCTCTGCCGGTATTGCCGGAAGAACGCCCGCAATCATACAAACACTTAAAACTAATACCAGTATTCTTTTCCAACATCCTTGTACTTACGCATAGAACCTCTCCTTGTTGCTTGTTGTTTCCTCATCTTTTTATCTTTACTATATTCCTTTTGCTTTTCAGATTCAAGAGTAACCCTTTTTTCTAAAAAAGCGCAGGAAAAGACACTTCTAAACCTTTTATCGACCGGAAGTTACTTTTTCTTTATATTTTCCAGCGGATTTTTTCATTTTTTAGATAATCTTTTTCAGGAAATTAACACTTGACATTTTATACTACCACTGTTACCATTACAAACTGAAAACAAAACATCACTTTGCTAGGGGCGCCTTTGGCTGAGAAACGCATCTGCGTTGACCCTTATTACTTGAACCGGATAATACCGGCGTAAGGAAGCACATAGTTCAACCTCCTGGCAGAGTATCATCTTTAAGGAGGATTTTTTATGTCATTTTTTGCAACATACGACGGCTCTTCTTACCAGCTTACCACCGCTGGTTTTACAGCCCTCGTTATCATCATGATTGCCATTCTTCTGATTGGCTGTGCTATCTTCGGTGGAAAGAAGAAATTCAGTGCAAAGCAGCTTGCATTTTCAGCTATGGCAATTGCCCTTGCCATGGTAACTTCCATGATTAAACTTTTCGATATGCCAATGGGCGGTTCCGTTGCTTTACTGAGCATGTTATTCATCGTTCTGATTGGTTACTGGTACGGTCTGGGTGCCGGCTTAACCGCAGCTTTTGCTTACGGAATACTGCAGTTAGTCGTTGACCCTTACATCATCAGTGTTCCACAGATGTTAGTGGACTACCTCTTCGCCTTTGGTGCATTAGGCCTTTCCGGACTTTTCAGCAAATCCAAACATGGACTTATCAAAGGTTATATCGCTGGTGTATTAGGTCGATACTTCTTCGCATTCCTTTCCGGCTGGATTTTCTTCGGCATGTATGCTCCGGAAGAATTCCCGAATGCAGTGGTATACTCCCTTGCTTACAACGGTGCATACCTTGGTGCAGAAGCACTTATTACATTAATCATTATCTGTCTGCCACCAGTCCAGAAGGCATTGAATGCCGTTAAGAATATGGCAAATTCATAATTTAAGTTCTAAAATCTACAGAAAGAGCGTCTCTTCTAAATCAGAAGGGACGCTCCTTTTTTCTATCAACTACATCTGAATCCATCCGAAAGCATTTGCTATGGAACTGATTAAAATAATCGCTGCAAAGATCGGACAGAGGTATTTTATCATCACTGTAAATATCTTTTTCCTGCGGAACGGGCTGCCGCCCCGGGTTACTTCTTCTTCAATCCGCTGCACTCCCATCACTCTTGATACCAGAAGGCAGGTTGCAATAGCCGCAATCGGCATCATCACGGAGTTCGTCAGGAAATCAAAGAAATCAAGAATCTGCATTCCGATAATTTTTACATTCGCCAATGGTCCATATCCCAGTGTAGAAAGACTTCCCAAAAGAAGCATTACAATACCGACAATTACCGTTGCTTTCCGTCTTTCCCAGCCCAGTTCATCTTCGAAAGTCGATACTGCACTTTCCGTTAATGCAATAGAACTTGTGATTGCTGCAAACAGCACCAGTACAAAAAAAATAAAATTCCGACTCCGGTTCCAAGTCCCATGCTGTCAAATACTTTTGGAATCGTAATAAACATCAATGATGGACCCGCCTGCAGGGTTTCCGGATTTCCATTGGAAAATGCAAAGACTGCCGGAATAATCATCAGCCCTGCCATCATGGCAATCGCTGTGTCGAAGATTTCCACGTTCTTCGTGGACTCTTCAATAGAAACTTCCTTCTTCATATAAGAACCAAAAGTAATGAGAATTCCCATGGCAATGGACAGGGGAATAAAACATCTGTCCCATGGCTGTTACAACCGTCATCCATGAAAAATTTTCAAAATTCGGAATCAGAAAATATTTAACTCCTTTTAATGCTCCCGGTCTGCTTACGGAATAAACCGTTATTAATATAGAAAGAACAACCAGCACCGGCATCATAAATCTGGAATTGAATATTTCATAGATTATGGAACGCCTAAAATGACGTTCCTTTTCTATTTCCAGCCGTTCATTGGACGGCTATTTTATTACCCAAAATGAAAGGAGCATTAGATTTATGAAAAAGACATGGAAACGATTGTGTACGGGCTTCTTAGCTCTTGCAACTGTCGTTACTGCTTTACCGACTATACCCGTCCATGCAGAAAGTAAGCAATACTGGACGGAAAGTGCAGAGCGTGTCGGTATCATTGAAAAAGTAATGAATGACGGTTCTATCGGTTCGACATTCAATGAGGGCTATATGAAAGTTGAGGGCGAAACTGCCTATTGTATCGACATCAATACAGATTTTAAGAACGGCTACAAGACCAGAGCTGACGCAAGCTCACGCATGAGTGCCGACCAGATTTCAGATGTGGCGTTATCCTTAGAGTATGTCAAACAGTATGGCGAAACTCACAAGGAATTGAACTACAAGCAAGTCTATCTGTTGGAACAATGTGTGGTCTGGCAGAGATTGAGCGTACATCTTGGCTGGCAATGTGATAACGTGCGAGCTTCTTATGATGAAATACCAAAGGCTACGCAGGACGAAGTTTTCGCTGGTGCAAGAGCCTTTGTCAAAGAAAATAAAGGACGCTATGAATGTGGCGGTTATATCTACTCTGGCGAGGGGCAGGAATTAGGACAATTCTGGGCGAAGCTGAATGTCGGAAATGCGAAACTGCAAAAGGTTTCCAGTAATACCAGCATTACAGACGGTAACGGGAAATTACTCTATCGCTGGTGCAACCTACGGTGTCTTTGCTGATAAGGACTGCACGAAACAGCTTGCCACCCTTACGACTGATGAAAACGGAAATACAGATGTTGCAGAGGTAACGGCTGGCACAGTTTATATCAAGGAATTATCTGCACCAGCAGGATATAAAGTGGATAAAACTATATATTCCTTAAAGGTTGAAGCTGGAAGGACAGCAACCTTGAAAGTATCAGATACACCGAAAGTAACAGACACTTTGATTGAGCTTTTCAAAATAGATATGGAAACACAGAAAGACAATCCGCAGGGGAACGCTTCTTTAGCAGGTGCGGAATTTACATGGAAGTATTATGCTGGCTTCTATAACAAAGACAATCTCCCTGCCGAAGCTACTCGTACATGGGTTACAAAGACAATCGCTGAAACTGACAGCGACGGGACAACTCACTACATCACAAAATTAGCGGACGCATACAAGGTGTCTGGCGACAGTTTCTATATGCAGGACGGCAAGGCGGTTCTTCCACTTGGAACGCTAACCGTTGAGGAAACAAAAGCTCCAAACGGTTACTTGTTAGACGGTGCATATATGCAGGCTGGCGATAAGTCCGAACAGATTAAAGCTTATATGTAACACAGATTACCGAGGACGGCGACCTTGCCGTATTATCTGGAAGTAACCAGTTTTCCGTATCTGACAAAGTTATCCGTGGCGGTGTCAAAATTCAGAAACGAGATTTAGAAACGGGCAATACAAAGCCACAAGGAAGTGCTACCTTGAAAGATACTGCTTTTGACATCATTTCCTTAAATGATAATTCTGTTTTGGTTGAGGGCAAGCTATACAAGAAAAATGAAGTGGTAAAAACTATCCATACAGACCTTGAGGGTATCGCTTCTACTTCTGCCGACCTCTTACCTTATGGAAACTTCCGTATCGTTGAAAGTGAAGCTCCCGACGGTTACTTAACTGACGGTGCAAAACCGATTGATTTTACAATCACAGAAAATGGAAAAATCGTGGACTTAACCGATGAAACCCATTCTATCTACAATCAGATTAAGCGTGGGGATATTGAGGGTGTAAAAATCGGTGCAGGTACACACAAGCGTCTTGCTGATATTCCCTTTAGGATCACAAGCAAGACAACGGGCGAAAATCATGTAGTGGTAACTGATGATAACGGGCAGTTTTCCACTTCTGCTGACTGGGCTTCTCATAAGCACAATACAAACGCAGGAAAGACCAGTGAGGACGGTGTGTGGTTTGGAACTTCTGAACCAGACGACAGCAAGGGGCGTTACCTTATGATACCTACATCATTGAAGAATTACGCTCTGATAGTAACAAAGGCTTTGAACTTATCCCACCTTTTGAAATCGTGGTATCAAGAAATAATCTTGTGATTGATTTAGGAACGCTAACTGATGAATACGAAAAAAGAAATCTCTATTCATACCACAGCGGCCAGTAAGGACGGCAAAAAGACTATCCTTGCAGGAAAAGAGGTTACAATCGTTGATACTGTCAAATTAGACGGACTTACAAAAGGCATAAAGTATCAGTTGAAAGGCTGGCAGATGTTAAAAGAAGAAAATGCCGAGCTTATCATTGACGGAAAACGTGTGGAAAATGACTATACTTTGTCGCTGATGATAAAGAAATGAAAGTAGAAATTTCCTATACATTCAATGCGTCTGCTTTAGGTGGCAAAAACCTTGTTACTTTTGAAGAATTATATGATTTCAGCAATTCAGACGAACCCGTGAAAGTTGCAGAACACAAGGACATTGAGGACGACGGGCAAACCGTACTTATCACAGAGCGTATCATCAAGATACATACTACCGCTACCGACAAGGACGGCAACAAAGAGATTGAAGCAGGACAAGAGGTAACAATCATTGATACCGTAACCTTAGAGGGCTTAGAAATCGGTACACAGTACAAACTTGTGGGCTGGCAGATGTTGAAAGAAGAAAACGCCGAGCTTCTTATCAATGGAAAACGTGTGGAAAGTGATTATACCTTTATTGCTGACAGCGAAACTATGAAAGTGGAAGTTGCCTTTACCTTTGACGCTACTTCCCTTGACGGCAAACAGCTTGTAACTTTTGAGGAATTATATGATTTGAGCAATCCAGACGAGCCGAAGAAAGTTACCGAACATAAGGACATTGAGGACGAGGGACAGACGATTATTTTTAAGGAAAAGCCAGAAGTCCCAGAAAAACCCGAAACACCACAGACACCGGAGAAGCCAAATAGACCTAGCGACAGTCCCAAAACGGGCGACAGTACAAATGTAATAGCATTTGTCTTGATGTTGCTTGCGTCTGCTGGTGGACTGGCTGGAACATATCTTTATCAACGCCGTAAAATGAAGAAATCATAAGGCGGTAACGGTATGAGGAAAGAAAAATCACGTTCTCCGCCGAAGCTGTCAAACGGCAGATTTCCGCTTATTCTGGCTTGTCTGCTACTTACCTGCAAGAACACAGATAGTCAAGGGTGCGATGCATTGATTTTACCCTTTACTATCTGTGGGATTGCTGGTATTTACCCAACTGCCAGAATAAGAAATCACAATCAATCAACTTATCAAATATAGAAAGAAACGAGGTAAAACAATATGGAAATGAAATATGTCGTGCCAGATATGGCACAGTCTTTTGGAACTCTTGAATTTGCAGGCGAAAGTGAGCCTATCTTTGAAAGAGATAAAAATAACCGCAGGGTCTTAGCCAGACGAAGCTATAACCTTTATTCTGATGTACAGAAAGGCGAAAATGTTGTGGTAGAAATTCCCGTGCAGGCTGGCGAAAAGCATTTCAAGTATGAACAGAAAGTAAAACTTGTCAATCCGAAGTTATACGGCAGAGGTTACGCAATCGGGGATATGGGACATACCGATTATGTATTAGTTGCTGACGATATTGTAGCAGTTGAAGAAAAGTAAAGGAGTGAAGAATTTATGAGATTATCAAACGGTTTTGTTATTGACAAAGAGAAAACATTTGGAGAATTAAAATTTACAGCGGTGCGTGATGTGTTCTTGCAGAATGAGGACGGGACACCGAGTACCCAGCTTAAAAAGCGTATCTATGATTTGAAGTGCAGTCTGCATGGTGGAATTATCCCCGTGTCCGTACCGCCAGAAGTACCGTTAAGGGAATTTCCGTACAATGCAGTCGTGGAGCTTGTCAATCCAGTAGCCGATACGGTATCACGAAAGACCTATACGGGTGCAGATGTGGACTGGTATGTAAAGGCAGAGGATATTATGTTGAAGAATAAAGGCAATCAAAACGCAGGCAATCCACAGAATAATACACCACAGGGACAGCCGAAAAAATAGTAATTGATATACCTTTCAAAAAGAAGTGTTGTTCAATTAAAATATACTGTTGACATTCAATGTACTGTGTATGTACGATATACCTATCATGAGAAAACAGTGAGGTGAACAACATGAACTTAGACAAATGGAAATCTCAAATAGTGCGAGGTACATTGGAATATTGTATTTTGCTAATGCTGGATAAAAAAGTATATTATGGGTATGAGATTTTACAAGAATTGAGCAAATATCCTATAATTACTTCTACGGAAATATTAGTTATATCCATTGTTAAGAAATTAAAGGAAAACTACTTGCAATCAACTTGGCAAGAGTCCACAGAGGGCTTGCCACCTCGTAAGTATTATTCATTAACACCAGACGGAAAAAATTATCTGGACGCTATGAATACTGAATGGGAAAATTTATTAAATGCTATGTCTGATTTGAAAGGAGAATAAAATTATGAATACTACGTTTGAAAAATACTTAGATACTATTGATAAATGTTTGAAACCACTTCCAACTTCTGAACGTGTTGATATTGTAAAGGAAATAAAAGGCTCTATTTTAGAAATGGAAAGCGAAAACCTCTCAACAGAACAAATTTTAACTAGATTAGGAAAGCCAAAAGACCTTGCAAAAGCCTATCTTGGAGATTTACTTGCAAAGGAAAACGGTTTTAGCTGGAACAGATTTTTAACAGTTTGTGCTTTTTATAGCTTAGTAGGTTTTTCTGGATTGTTTGTAATACCAGTTTTAGTTATTGTTGCACCTACTTTTATTCTGTGTGGTGTTGCTTCTGCTGTATTAGGGATTATAAAATTAGTAGATTATTTATTACATTTGAATATTCCTTATGTAGATTATATTGGTTTTCAATTTGGAAATACAGCTTTAAGCCCTATCCCAGTATTTATCTTATCACTAATCACGGGGATAATCTTGTTCTTATTAGGACGAGGTGCATGGAAGTTATTGATTACCTATTGCAAAGGTATTAGTAAAACTAAAAACAATTTATCAATTTAATATGTATGTGTATTTAAGCAGTTAGTCTTAGGATTGACTGCTTTTTTCACACCCAGAAAGGAGTGATTGATTTATGCGTAAGATTTGGAACAAAGGACACCGTATCAGAGCCAGCGACAAGCACCTTGTCTATCACTTTTCCATAGGGACGCTTCTGTTTGTATTTGTAGCGGTTCTCCTGCTACTCAATAGCAAACAGCTCATGCGTACTGATTGGGAGCATTTCAGCTTGTTAGAGAACGGCTTGACGCTTTCCCCTTACAACTTCATAACTATATTGATAGCGACTGGTGTTTGTGCATTGGTCGCTTTTCTGTATTACCGCTTCTGTTACGACAGTTTCAAGAAGCTCCTGCACCGTCAAAAGCTGGCACGAATGATACTGGAAAATAAGTGGTATGAAGCCGATACCGTACAAGACAGCGGTTTTTTTACTGACCTGCAAAGCAGATCAAGGGAAAAAATCGTCTGGTTTCCAAAGATTTACTATCAAATGGAAAAAGGCTTGCTTCATATCCGCTGTGAAATTACGCTGGGGAAATATCAAGACCAGCTTTTACGGTTAGAGGATAAATTGGAAAGTGGCTTGTATTGTGAGCTGACCGACAAGACCCTGCATGACGGCTATATCGAATATACCCTGCTTTATGATATGATAGCGAACCGCATTACCATTGATGAAGTACGGGCAGAAAACGGCTGTCTTAGACTGATGAAAAATCTTGTCTGGGAATATGACGCACTCCCTCACGCTCTGATTGCTGGTGGAACGGGTGGCGGTAAAACCTATTTTCTGCTGACGCTCATTGAAGCCCTACTGCATACCAACGCTGTCCTTTACGTCTTAGACCCGAAGAACGCTGACCTTGCAGACTTGGGACAGTTATGGGAAATGTGTATCATACCAAAGAAGAAATGATAGATTGCGTCAATGCTTTTATGAGGGAATGATACAGCGAAGTGAGGAAATGAAGCGACACCCAGACTATAAGACGGGCGAAAACTACGCCTATCTGGGACTGCCACCCTGCTTTCTTATCTTTGATGAATATGTGGCATTTTTTGAAATGCTGGGAACGAAAGAAAGCGTGAGCTTACTTAGCCAGCTAAAGAAAATCGTTATGTTAGGGCGACAAGCAGGTTATTTCCTTATCGTTGCCTGCCAGCGTCCAGACGCAAAGTATTTCTCGGACGGTATCAGAGATAACTTCAATTTCCGTGTGGGGCTTGGGCGTATCAGCGAATTAGGCTACGGTATGCTGTTTGGTTCAGATGTGAAAAAGCAGTTTTTCCAGAAGCGTATCAAGGGGCGTGGCTACTGTGATGTGGGAACAAGCGTTATAAGTGAGTTTTACACGCCTTTAGTCCCGAAAGGACATGATTTTTTGCAGACTATCGGCTCTCTTGCACAAGCAAGGCAGGACGGGACGGCGACGTGCGAAGCGAAAGGCGACGGCACGGACTAGCCGTTGCTGGTGTGGCGTTAGCCACGCCAGCAGGTAAAACCCCTCGGTATCTAACAGAGGGGTACGTTTGCAAATAGACAATAGACAAAAAACATAGGAAACATAAGGCTTCTGGCATGGTTTCCTAGCAAAAATCGGCTGTGAAGTCGCCTTAAAAAACTTCACACTTACAGATTGGGGGTATGGTTCTGAATGAAGAACAATGGATAAAAGAATTACGGGAGAAACGGATTGCTTACGGTATCTCACAAGGCAGGCTGGCGGTGGCTTCTGGTATCACAAGGGAATATCTCAACAAGATAGAAAGCGGAAAAATGAAGCCGTCAAAGGAACTTCTGGAAACTTGCATAAAGAACTGGCAAAGTTCAATCCAGAAGCACTGCTTACTATGCTGTTTGATTATGTGAAAATTCGTTTTCCCACGCTGGATATACAGCACATCATCAAAGACATATTAAAACTGAATATCAATTATATGCTCCATGAAGATTACGGACATTACAGCTATACGGAGCATTATTCTCTAGGGGACATCTTTATCTATACGTCGGCTGACGAAGAAAAAGGTGTCCTTTTAGATTAAAGGGGCGTGGTTGCAGGCAGTTTGAAAGTTACCTGCTGGCACAACAAAGAAGCTGGTATGACTTTCTTATGGACGCACTTATAGACGGTGGCGTGATGAAGCGTATCGACCTTGCTATCAACGACCATACGGGAATTTTGGATATTCCAGAGCTTGCGGAAAAATGCAGAAAACGGGAATATATCGGAAAGTCGAGAAGTTATAAGTTTTACCAGTCGGGCGAGCTTATCAAGCATAGAGAGGACGACAGAGAATATATGGGACGCACCCTTTATCTTGGTTCGCTGAAATCAGATGTGTATTTTTGTATCTATGAAAAGGACTATGAGCAGTATGTCAAGTTAGGGACACCGCTGGAAGAAGCCGACATTATCAACCGTTTTGAGATACGGCTTAGAAATGAACGTGCCTATTATGCAGTACGAGATTTGCTGACCTATTATGACGCAGAGCAGACCGCCTTTTCTATCATCAACCAGTATGTGCGGTTTGTTGATGAAGAACCCGACAAGCGAAAAAATGACTGGAAACTCAATGACCGCTGGGCTTGGTTTATCGGCGATAACAGACAGAGCTTGAAGCTGACGACAAAGCCAGAGCCTTACACCTTAGACCGTACATTGCGTTGGGTACAAAGGCAGGTAGCACCGACCTTGAAAATGCTGAAAAAGATTGATAAAGGAAACGGTACAGACTACATGGAAACAATCGAACAGCAGGCAAAGCTCACAGAAAAGCATGAAATGATAATCAAACAGCAGACGACCCCTGCAAAAGATTTAGTAGAAAGTTAGGAGTGATAAAAAAATGTGGGTATTATTGAAAGACTTCCTGCTGGTATCTATGGGAATGGGTATCGGCGTAGTCTTGATGTGTATTTTGAATGTCGGCAAAGAAGCTGACTATGAAATGAAAAAATTAGAAGAAAGCGAGGACAATTAAATGAATTTCGGACAAAATTTGTATCAATGGTTTTTATCAAATGCACAGAGCTTAGTGCTTATGTCGATCGTGGTTATCGGTATCTACTTAGGGTTCAAGCGTGAGTTTTCCAAACTTATCGGCTTCTTGGTAGTTGCCTTGATTGCTGTCGGCTTGGTATTCAATGCTGGCGGTGTGAAAGATGTACTGTTAGAGCTGTTCAATAAGATTATCGGTGCATAAAATATTGAAATTATCTTTAATTGCAGAGCAAAAAATGATATGATAACATAAAATCTTTCATAAAAACAAAATACATTCTTTCGTGCTTTTTAAGATTTTTACTGTATCATTTTATTTAAAATTACTGTGAAAGGACGATTACTATGTTATCTACAATTTATGCTTTGCTATGTATTATAGTTCCTTGTTCCTTATACCAGCTTATCATTTGCAAGCGTCAAAACAAAAAACAAGAAAACAAAGCAATTCATTTTGTATGGGTATATATTTTTCTGTTATATATCTACTTGACGTTCTCTGTTGCAGGTATAGGTAGTATTTGGGATATTGGACATTATGATACGATTATAAGATTAGAGGAAATCAATTTATTACCGTTTCAGTCTGAGGGGATAATGACTTATGTTTTAAATATTATAATGTTTTTACCTCTGGGCTTTTTAATTCCTTTAATTTGGAAACGATACAGAAATCCTCTGAAAATTTTTATGATAGGCTTCGGTTTTTCATTATCCATTGAACTTTGCCAGTTATTCAATCGGAGAAATACAGATATTGATGATTTAATGATGAATACGCTAGGGGCAGTTATTGGATATTTTATTTGGAAATTGACAAAAAGGTTATTTAAAAATATTAACCATAAATCTATTTCTCTTTCTAAACTAGAACCTATTGTATATTTAACTCTTGCAGTTTTAGGAGAATTTCTATTATTCAACTGGAGAATTTTTCTCTAGTGCTAACAAAAATATTTACACAAAAGGCAGTTAGTCTTAGGATTGACTGCTTTTTTCGTACCTAAATTTCAGATTGGAGTGATTACATGAACGATGTTTTTAAGGATATGCAGGTAAAAGTTGGCTGCGATTATCTTTCTGACCTGCCCTCTTACAAGCGTAAGGTGTGGCATGAAATGAAACGACTGAACCCTGCCAACTATGAAGAAAGACAGTTAGAAGATTTTTCAAAGTATGTGTTTGGTATGTCGTACCAGACCATAAAAGATGTGATGAAACAACAGAAAGGACGTGAGGAACAATGCAGGAAACAAGGGTGCTGGTGGAAACGAGAGGAACAACTGACGAAGAAACAATATCATACTGGTTTGACTTGCCGATAGATGTTGCCGAGTTTGAAGAAAAGCTAGGTGTCGGTGCAGAAAGTCAAGATTACCGTATTATCGAAAAGGTGTTGCCTTTTGCTGATGAAGTCCACGAACATACAAGCGTGTACCAGCTCAACGAATTAGATTTTATGTACCGCCAGCTTTCCAGCGATATGCAGGAAGAATATACAGCACTTCTTAACGTGTTTGAGAATTTAGAAGCACTTTATATTTGCAGGAACGTGATTACGGTTTATCCCGACTGCAAAAGCATGATTGATGTTGCAAGGCAAAAGCTGATGAACGACCCGACATTTAAGCATTTATCCGAGGACTGTCAAGAATATTACTTTGACTTTGAAGCCTACGCTTCTCACTTGCAGGAACACGGGAAATTTTTAGTAACGGAACACGGTATCTTTGAACTGCCAGAGTAGGAGATGAGGTGGTGCTTATGATTGATGATATGGCGGTTTACATTGCTAATCTTGGCAAATACAATGAGGGCTATTTAGTCGGTGCTTGGTTCACATTTCCCATTGACGAGGAAGATGTGAAAGAAAAAATCGGCTTGAATGAACAGTATGAGGAATACGCTATCCATGATACCGACAACTTCCCCATTGCGATTGGCGAGTATGTTTCCATTGAAGAACTCAATGAGATGTATGAAATGATAGAGGAACTTCCCGACTATATCGTAGAGTGTCTGGACGAATTTATCAGCCACTACGGGACGCTGGAAGAAGTCGTGGAACATAAGGACGATATTTATTATTATCCCGACTGTGAAACCATGACAGATGTTGCCTACTACTACATAGACGAATTGCAGGCACTAGGGGATATTCCACCCAACTTGCAGAACTACATTGACTATGAAGCCTACGGGCGAGATTTGGATATGGGCGGTTGCTTCATCGAAACAAAGCCGAGGAATATGCGAGATACCATATTAACGCTGGAAGATCAGCGACAAGCATTGTTGCTACTGACAGCGTATTTTCTTTTGGGGACAGTCTGAAAATGGCTGTCCTTTTCTCTTTGAAAATTTACGAAAGGAGCTGAAAGAACTTGAAAAAGATTAAATCTTATACGGGTATCTGGAACGTGGAAAAGGTACTGTATGCTATCAATGATTTTAACCTGCCGTTTCCTGTTACCTTTACCCAGATTACATGGTTCGTGCTGACGGAATTTATCATCATTCTGTTTGCAGACGTACCGCCACTTTCCATGATTGAGGGTGCGTTTTTGAAATATTTCGGGATTCCCGTTGCCCTTACATGGTTTATGTCACAGAAAACCTTTGACGGGAAAAAGCCATACAGTTATCAAGACGATGGTGCTGTATGCTCTGCGTCCCAAAGTGACTTATGCCGGAAAAGCCGTGAACCTGCATAAGCAGAAATTTGAGGAAACTATCACGGCAGTAAGGAGTGTGACCTATGTTCCCGATTAAATATATCGACAACAACCTTGTCTGGAATAAGGACAATGAGGTGTTCGCCTACTATGAGCTGATACCTTACAATTATTCGTTCTTATCCCCAGAACAGAAATACCTTGTGCATGACAGCTTCCGTCAGCTTATCGCACAGTCCCGTGAGGGAAAGATTCATGCATTGCAGATTGCAACCGAAAGCTCAATCCGAAGCATACAGGAACAGTCAAAGAAGCTGGTAACTGGAAAATTAAAGGAAATCTCCTACCAGAAAATAGACGACCAGACCGAAGCCCTTAGTATCCATGATAGGCGACAATCAAGTTGATTACCGTTTCTTTCTGGGATTCAAGCTCATGGTCACAGAGGACGAAGTCAATCTGAAGAACATCAAAAAATCGGTATTTCTGACATTCCGTGAGTTTTTGAATGAGGTAAGACACACGCTGATGAATGACTTTGTTTCCATGAACAATGATGAAATAAACCGTTATGTGAAGATGGAAAAACTGATGGAAAACAAAATTTCCCGTAGGTTCAAAATCCGCCGACTGGAAGCCAAAGACTTTGCGTATCTGATGGAACACCTCTACGGCAGGGACGGGATAGCCTATGAAGATTATGTGTATCCTCTGCCAAAAAGAAAACTAAAAAGGGAAACACTGATTAAGTATTATGACCTTATCCGTCCTACCCGTTGCGTGGTGGAAGAAAGCCAGCGATATTTGCGTCTGGAACATGAGGACAGCGAAAGCTATGTGTCCTACTTTACGGTCAATGCCATTGTCGGGGAGCTGGACTTCCCATCATCGGAAATCTTTTATTTCCAGCAACAGCAGTTCACATTCCCTGTGGATACTTCCATGAATGTTGAGATTGTGGGAAATAAGAAAGCCTTAACCACTGTCCGTAACAAGAAAAAGGAATTAAAGGACTTGGATAATCACGCCTATCAAGCCGGAAATGAAACAAGTTCAAATGTGGTGGAAGCCTTGGACAGTGTCGATGAACTGGAAACAGATTTAGACCAGAGCAAGGAAAGTATGTACAAGTTAAGTTACGTCATACGGGTGTCTGCACCCGATCTTGACGAACTGAAACGCCGTTGTGATGAAGTCAAGGACTTTTACGATGATTTGAATGTGAAGCTGGTTCGCCCTGCCGGAGATATGATGGGACTGCATGGAGAGTTTCTTCCAGCCAGCAAGCGTTATATCAATGATTATATTCCAGTATGTAAAATCCGACTTTTTAGCCGGACTTGGTTTTGGTGCTACCCAGATGTTGGGAGAAAACACAGGAATCTATATCGGGTATTCCGTGGATACAGGAAGAAATGTCTACCTGCAACCGTCCCTTGCCAGTCAAGGGGTAAAAGGTACGGTCACAAATGCGTTGGCTTCTGCCTTTGTAGGTTCGCTTGGCGGTGGAAAATCATTCTGTAATAACCTGCTAGTGTATTATTCCGTCCTGTTCGGTGGACAGGCAGTTATCCTAGACCCGAAAAGTGAGCGTGGAAACTGGAAAGAAACATTGCCCAGAAATAGCCCATGAAATCAACATTCGTAAATCTTACCAGCGACAAGGAAAATGCAGGGACTTCTTGACCCGTTTGTAATTATGAAGCGAACAAAGGACGCTGAAAGTCTGGCAATCGACATTCTGACATTCCTTACAGGAATTTCTCAAGGGACGGCGAAAAGTTCCCTGTCCTTAGAAAAGCGGTGCGTTCCGTTACCCAGAAGCAGAAAAAGTCGGGGCTTGCTCCATGTCATAGAGAAGCTACGGAAAGAAGATACACCAGTATCAAGAAATATCGCAGACCATATCGAAAGTTTTACGGACTATGATTTTGCACAGCTTTTGTTCTCAGACGGTTCGGTTGAAAATGCAATCAGTCTGGATAACCAGCTCAACATCATACAGGTTGCAGATTTAATTCTGCCGGATAAGGATACTACCTTTGATGAATACACGACCATTGAACTGTTATCGGTAGCCATCTTAATTGTTATCTCTACCTTTGCCCTTGACTTCATTCACAGTGCCCGAAGCATTTTTAAAATCGTGGATTTGGACGAAGCATGGGCGTTCTTAAATGTGGCACAGGGCGAAACACTCTCAAATAAACTGGTGCGTGCAGGTAGAGCCATGAACGCCGGAGTCTATTTCGTGACACAATCCTCTGGGGACGTATCGAAAGAAAGTCTGAAAAATAACATCGGCTTAAAATTTGCGTTCCGCTCCACAGATACCAACGAAATCAAGCAGACCTTAGAGTTTTTCGGACTGGACAGTGAAGATGAAAACAACCAGAAACGGTTGAGGGACTTGGAGAACGGACAATGTTTAATGCAGGATTTATACGGGCGTGTCGGTGTGGTACAGATACACCCTGTCTTTGTAGAACTGCTCCATGCCTTTGACACCAGACCGCCCGTACAGAAAAATGAGGTGGAGTGATGAAAGAAGGGAAAAAAGGTGCGTTCACAAAAAAGAAAAGATTTTCCACTTTCTCAAAATGGCTCTGTTAGTGGTGGCACCGTCTCCCTTATCCTGCTTTCACTTTTGGGGACGGTAGCTCATGCATCTGGACTTGTCGATGATACGGTCAATGCAGACAACCTGTATTCAAAGTATCCGCTTTCCAATTATCAGCTTGATTTTTACGTGGACAATAGCTGGTCATGGCTTCCGTGGAACTGGCTGGACGGCATTGGAAAATCAGTGCAGTACGGGCTTTACTGTATCACAAATTTTGTCTGGACAATCAGCCTGTATCTTAGCAATGCAACAGGGTATGTGGTGCAACAGGCGTATAAGCTGGACTTTATCAATGACATGGCTGACAGTATCGGAAAGAGTATCCAGACACTTGCCGGAGTTACGGCAAACGGGTTTTCCAGCTCTGGATTCTATGTTCGGTTTTCTGCTTCTCATTATCTTAGTGGTGGGGCTTTATGTTGCCTATACGGGACTTATCAAACGGGAAACTAGCAAAGCACTTCACGCCGTTATCAACTTTGTGGTGGTATTCATCCTGTCCGCGTCCTTTATTGCCTACGCTCCCGATTACATCAAGAAGATAAATGAGTTTTCATCAGACATCAGTACCGCTTCACTTGATTTGGGAACAAAAATCATGCTCCCCAACTCTGACAGTGAGGGCAAGGACAGCGTGGATTTGATACGGGACAGCTTATTTTCCATTCAAGTGGAACAGCCGTGGTTACTTCTACAATTTGGAAACAGCAACGCAGAAGAAATCGGGACAGACCGTGTGGAAGCTCTCGTATCGGCAAGCCCAGAGGACGAGGACGGCAAGACCAGAGAGGAAGTCGTGAAAACAGAAATCGAGGACAACGACAATAACAATCTGACGATACCGCAGGTGGTCAACCGTTTAGGCATGGTGTTCTTCCTATTGTTCTTTAACTTAGGTATCACAATATTTGTATTCCTGCTTACCGGCATGATGTTATTTTCCCAGATACTATTTATCATGTTCGCCATGTTTCTGCCTATTAGTTTTCTGCTCTCTATGATACCCAGTTATGAGAACATGGCGAAACAGGCAATCGTACGGGTATTCAATACGATTATGACACGGGCGGGAATAACGCTCATTGTAACGGTGGCGTTCAGCATTTCCAGTATGTTTTATAACATTTCCACGGACTATCCGTTTTTCATGGTGGCGTTCTTGCAGATAGTGTGTTTCGCTGGTATCTACATGAAGCTGGGCGATTTAATGAGTATGTTCTCCTTAAATGCTAGCGACAGTCAAAGCATGGGACGAAGAATTTTCCGCAGACCATATCTATACTTGGCACATCGGGCTAGGCGTATGGAACGACGCATCGCAAGGGCTGTCAGTGCCGGCGGTGTTTCGGCGGTGTGGCTGGTGCGGTGGCTGGGTTCTGCCGTTGCTGGCAAAAGAAAAAAAAAAAAATACAGCTTCTAAAGAAACGGGGCAATACCACTTCCAGCATGGGACAGCGAGCAGGCTCAAAGGTGGGTGCTGTCTTAGATACGAAAAATAAAGTGAAAGACAAGGCAAATGCTGTCAAAGAAAACATCAAGGATATGCCGACACAGACCGCTTATGCGGTATATTCCGCAAAGGAAAAGGCAAAGTCCAGCGTATCAGATTTCAAGCGTGGCATGGTGCAGGAACAGAAGTCCAGACAGACGGGACGATTGGAAAAACAGGAACAGCATAAGAAAAATATCGCTGACAAGCGTATGGAGCTTCAAAAGGCACAAGAAACTAGGCAGGCACAGCGAAAGGCTGACGGATCAGCGACAACGGGAGCTACCCGTCCCCATGAGCGACCAGCCACAGCTTCAACCATTCCAAAGCCGAGTGTTGAAAAAACGCAGGAAGTCAAACGCCCTGCCACAGCGACCACTTCAAAAGCAAGCGAGCCAGTCAAGACAAGTGTTATCAAAGAGCGTCCATTATCTTCTGGTGCTTCTGATAGAAAAGCGTCCCAGCCTATACAGCCAGCACATAGGCAGAATGTAGAAAAAGTGGTATCGCAGGAAACACACCAGAATTACAAAGCAGAGCGTACCACAAAGGTAAACAGACCTTTGAACAATCAAAAGCGTACAACGGAACATACCGAAAAGAACCGTAACCTTGTAACGAAGAAAGGACAGAAGAAAAAATGAAACTGAAACATATCGCTATCATTGGCAGTCTGTTTCCTATCCTCTTTTCTCTGGTGCTGTTCTTTGGCGTCCTCATTAGTGCGGACAGCGACGACGAGAACAGCAACTTTTCTTCTGGCATTACGGTTATGAATTTATCCGCAGAAGTCTTGAAACATCAGCCGATGGTAGAAAAATATGCCAGAGAAAACGGTATCTCGGAGTATGTGAACGTCCTACTGCCATCATACAGGTAGAAAGTGGCGGTACGGCAGAAGATGTTATGCAGAGTTCAGGAAAGTCTTGGGACTACCACCAAACTCATTAAGTACAGAAAATCCATTAAGCAGGGGTGTAAATATTTTGCGTCCCTGCTTTCTTCCTTCCAAAAATCAAAAAGGTATCGACGATTTGAATGTGGTCATTCAATCTTATAACTATGGTGGTGGCTATGCAGACTATGTTGCGAAGAACGGGAAAAAGCACAGCTTCAACCTTGCAGAGAATTTCGCAAAGAATAAATCCTACGGTACAAAAGTGACCTATACGAACCCGATAGCGGTCAGTAAAAATGGTGGCTGGCGTTATAACTACGGAAATATGTTTTATGTAGAGCTGGTCAACCAATATCTGACCGTGAAGCAGTTCAGCAACGAAACGGTACAGGCGGTTATGAATGAAGCGTTGAAGTATCAAGGCTGGAAATATGTCTACGGTGGCAGTAACCCGAACACCTCTTTTGACTGTTCTGGTCTTACCCAGTGGTGCTACGGAAAAGCCGGAATCAGCCTGCCACGAACCGCACAGGCACAGTATGACGCAACCCAGCATATCCCATTGTCACAGGCACAGGCTGGCGATTTGGTCTTTTTCCATTCCACCTACAATACCAGTGACTTATGTTACCCATGTGGGAATCTATGTGGGAAACAACCAGATGTATCATGCAGGCGACCCGATAGGATATGCAGACCTAAGTAGTAGTTACTGGCAACAGCACTTAATCGGTGCAGGACGAGTAAAACAATAGAAAGGACTTGAAATATGTTTAAGAAGAATAAGAAACAGACAGAAACTATCAAAGAACCAAAAGAAAAAAAGGTGCGTACTGTTAAGGTAGGCACACATAAGAAAACCGTGATTGCGTTGTGGGTGGTACTTGTTGCAAGCGTGAGCTTTGGAGTGTATAAGAATTTTACGGCTATCGACCAGCACACGACCCATGAAAAAGAAATCATTGAACTTCGCTTGCAGGACACCAACGGGATAGAAAATTTCGTGAAGAATTTTGCGAAACCCTACTACTCATGGGGTACCAGCAAGGAAGCCATTGAAGCAAGGACGCAGGCAATCAGCGGTTATCTGACAAAGGAATTGCAGGACTTGAATGTGGATACCATTAGAACCGACATACCGACCAGCTCCACAGTTACAGATGTGATTGTATGGAGTATCGAACAATCGGGAACGGACACTTTTTCTGCTACTTACGAAGTAGATCAGCAGATAAAAGAGGGAGAAAAGACAAGCAATGTGAAAGCAACCTATACCGTAAAAGTCCATATAGACGCTGACGGGGATATGGTAATCGTTCAGAACCCTACCCTTGCACCAGCAATCGAAAAATCAGACTATGAGCCTAAGACATCAGAAGCAGACGCAAGTGTAGACGCTGATACCGTGAATGACGCTACCGCTTTTCTGGAAACATTCTTTAAGCTGTATCCGACAGCTACGGAAAAAGAGCTTGCTTACTATGTATCGGGAAATGTGCTTGAACCTATCGGCAGGGACTACCTTTATTCTGAACTGGTAAACCCTATCTTTACAAAGGACGGCGACAATGTGAAAGTCAAGGTTGCGGTAAAATTCATTGATAATCAGACAAAGCGACGCAGGTATCACAGTATGAGCTTGTGCTACATAAGGATAGTAACTGGAAGATTGTAGGATAAATGATATAGCGTGCATTTCCTATCAGATTTGCACGCTTTTACAAAACGACAAGAAAACTGTGCAAAAATATTGACTTGTAATGACCGAATGCTATAATATAAATGACAAGTATACTTGGTATTTTTGGAAAGGGGTAATATAAATGGATAAAGAAAAAATACTGTCACAAAACAAAAAAGATAACTTATATCTTGATGAGTATGAAAAACACATTAAACTTAAAGGGAAATCTTTTGGGCTAATGTTTGTTTTATTTATCTGCATTTTAATTCTTTTCATTAAAGCAGTTTGTAAAGAACCTTACAATGACATAATGACAATTATTGGGTCTGTGGCATTTGGCTCTATGGAGTTATGAAGCACATATTTCAAAAAATAAATCCAAATTTGTTATTGCTTTATTCTTTCTTCTATTTATGGGGTATTACTTTTATAAATTTTTAATGGTAGGTTTATAGAATGGACGAACATTTAATTTTGCGAAACAGATTAAAAACTGTACGAAAAGAAAAAAAATTATCACAAACAGAATTAGCTGAACTAGTCGGGGTTTCTCGGAATACAATTAGTTCTATTGAAACTGGACAATTTAATCCAACAGCAAAATTGGCATTAGTGCTTTGTATAGCTTTAGATAAAAAATTTGAAGAATTATTTTATTTTGATTAAGGAGTGTACGATTATGGAAATAGAAGAAGTGGTTGTTGAAATAGTTATGGGATTGTTTTTATTTTTTACATCTTATCAAGTGGGTATAAAAGAGAATATTACTTTATTACATGGTTATCATTATACACAACTCAACCCTAAAGATAAAAAGGTGTTTACAAAAAAAATAGGAATAGGCACTTTACTGGTTAGTATTGGTATTATTGCTATGCCGATTATCAATTTAATCTCTCATTCTGAATTAGGCTATTACATAGGTCTTATTTTGATTGTTGTAGGAGTGTTTTATATCATATTCATCATTGTAAAATACAATGGAAAACTTATTAGCTTTAAAAAGTAGAATTGAGGTATGAATATGATAGGACTGAACAAAAGAGATATAAAAAAGGCATTGAAAGCTGGTGCAAAAGCTGGCGGTGTATCATTGGCTGATGTTCGGGCGGATATTGAAGCTACGATTGATGAAGCTATGAATAGCACCGACCCAGAGGTGCAGGCAAATTTCAAAAAGTATTTTGGGAATAAACGCCCTACACCAGAAGAATATATTTATATCATTACGAAAAAGACAAAGGCAAAATTATAATAAAAGGGTCGTGGAAATGCTTCACAAAATTGTGATCTGCATTATCACGGCTCTTTTACTCTCTGTTTACTTTCAAAACTGTAAGTGTAATTGAATACTGCCCTTGCTATAATTTAATTGTATTCCAAAACAAATAAATGTGGCAGGAAGAAAGGAGCGATTTTTAATGGAACACATTTTAAATTTAGAGCAAGTAAAAAAATACTACGGGGGTAACTCTGGAAATATCACAAAGGCAGTAGACGGTATTTCTATGTATGTAGACAAGGGCGAATTTGTCGCAATCATGGGAGCTAGTGGTTCTGGAAAGACTACCCTATTAAACTGTATCTCTACGATTGATACTGTAACCAGTGGACACATTACAGTCAATAATCAAGATATTACAAAAATCAAGGATAAAGATTTTGCTGATTTCAGACGTGAAAATCTAGGGTTCATTTTTCAAGATTTCAACCTTTTAGATACTTTAACGATTGAAGAAAACATTTCTTTGTCATTGGTAATCAACAAACGGAACCCTGCTGATATTGACAAAAGAGTTCATGCTATCGCCGATAAATTGGGTATTCGTGATATTTTATCGAAATTTCCTTATGAAGTTTCTGGCGGACAAAAACAGCGTTGTGCTTGTGCTAGAGCCTTAATCAATGAACCGAAACTGATATTAGCTGATGAACCGACGGGAGCTTTGGACTCAAAAGCTTCCAGATTATTACTGGAAACAATGTCTGAAATCAACAAGAAAATGCAGGCTACTATTTTAATGGTAACACATGACCCGTTTAGTGCGTCTTTCTGTGAACGTATTTTGTTCTTGAAAGACGGTAAAATATTCAATGAAATCTTCAGAGGGAGAAAAAAGCAGAAAAGACTTCTTCAATGAAATACTGGATATATTAACCTTGCTCGGAGGTGAAGTGGGAAATGTTAGGTAAGTTAGCGTATAGAAATACAAAAAGAAATATTAAAGATTATTTGATTTATCTGATAACCGTTACTGCATCCGTTTCTCTTATATTTGCTTTTAATTTGGTGGCAAACTCTGATGAAATTGTAAAGTTATGTTCCAGTATGGATGCATTTAAGAATTCATTGTTCGCTGTAAATATCCTTATTATTTTTGTGATATGCTTTTTGATTAACTATACAACGAAATTTATGTTTGAAAAGAGAAGTAAAGAGTTAGGAACATATATGCTTCTTGGCATTGAGAAAAAAGAAATTGCCCACTTAGTTGTAATTGAAAATATACTGTTGGGAATTTTAGCAATTGTATTAGCTATTCCTATTGGCTTTTTATTCAGCCAGTTTGTGTCGTTAGTAATTGTAAACTTACTGGGTATTCCAAAAACTCTCTTTATTTCTTTGAATTTCGTTTCTATTGGACTATTGATAATTTATTTTTTAACTATTTATGTTTTGGTTTTACTTAATCTATTAAGAAGAATAAGTAAAATGACGATACGTGATTTTCTTTACTTTGATAAACAAAATGAAAAGAAAATGTTCCGTGACAGTAAAAAAAGAAATGTCATTTTTGTCTTAAGTATTATTCTTGGTGCGATTTCTCTTTTTCTCTGGAATTCACGTTGTACTATGGATAACTTTAATAAGCAAGAAACACTTACTTATTTAATGGTAAGCGTAATCATGTTGATTATCAGCATTTATGGTATATCTACAACTTGTGCAGATATGTTCTTGACTGTTTTGTTAAAGAATAAAAAAATGAAATATCAAAATGATAATCTGTTTGTAGCAAGAACATTTGCTTCTAAAGCAAGAACAATGAGCTTCACATTTGGTACATTGTCTATGTTGATTTTAACTTCACTGCTGGCTCTGAATTATTCTAGTATCAACAAAGCTTCGTATGATATCAGCGTGAATTTAAATGCACCATATGATGTACAACTCTTTGATGATAAGCAGGTATTTGATGAATATATTCGAGTAATTGAAGAAGAATATACGATTGTTAATACCATTGAGTACAACATTTATAAAGAGCCGAATCATCAGGTACAAAATTTCTTCCAATCAGAATATTATGATTTTGACCCAGTCTTGAAGTTAAGTGATTATAATAGGTTACTAGAATTAAGAAAGATGCCGTTGCTTTCTTTAAATGATAACGAATACTATATAGTTACAAATAGCAAGTTTGCATATGAGGTTGAAGATAACAAAGACATTGAAACTATAACAGTAGCAAATAAAAATTTGAAATTAAAAGGATATGACACTAAGTCTTATTGGAACTCTATAACTAATACTGGCAGATTTGTTGTTGTACTTCCAGATAAATATGTTCAAGGACTTGAAGTATCAGAAAATCATTTGATTATAGATACAAAAGAAGAAACAGACGCAGAATTAGAAAATAAGATAAAAGAAGATATGCAACATCAATTAGTAAAGGTTGATGAAAATGGAGAAATAAATGACGAATCGTATAGAGTAAACGTAAGAGGTGCAGAAATAGAACAACAAAAAGCAATGGTTGCAATAGTAGCCAGTCTGTTTATGTACATTGCATTTATCTTGATTTCCGCAGTAGGAACAATTTTGGCAGTTCAATCATTGAGCGACTCTACTAAATACAAATATCGCTACTTGACCTTGCGAAGATTAGGAATAAATGATAAGTCGCTATTTAAGACAATCAGAAAACAATTATTGATATTATTTTGTGTCCCTGCAATATCAGCAATATTATGTTCTTTTGTGATGATGTCGTCATTGAATAATGTGTATCAACAAATTTTGGGAGATAAACACCTTTATCTAATGTACTTTGGCTTGAATTTAATTATCTTCTTCCTAATTTATAGTATTTACTGGATTGCAACGTATATTGGTTTTAAACGAAATATCAACGAGGAGAGTTAGACTTTTCTAGCTCTCCTACTGTGAAATTATTATAATGATAAATCAAGGGGGTGTTGAAATGAGAATAGCAATTATCGAAGATGATGAAATCACTCGTTTGGAGCTTTCTAAATTATTGAACACACAAGGATATGAAACAGTTTTATTGACTGACTTTGGAAACCTGACAGATGAATTAAAGCAATATTCCATAGAACTGGTTCTGCTTGATATTAACCTGCCGTATGAGAATGGCTATGAAGTATGCAGGAAAATAAAACAAGTCATGCCAGTACCGATTATCTTTGTAACAAGCAGAGATACAAATGCTGACGAATTGAAAAGTATTCAAGTGGGTGGGATTGACTTCATAACAAAGCCGTATGACACGCTTATTCTTCTTGAGAAGATCAAGCGTGCATTGCAGTTGTCAAACCCGAATAATTTCCGTGAGCTTGTCAAAAAAGATTGTACCCTTGATTTACATTTATCCATTTTGAAGTATCAAGAGCAAAGCATTGAACTGACAAGAAATGAATTTCGTATTTTGTACTACTTCTTTATGAACGAAGATAAAGTTATTAGCAAAGAAGAACTATTGGAAAAGCTGTGGAATGACAAATATTATATAGACGAAAATGTATTATTGGTTAATATGACCCGTCTAAAAAAAGAAAATGAAAGAAATCGGTATTGTTCATTTATTGGAAAATATACGAGGAAAGGGTTGGAAACTGTGAGTTTTTTTACATTCTTAGAAGAAAAAATAACAGAGATATTGTTTCAGCTTTTCTTTCTTGCCGTAGTAGCATTTCTCTTGATTTTCTACGGTGTAGATACGCTGTTTGTTGTATCGTTGGTAATTCTGTTCATCAGCATACAAGGGCTTTTTCAATGGTGTTTGTATCGGAAGAAACGTAAGGCTTCGCAACATATTATTGATTTAGTAGACGGACTGGAAGAAACCTACTATATTGCAGACGTTTTACCAAAGCCAAAAGAATTTCAAAATAAAGCCTATTGCTACGCACTAAAAAAAGCCTGCAAATCTATGAATGATGAAATCGGTAAAATCACAGAGGAAAAGCAGGACTATCAAGAATATGTGGAAAGTTTCGCCCATGAAATTAAAATACCGATAGGAGCATTGTCTTTGACGTTCGATAATACGAAAAATTACACATTAAAAAAAGAAACAGACAAGATATTTCAGTTGGTGGAACAAATGCTCTACTATGCAAGGAGCGAAAATACGGAAAAGGACTATTTTGTAAAACAGTTGCAGTTAGACGAAGTGATACATAATGTCATTCTGAAATTCCGTCATTCGCTTATGGAAAGAAAAGCAATTATCAATATCCATGACATAGAAAATGTCATTTATACTGATGAAAAATGGCTGACATTCATTCTATCTCAAATCGTGCAAAATGCGATTAAGTATTTTGATAAGCAAGAAAATAAACTGACGATATACAGTCAAGACAATGGTACAAATATATTGCTTGTGATTGAAGATAATGGTTGTGGAATAAAAGCGTCTGATTTATCCCGTGTATTTGAAAAAGGTTTTACGGGTTCAAATAGAAACAAGGCAAATGCAACGGGTATGGGACTGTATCTATCGAAAAAATTATGCGATAGGTTGGGCTTGAAATTGGATATTGCTTCTACGGAAAAAGAATATACAAGACTGACCATTACATTTCCAAAAGGAACAGTTCATAATTTTTCAGAGTAATTTGAAAACCATGCCAACATTGATACGGTGCTTTAAGGGGGCTTGCATTATGGAAAGCTTTAAGTACAATTATTTGCAATCAAATTCCACCTAATAGCACACTATTAAAAATTGAATATGTTTTAGCTTTAAAGGCTCGTACAGACTATATGTTTTGTGCGGGCTTTTTTCATACCCGAAAAAAATTTAAAAATTTTTCAAAAGAGGTCATTAAATCACACCTTTCATTCCCTATATGGTGCGGAAAGAGGGATAAACACTTTTCAAATCATAGTGGAAAGGGGGTGAGATTGATGAAACCGTCTGACTTCCAGAAAACAGTTCAATGTCGCTTTGAAAGTTGTTTGAAGAAAGTTGTCCGTCATGTTGTAAAGGACTACCAACAAGGATTGAAACGACGAAAAGATAAAGAAATTCCATTCTGTGAACTTCCAGAAATTTTCGTTGAAAATTTTGCTGTGTGGGATGACTACGAAACAGATTATACAATCTTTTCAGTATGTGGCATTGATATTCGTGTCCTTGATGATGAGCTGGCAGAAGCCTTGAAAAAACTTCCAGAAAGAAAGAGAAATACTCTGTTAATGTATTACTTCTTGGAAATGACAGAAAGTGAAATTGCCAACTTACAAAAGATTACGCAAAGCGGTGTATTTAGAAACCGACATCATGCTTTGGAAACTATGAAAAAAATACTAAAGGAGAAGCAGTAAAATGAAGCAAACATTTAAGAAGCCGTCCTACTATTTGCTTTCGCAAGCAATGGACGGGGACGAAAAAGCGATTGAAAAAATACTGGCATTTTATGACCCGTACATATCAAAGTGCTGTTTGCGCCCACTCTATGATGAATACGGCAATGTCTATATTGTTGTAGATATGGAGTTAAAGGGACTTATCCGAGAAGCACTTATCAAAATGATTTTAGGGTTTGATATTGCCTTAGAAATCGAAGAAGAATAAGCAGTTTTTAGCAGAGCATGGTTTAATGTCCCCCTCTTTCCTGCTCTGCCCTGCTTTTACATGAAAGCAACACGCTTTCGCCACAGCTCTTTGACAACTGAATAAAGCAGACAGATACGTTTGTGAGATAGCGAGCCACGGGGACTGTACGCCACGACCTTTCCAAAAGAAAGCGAGCGACCCACGCAGTGATCCGAGAGCGACTGTTGGAAAAGTCGTTTTGCCATGACCTATCCTCACAGAATAATGATACGTCCGCATGGTGCGGTTCTGCCCACAAGAATGGGAATAGTTGAGATACTAATGGAGCTTTCCAAAGCCGTCTGTCTGCTTATGTAACTTATAAATAGACACACAGCAAAGGGGGTGTTACATTATGTTAAATACTGATGTGTTAAATGATGTGATGTTCCAGCGAGGTAAGGTGTTGGAATATGAATAAAACGAAGATAAGAGCAACGGAACAGCCGATTGCTGTTGATATAGAGGGACTGTCTGCTATGTTATCTTGTGGTCGTGCTACTGCAAGAAAGATTGGCGAGCAGGCAGGAGCAAAAATTGTGATAGGTCGCAGGGTTCTTTATTCCATAGAAAAAGTCAAGAAATACTTGTTATATTTGGAAGAATAGAGCGATTTTCTATTTATGTTCTCTGGCGTGTGTAGTATAATAAGAAAGGACAAAGCACGCTGTGAGAACAAGAAAAGAGGCTTTTTCAGAAAGGAATGGTTCTCATGGCAATTAGTAGAAAAGACCCAAAAGGAAGAAAATTAAGAGAGGGCGAAAACTGGCGTAATGATGGAAGATACAGTTATCGTTATACAGATGTAAGAACAGGCAAGAGATTGACAGTCTATGCACAAGATTTACCAGAGCTTCGAGAAAAAGAGAAGCAGATTGCAAAAGATATGGAAGATAACATATTGACAGACGGAGCAATCAAAAAAATGACGCTTAACACGTTATTTGAGCGTTATATGGCAACTCGTGAGCTGGCTGATACTACAAGAGTTAGTTATGTTCGTGCTTGGGAAAACAGAGTAAAAGACGAGATTGGAAATATTAAAGTTGTTCAGCTTTTACCCTCACATATTAAAGCGTATTATGCGAAACTTTCCAAAGCTGGATATGCTTATTCTACAATCAAGTATATTCACAACCTGCTTTATCCTGCATTAGAAATGGCTGTTGATGATGATATTATCCGAAAGAACCCTGCAAAAAGTTCCATTAGTGATTATGGAAAAACAGCAGAGGAAAAGGAAGCCTTAACAGTTTCTCAACAAGAAAAGTTTATGGAGTTTGTAAAACAGAGCAATGTCTATAACACATATTATCCTATGTTTACCATAATGATTGGTACGGGGTTAAGGTGTGGGGAGCTTATTGGTCTTACATGGAAAGATATAAACATCAAGGCAAAAACGGTTAATGTAGACCACCAGCTCATTTATAAGAATTTAGGCGACGGTTGCAAGTTCCATATCTCAACACCAAAAACGGAGTCGGGTATTCGTATTATACCTATGACACAAGAAGTTGCAAAAGCCTTTGAGGAACAAAGAAAAATCAATTTTATGCTTGCAAAGGATAAGAGCATTGAGGTGGACGGGTGTTCGGGGTTTGTCTTTACAGCAAAATCGGGCAGACCGCTTATGCCGAATGGCGTAAATAGTGTTTTATACAACATTGTAGACGCATATAACAAAACCGAAGTAGAGAGAGCAAAAAAAGAGCATAGGAAAGCAGAGCTGTTACCAAAGTTTTCAGCCCATGTCATGCGTCACACAGCTTGTACCAGAATGGCAGAGTGCCGTATGGACGTAAAAGTTCTTCAATATATTATGGGACACGCTCATATAGATGTAACAATGGAAGTGTATAACCATATTGGAGAGCTGACAAGGATTGAAAATGAGATTGCAAGACTAGATAGTATGGTGTTAAATGCTTGACACCACAAAAAAGAGAAATTGGTGTCAAATTGGTGTCAAAACAGAAAAAATCACAATTTCAAAAGAAATAAGATACTGCAAACCATTGATTTT